>OMCS01000259.1_pt1 | contig 28296 bp, 29 predicted proteins | sample 1674241 | NCBI WGS metagenome assembly OMCS01 (sample SAMEA103958153, study PRJEB25191) | human gut metagenome
CGCCCAGCAGCTCACGCATCTTCGCGTTGCCCTCGGTGAACAGGTAACAATACTTCTTGCTCATGGTAGTCCCTCCATCTATTATCAATATAGTTGTACCAAACGATGAGAACGTTTCTTATTATAGTCAAATTTTTCGTCAAAAGCAAGACTATTCCCAAATTTTTCTGTTTTTTTGCAATAGGTTTCCAGTTTCGCAGGAATCGCCTCTATGGGAAACATTTTCCCCCATATCCGTAGAATAAAACTTGCCTGTCCCGCTTTTTGTGTGGTATACTGGTACATTAGAAAAATAGGGGCGTCAGACCCCTACGAGAAAAGGAGAGCGCCATGGCCCAGCTTCTGCCGGAAAACAGCACACTGGAACGCACCGTCCGCCGTGCGGCGGAGCAGGGGCGGCTGAGCCACGCCATCGTGCTCTCCGGCACCGGCGACCTGACGGACGCGGCACGGTTCATCGCCGCCGCCCACGTCTGCGAGGGAACGGACAGACCCTGCCTGCGGTGCCGCCACTGCCGGAAGGTGCTGGAGGGTATCCATCCCGACGTGTCGGTGATCCGGGACACGGAGCACCGGGAGCTGACGGTGGACGCCGTCCGGGAGCTGCGGCAGGACGTGTACATCCGTCCCAACGAGGCGGCGCGGAAGGTGTATATCATCGCGGATAGCCGCCAGCTCAACGAGCGGGACCAGAACGTGCTGCTGAAGATCGTGGAGGAGGGGCCGCCCTACGCCGCCTTCATCTTCTGCACCGACAGCCCCACCGCGCTGCTGGAGACGGTGCGCTCCCGGTGCGTGCTGCTGAAAAGCGCCGATCTGCCGCCGGAGACCTTGCCGCCGGAGACGGAGCAGCTCTGCCTCGCCTTTGCCAAGGGAAAGCTGCTGCCGGTAACGCGGTATCTGGTATCGCTGGAGACCCGGAAGCTGAAGCGGGACGAGCTGCGCACCGTGCTGCGCAGCGCCTGGTGCGCCGCGGCGGAGGCGCTGCTGCTGCAAATGGGCAAGGAGACGCCGGATCCCGCCTGCGGCGAGACGGCGCAGGCGCTGGCCCGCGGCTTGACCTGCCGCCAGCTCCAAAAGCTGACGGCGCTGCTGGAGAAATACAGCGGCGAATGTGAATATAATGTAGGCGCGGGCCATGTTCTTGGCGCCCTCGCCGTGGAATGGGAGGAGCTTCTATGACCACTGTAATTTCCGTCCGCTTTCGAAGCGGCTGTAAGACCTATTATTTTGACCCGAAGGACCTGACGGTGGAGGCCGGTCAGGACGTGATCGTGGAGACGGCGCAGGGCCCGGAATTTGCCCAGTGCTGCGAGGGCAACCACGCCGTACCCGACGAGCAGGTGGTGCCGCCGCTGCGGGCGGTGCTGCGTATCGCCACCGACAATGACCGCCACACCGCCGCCTATAACCGGAGCCGGGAGAAGGATGCCTTTGATATCTGCCAGAAGAAGATCCTCCAGCACAAACTGGAGATGAAGCTGGTGCGGGTGGAGTGCAGCTTCGACGGCTCCAAGATCCTGTTCTTCTTCACCGCCGACGGCCGCGTGGACTTCCGTGAGCTGGTGAAGGATCTGGCCGGCGTGTTCCGCGCCCGCATCGAGCTGCGGCAGATCGGCGTCCGGGACGAGGCCAAGATGCTGGGCGGCCTGGGCATCTGCGGCAGACCCTTCTGCTGCTCCCAGTTCATGGACGAGTTCCTGCCGGTGTCCATCAAGATGGCCAAGACCCAGAGCCTGTCCCTGAACCCCACCAAGATCTCCGGCACCTGCGGCCGTCTGATGTGCTGCCTGAAATACGAGCAGGACGCCTACGAGGACGCCATCAAGCGTATGCCCAAGAACGACTCCTTCGTGCTGACGCCGGACGGCCCCGGCAACGTCTCCGATGTGAATCTGCTGAAGGAGACGGTGAACGTCCGGCTGGACGACCGGCCGGAGGGCCCCCGCTGCTACCACAACTGCGAGGTGTGCGTCCTGCGCAACGGCAAGGGCAGCCGGGACGGCATCGTGATCCCCGACCAGCGGCCGGAGCGCTATGTGGAGCCGGTGAAGGAGGACGAGATGCCTCCCATCAGCTTCATCAGCGACTTTACGCCCGTACCCGCCGATAAGCCCGAGGAGAAGGAAAAGCGCCGTCGCCGCAGCCGCGGTGGCCGGGACCGGAAGAAGTCCGAGGGCGCTGCCGCACCGGAAAAGCGCGGGGATAAGCCCGCTAAGGCGGATAAGCCCGTCAAGAACGACAAACCCGCCGGAGATACGCCCACCTCCCGTTCCGGCAGCCGCCGCCGGGGACGCCGGGGCGGCGGAGGTGCCGCCGCAGGCGGCAGCCCCCAGCAGACCGCGCCCCGTCCCAATAAGCCGCAGGAGAACCAGAGCGCCAAGTCCGGCGGCGACCAGCGCAAGCGCCCCCGGCATCGGGGCGGACGCCGCAAAAACGGCGGCGGCAAGTCCGGCGCAGGCACGGAGGCGTAACACACTATGGGAAAATTCACCGGCCTGCTGCTGGCCAGCGACTACGACAATACACTGACATACACGGCGGAGGCGCTGCGCCTCTGCGCCCCCATGCCGCCGGTATCCGACGTCAATCAGGCGGCGCTGCGCCACTTCATGGCGGAGGGCGGCGTCTTCTCCGTGGCCACGGGCCGCGCCAAGCCCGCCTTTGAGGTGGTGGCACACGGCGTACCCATGAACGGCCCCACCATCCTGTTCAACGGCGCTGCCATCTACGACTTCGCCGCCGGCAGGTACCTGTACACCGCGTTCCTGCCGGACATTGTCCGGACCCACATCGCCCAGACCCTCCGGGCGCTGCCCTTTGCCGCCGTGGAGCTGTATCACGACGACAACAGCATCCACGCCCTCCAGCCCAACGAGGTGACGCGGCGGCACCTCCATGTGACCCACTCGCCCACGGTGATCGTGGACAGCATGGCGCAGGTGCCGTCCCCCATCAGCAAGGCGCTGTTCTCCACGGAGCCATCGGATCAGGCGGCGCTGCTGGACTATCTCCGCGCCGCGCCGTGGTACGGCGACTACGAGATCGTAGCCAGCAGCGAATCGCTGGTGGAGCTGACCGCCAAGGGCGCCAACAAGGGCGGCATGGTGCAGCGCCTTGCCGCGCTGCTGGATATCCCGCAGGACAGAGTGATCTGCGTGGGCGACCACGCCAACGATGTCTCCATGCTGACGTGGGCGGGCGCGGCCTTTGCCCCCGCCAACGCCCTGCCGGAGGTACTGGCGCTGCCCTGCGTCCACGCGCTGCCAGACTGTCGGGAGAACGCTATCGCCGCGCTGATTGCGCTGCTGGACGAAAAATATTGACCGATACGGACGAAAAAGCGCCCCAAAGGGGGGCGCTTTCCTTATTTTTCCGGGGTATATTGACCAATGTTCACAATTTTATCCTTGACGCGGGAGCGGAAACAAGGTATGATACCGTTTGTAACGAATTTGTAACTTTTAGGTGAATCCCACTATGAAACAACTACTGGCAGAAAAACCAACACAACAGAATCCCGCGCAGGATCCCAACCGCACGCCCATGTCGCTGTCGGCGCTGTGGCAGCTTTGGAAGGATAACCTGAAGAGCTGGCGGCAGTACCGGGAGGAGCATCCCGACCTGTTTACGCTGAACCTGCAGGCGGGCGTCCGGCATCTGGCGGCGCGGTGCAAGGAGATCCGGGGCAGCGCCCATCATCTGGTGGACGAGAGCCGCCACAGCCGCTTCCCCGAATCAGAACACGGCGCGGCGCAGCTGTTTCTGTTCTTCTGGAACAGCCTGCCCCGTCTGGGCGCCAACCTCCGGGAGCGGCTGAGCCAACGCCGCAAGCGCCTGATCCGCATCGGCGACCGGCTGCGCAGCTTCTTTGAGCAGATCAAGCTGCACCCGGCGGTCTTTTTGGCCTCGGCCATGGGCATCGCTGCCGCCGCGACCATCCTCTCCCTGTACACCATCGGCGCCCGCGCCGTCTACGACGGCAAGGATCTGGGCGTCGTCTCCTCCCGGCAGGCGGTGGCGCTGGCGGTCACGGAGGTGGAGGGCATCACCCGCGAGACGCTGCAGGACAGCAGCTACAAGGTGGATCAGTCCCTGCTGGAGACCAAGACCGGCGTGTTCCTGCGTAAGGAGGTCGCGTCGGAGGAGGACTTCCGGGACGAGCTGACTGACGAGCTGGGTCTGGTAGAGGACGCCTATGTCCTGTATGTGGACGGGGAAAAGGTGGTAGCCACCACGTTCCCCGGCGCGCTGGATGACATTCTGGCCCAGCTGAAGCTGGGCTATCAGACGGAGGACACGGTGGACGCCTACTTCGTGGAGGATGTGGAGATCCGACAGGAGTACGTGGACACTTCCTACATTATGAATCTGGGCTATATCGCCGAGATCCTCAACGCCACCAGGGAGGGCGAGGTCACCTACACCGTCAAGAGCGGCGACAGCTATTACAGCATCGCCGGCGAATACGGTATCTCCGTGGACACGCTGATGAAGATGAACCCGGGCTACGACCCCAAGATCCTGCGGGTGGGCGACGTGCTGACCATCAGCAACGCCGTGCCCTACCTGACGGTGGTGAACGTGGAGCGGCAGTGCTATGTGCAGGATGTACCCTATCCTGTGGAGTACACCGACGACGCCTCCATGTATCAGGGCGAGTATAAGGTCACGTCCCCCGGCGTCTACGGCAAGGCGGACGTCACCGCCAACGTCACCTATATCAACGGTACGGAGACGGAGCGGGAGATCGTGGCCAGCGTCACCTTGTCCCAGCCGGTGACGGAGCAGCAGCTCCGCGGTACCAAGGAGCGTCCCTCCTGGTATCCCACCGGCAGCTTCGGCTGGCCCTGCAACGGCATCATCACGTCCTATTTCGGACGGCGCAACACCGGTATCCGCGGCGCCAGCACCTACCACGAGGCCATCGACATCGCCAACAGCTACGGCACGCCGATCTACGCCTCCGACGGCGGCACGGTGATCTACTCCGGCTGGATGGGCGGCTACGGCTATCTGGTGAAGATCGACCACGGCAACGGCTACGTCACCTACTACGGCCATAACAGCTCGCTGCTGGTGTCCGTGGGCGAGCACGTCCACAAGGGACAGCAGGTCGCCCGCATGGGCTCCACGGGTATCTCCAGCGGCAACCACTGCGACTTCCGCATCCAGCTGAACGGCACGTTCCTGAACCCGCTGAACTATCTGTGATCCCCTGTGACCGACAGTTGACGCGAGCCAATTTCCCATGCTATAATGTATGCACTTACGGATAGCGAGGTGAAAAGGATGAAGAAGCTTCTCTGCCTGCTGACTTTGGTGTGCTGCCTGGCGATGAGCCTGTCTGTCGCCTGCGCCAGCCCCCTCACCGGGGATACCAGCAACATGGGACTGTGGATCACCATGGTCGTTGTCGCCGTGGTGCTTCTGGTGGTACTGGTCATCATAGGCGCTAAGAAAAAGAAGTAAAACTGCATGAAAAGACTCCCGCAGCCATGGGCCGCGGGAGTCTTTTTCTGTGCGGTGTGCCGCTGCCGGCAGGCAGGGAGGGCGCTGCACCCTCCTGCGGACAAAGCAAAACGGGCATCCTTTCGGATACCCGTTGAGTTTGGTCATTAGCCAATGTTGTTCAGCTTCAGCGTCAGCGCGCTCTTCTTGTGAGCCGCGTTGTTCTTGTGCAGCAGACCCTTGGCAGCAGCCTTGTCGATCGCCTTGACTGCGACCTTGTAAGTGCCCTCGGCCTCGGTGCGATTGCCTTCAACGGCAGCAGCCTCGAACTTCTTGATAGCAGTCTTCAGTGCGGACTTATTGGCTTTGTTGCGAGCATTTCTCGCCTCTGCCACCAGAACACGCTTCTTAGCAGACTTGATATTCGGCAAACCAAACACCTCCCCGACATCAGATTTTTTATACGCAGAAAAGAAGACTTCCACGCAGGATGATATTTTAGCATCATTGCTCAGAAAATGCAAGACTTTTTTGCAATTTTGACTCAGATTTTCGCATAAATCTATTTCAAGCGGTCATCCTACTCGTAAGCCACAACATTTTGTGTTCAGAAGGGAGCGTTTGCCACAACAATGACCGTACCTCGTACCGATCTGGCGCTGGAGGCCGCCGACGATCTGGCCGCCCGCACCAAAAAAATTTCGCCGCCGGAGGGCATCCGGCGACTGGAGAGCTTACAGGAGGGCTACGCCGTCACCGACATCCGCATCACCAATGATGCCGGCGCGCAGGCGCTGGGCAGGCCGGTGGGCCGCTATATCACCGTGGATCTCCGCCCCTACTTTGACCGGCAGCGCACCTTTTTCCACCGGGCGGTCTGGTGCATCGCCCAGCAGCTGCGCGCCCTGCTGCCAGACGCAGGTCCCCGCTCCCAGATCCTTGTGGCGGGGCTGGGCAACCGCGCCATGACCCCCGACGCCATCGGCCCCGCCGCCGTGGAGAACCTGCTGGTGACGCGGCACATGGTACGCACTCTGCCCCGGCAGTTTCAGGGCTTCACCCCTGTCTCCGCCCTGTGTACCGGCGTGCTGGCCCGCACGGGGCTGGAGACGCTGGAGCTGATACAGGGCGCGGCGGCGCACGTCCGCCCTACCGCCGTCATTGCCATCGACGCACTGGCCGCCCGCAGCCGGGACCGGCTCTGCGCCACGGTGCAGCTCAGCGACACAGGACTGACCCCCGGCTCCGGCGTGGGCAATCACCGCCGTGCCGTGGATCGGGCGGCTTTGGGCGTGCCTGTCATCGCCGTGGGCGTCCCCACGGTCATCGACGGCGCCACCCTGTGCGCCGATCTGCTGGAGGAGGCGGGCTGTCCCCGGCAGGCGCTGTGCGGCCGGGGCACTGACCTGTTCGTTACGCCGCAGGACATTGACCAGCGCGTGACGGAGCTGGGGCGCATGGTGGGCTACGGTATCACGCTGGCGCTCCAGCGCGGCCTGACGCTGGAGGATGTCACCGGCCTTCTGGGGTGATCGGCTCTTGCAAAATCCGCCCTTCCGCGCTACAATACTTGCAAAGAAACGACATGGGAGGGCGACCCTATGGAATTCAATCCTCAGTTGCAGCTGGCAGGTCTGCTGGAGTGGATGCACACCCAGCTGGAGGCGTGTCACGGGCGTACCGCCGTCATCGGCATCTCCGGCGGCAAGGACAGCTCCACCGTGGCGGCGCTGGCCGCCGCCGCCTATGGCCGGGAGCGCGTGTACGGCGTGCTGATGCCCGACGGCGTACAGCCGGACATCGACTACTCCCAGGCGCTGGTGGAGCATCTGCGCATCCCCCACTGCACCATCAACATTCACGACGCGGTACAGGGCGTGCTGACGGAGATGGAGCGGGTAGGGCTGACGCCCAGCCGCCAGACCGTCGTAAACCTGCCCAGCCGCATCCGTATGTCCACCCTGTACGCCGTGGCCCAGTCGCTGGACGGCGGCGTGGTCATCAACACCAGCAACCTGTCGGAGGACTGGGTGGGCTACTGCACCATCTACGGCGACAGCGCCGGCGCCTTCTCGCCGCTGGGTATGTACACCACGGAGGAGGTCATCGCGCTGGGCCGTCAGCTGGGCCTGCCGGAGAAGTTCCTCATCAAGCCGCCCTCCGACGGCCTGACCGGCCTCACCGACGAGGACAATCTGGGTTTCACCTACCATGCGGTGAATGAGTACGTCCGCCGTGGCGTGGTGGATCCCGCCATCAAGGAGCAGATCGACGCCAAGCACCGCGCCAGCCGCTTCAAGTTCCAGACCATCCCCGTATACCACAACGGGCTGCCCATGGCGCTGGAGGATGAGACCAACTACTATAAATAAGTAAAACACACCCTGCGTCCTGAGACGCAGGGTGTGTTTTCTTGCTTTGCCGCAGCGCAGAAGAAGCCCCGCCGACCGGCGGGGCTTCTTCTGTGTGTTTTGTGTGTTAGGAGAGAGAGAAAATCACATAAGGAAGGGAAGTTCCTTTGGATGTTGCTATATTACCCAGAAAAATTGGCAAAATCATGAATCTCTCATGAACATTTTGTGAATTCCCTCGTTTTTATTGGAATTTTTTGCTCTCCGCCACCGCCATCTGGTCGCAGCGGTTGTTCTTCTCGTTCTCCGCATGGCCCTTGACCCAGTGATAGTGCATCTCGTGCCGGTCTGTCAGCGCCAGCAGCCGCTCCCACAGGTCGGGGTTCAGCGCCGGCTTTTTATCGGACTTGATCCAGCCCCGCTTCTGCCAGCCCTTGGCCCAGCCCTTGGACAGCCCATCGATGACGTACTTGGAGTCGGAGTACAGCTCCACCACGCAGGACTCCTTCAGCAGCGCCAGCGCCTCGATGACGGCGGTCAGCTCCATTCGGTTGTTGGTGGTGTCCGCCGCGCCGCCGGACAGCTCCTTCTCCGTCTCCTTATAGCGGAGGATGGCTCCCCAGCCGCCGGGCCCGGGATTGCCGCTGCAAGCGCCGTCGGTGTAAATTGTTACAGTTTTCATAAGTCTCTCGTTTCTTGCTGTCTCTCCGGTTTTTATAGGTGTTCCTCTACGCCCAGAACGGTCAGCACGCCGCCCTCCACGCGGAAGCGGATATTCCGTCCGCCGTAGGCCATGCCGTAGACCCGCGCCGGGTCGTCCTGATACCGGGGCCGGGGGTCGTTGGCCAGCACCGACAGCAAGCCCTGCCGCTGCGCCTCCGGAACGGCGTCCAGCAGCGATGCCGGACATTCCACCGTCAGCCTTTCCCCCGCCAGACCGGCGGTGAACCCGCCGGCGGCGTCGGGATGGCTGTCCGTATACGCCAGATACGGCTTGATGTCAAAGATGGGCGTCCCGCTGACCAGATCGGCGCCCCGTACATGGAGCACCGGCCCCTCCGGCGTGTCCCATTCGATGCGCTCCAGCGCCACGGAGGACAGCCCCAGCCCGTTGGGGCGGAAGGGGGAGCGGGTGGCGAATACGCCCATGCGGGTGTTGCCTCCCAGCCGGGGCGGCCGGACGGTGGGCGACCAGTCCTGTCGCAGCGCCCGGTCAAACTGCCAGATCAGCCAGATATGGGAGAAATCCTCCAGACCCCGCAGCGCCGCCGGGTCGCGGTAGGGCGGCTCCAGCACGATGCGTCCGGGGCAGGCGGCCACGCCGCTCTGCCGCGGTACGCCGAATTTCTCCGCGAAGGGCGTCTCGATACGGGCGATGGGTGTGATGTCCGCCATATCAGCGCTCCCGCATTCCCGTGTCGGTAAGGTGGGCCGTGATGTCCTTAGGCAGACGGCAGAGCCGCACCACCTCGCCGGCCACGATGATGACCATCCCCGCCACGATGACCCAGATATTTTTCGTGGAGCTGGCTGTGAAGAACATCAGAAGCAGCACCAGCAGCAGTCCCATGTTGATGCGGCCGTTGCCCTCCTCGATCTGTCGGAGCGCCTCATCCTTCTCATAGATGACCTTGTTATACACAAACTGGCTTTTCTCCGCCGCGTTGTGGTACATCGTCTTTGTAAAATACTGCCAGCGGCTCAGCGGCACCATGGCCTCCCGGGGTACGCTGTTCATACCGTCTCCTCCGTCTCAGGCGTTTCCGCCGTCTCGTCCTTCTCCTCCGGGTCGGCCAGCGCCATGGAGATCACATGGTCGCCCTCCTCCTTGAAGCGCATGACGATGACGCCCTGCGTGGCGCGTCCGGCCACGCGGATATTCTCCACCGGCGTGCGGATGAGAATACCGGCCTCTGTCACCAGCAGCAGATCCTCCGTGCCGTCCACCATCTTCATGCCCACCACACAGCCGGTCTTGTCCGTGACCATGTAGTTGCGGATACCCAGTCCACCGCGGTTGGTGATGCGGTACTCCTCGATAGGCGTCCGCTTGCCGAAGCCGTTTTCGGTGATGGACAGCACCGTCTTGCCCGCGTCGGCGCGGGCGGCGCCGATAACATAGTCGCCCTCCCGCAGGCGGATACCCCGGACGCCCACGGCGGTACGTCCCATGGCGCGCACGTCCGTCTCGTCGAAGCACACCGCCTGTCCGTCGTGGGTGGCGATGAGCATACGGTCATGTCCCCGGGTCTCCGTCACGGAGATCAGCTGGTCGCCCTCGTCCAGCGTCAGGGCGCGGATGCCGTTATTCCGCAGGTTCTTCAGGGCGCTGACCTCCAGACGCTTCACCGTGCCGTTCCGGGTGGTCATGAACAGGTACAGCTCCTCGTCGGTCTGCTCCCGGAAGTGGAGCATGGCCTGTACCCGCTCGCCCGCCTCCACCTGCAGGATGTTGACGATATTGGTACCCTTGGCTGTCTTGCCGCTCTCCGGGATCTGATAGCCCTTCTTGCGGTAGACCTTGCCGGTGTCGGTAAAGAACAGGATATAGTCGTGGGTAGACGCGGTGAACACGTCCACCACGGTATCCTCCTCACGGGTGGTGATGCCCTTTTTGCCCATACCGCCCTTGCTCTGGGCGGCGTACTCGCTGACCGGCGTGCGCTTGATGTAGCCGTTCTCCGTCAGGGTAAAGACGCACTGCTCCTCCTCGATGAGATCCTCGATGTCCAGCTCGTCCTCCACGTCCTGGATCTCGGTCTTGCGGTCGTCGCCGAACTTCTCGGCAATGGCGGTCAGCTCCTCCTTGAGGATGGACTTCACCAGACTCTCGTCGCTGAGGATACGCAGGAAGTAGGCGATCTTCTCCTCCAGCTCCTTGTATTCGGTCTGGAGCTTCTCCCGGTCAAGACCCTGCAAAGCCTTGAGGCGCATATCCAGAATGGCCTGCGCCTGCACATCGTCCAGCCCGAAGCGGGTCATCAGATTTTCCTTGGCGTTGTCGTAGCTGCTGCGGATGATGCGGATGACCTCGTCGATGTTGTCCTGCGCGATGAGCAGACCCTCCAGCAGGTGGGCGCGCTCCTGGGCCTTCTTCAGGTCGAACCGCGTCCGGCGGACGATGATCTCCTCCTGGAACTTCAGATACTCGTCGATGATGTGCCGCAGGGAGAGGATCTTCGGCTGCCGCTGGTTCTCCACCAGCGCCAGCATATTGATGGCAAACGTGGTCTGGAGCTGGGTCTGGGCGAACAGGCGGTTCAAGACCACCTGCGGATTGGCGTCACGCTTGAGCTCGATGACCATGCGCATACCGTTACGGTCGGACTCGTCCCGGATATCGGAGATACCATCCAGACGCTTATCCTCCACCTGATCGGCGATGGCCTTGATGAGCATCCGCTTGTTCACCTGATAGGGCAGCTCCGTGATGATGATGCGGGTGCGGCCATTACCGAACTCCTCGAACTCGTGGCGGGCGCGCACCATCAACCGGCCCCGGCCGGTGGCGTAGGCGGCGCGGATGCCGCTTCTGCCCATGATGATGCCCTTCGTGGGGAAGTCGGGGCCCTTGACGTGCTCCATCAGGTCGCCGAGGGTGGCGTCCGGGTCGTCCAGCACGCAGATGCAGGCGCCGATGACCTCCCGCAGGTTGTGGGGCGGGATGTTGGTGGCCATGCCCACGGCGATACCGCTGGAGCCGTTCACCAGCAGGTTGGGGAACCGGCAGGGCAGCACCCTCGGCTCCTTCCGCATCTCGTCGAAGTTGGGGTCCCAGTCCACCGTGTCCTTCTCGATGTCCCGCAGCAGCTCGTTGGAGATCTTGCTCAGCCGCGCCTCGGTGTAACGGTAGGCAGCGGGGGGGTCGCCGTCCACGGAGCCGAAGTTGCCGTGTCCGTCCACCAGCATATAGCGCATGGAGAAATCCTGCGCCAGACGCACCAGCGCGTCATACACGGAGGCGTCACCGTGGGGGTGATACCGACCCAGCACGTCGCCCACGCAGGTGGCGGATTTCTTAAAGGGCTTGTCAGAGGTCAGGTTGTCCTCGTACATGGCGTAGAGAATACGCCGGTGTACAGGCTTCAGACCGTCCCGCACGTCGGGCAGCGCACGTCCCACGATAACGGACATGGCGTATTCGATATAGGATTTCTCCATCTCCGGCACCAGCGGGGACTCCACGATGTGCTGGTCGGGGAAACGGATCTCCTCAGGGTCGTATTGGGGCTTTTTGCTCATTTATTCCAGCCCTCCTTAATAATCCAAATTCACAGCGTACTGTGCTTTGCGCTCGATAAATTCCTTCCGCGGCTCCACCTTCTCGCCCATGAGGACGGTAAACGTGGCGTCCGCCTTCACCGCATCGTCCAGCGTAATGCGCCGCAGCGTCCGGGTGTTGGGGTCCATAGTCGTCTCCCACAGCTCGTGGGCGTCCATCTCACCCAGACCCTTAAACCGGCTGATGCCGATTTTCACGTTGGGGTCGCCGTTCCGCATCTCGCTGGACACCCGGTCACGCTCCTCGTCGGAGTACGCCACCCGCTGCTGCTTGCCACGGGTCAGCTTGTACAGGGGCGGCACGGCGGAATAGACATACCCCTGCTCGATAAGCGGCCGCATATAGCGGAAGAAAAACGTCAGCAGCAGCGTCCGGATATGTGCGCCGTCCACATCGGCATCCGCCATAATAATGACCTTGTGGTACCGCAGCTTGTTCTCGTCGAACTCCTCGCCGATACCTGCGCCCAGCGCGATAATGACGGGCTGCAGCTTGTCGTTGCCGTAGACCTTGTCCACCCGCGCCTTCTCCACGTTGAGCATCTTGCCCCACAGGGGCAGGATGGCCTGGAACCGGCTGTCGCGCCCCGCCGTGGCGGAGCCGCCTGCGGAGTCGCCCTCCACGATGTACAGCTCCGTCAGCTCGGGGTTATTCTCGTTGCAGTCCCGCAGCTTATCCGGCATGGCCGCGCCGCCCAGCACCGTCTTGCGGCGGATGGACTCCCGCGCCTTCCGCGCCGCCTCACGGGCGCGGTTGGCGGTCATGGCCTTGTCCAGAATGGTGCGCGCCACCACCGGGTGCTCCTCCAGATACACCGCCAGCTGGTCGTTGACGATGCCGTCCACCAGCGTGCGGATATGGGCATTGCCCAGCTTGGCCTTCGTCTGTCCCTCGAACTGCGCCTCCGTCAGCTTCACGGAGATCACGGCGGTGATACCCTCCCGCACGTCCTCGCCGGAGACCTTGTCCCCCTCCTTGATCATGCCGTACTTCAAGCCGTAACCATTCAGCACGCGGGTCAGTGCGGCCTTGAAGCCCGTCTCGTGCATACCTCCCTCCGGCGTGTGGATGTCGTTGGCGAAGGAGACGATCGTCTCGTTATAGCCGTCGTTATACTGAATGGCGATCTCCGCCGTGCTGTCGTTCTTGCTGCCGGAGAGATAGATGACCTCCTCGTGGAGCGGCGTCTTGTTCCGGTTGATGTAGGTCACAAACTCCCGGATACCGCCCTCGTAGCACATGGCCTCGGACTGCTCCCTGCCGGGACGTGCGTCGGTAATGGTGATATGCAGCCCCGCGTTGAGGAACGCCTGCTCCCGCATACGGGTGTGCAGCGTCTCGTACTCGTATTCCAGCGTGTCGAACATCTCCGGGTCGGGCTTGAAGGTCACGGTGGTGCCCGTGTGATCCGTCTCCCCCACGACCTTCATATCGTCGAGGATGTGCCCGCGGGAGAACTTCATCTCATAGATCTTCCCGTCCTTGTGCACCTGCACCACCAGCCACTCGCTGAGGGCGTTGACCACGCTGGCACCCACGCCGTGAAGACCGCCGGAGACCTTATAGCCCCCGCCGCCGAACTTGCCGCCGGCGTGGAGCACGGTGAACACCACCTCCAGCGCGGGACGTCCCGTCTGCGCCTGAATGTCCACGGGGATGCCGCGCCCGTTGTCGGTAACGGTGATGGTGTTGCCTTCGTTGATGGTCACGGTGATCTCCGTGCAGAAGCCCGCCAACGCCTCGTCGATGGCGTTGTCCACGATCTCATAGACCAGATGGTGCAGTCCGCTGGCACTGGTGGAGCCGATATACATACCGGGTCGCTTCCGCACGGCCTCCAGTCCCTCCAGCACCTGTATTTCCGATGCGTTGTATTCCGTATCCGCAACGTGTTTTTCCATGTCTGCCATGTATTACTCTCCTTTTCCCTCCGCCCGCTTGCCCAGCGTCCGGGAGTTGATCTGCGACAGATACACGATCTGCCGGTGATAGGGATGGTCGCACACCACAAAAGACCTCGGTATGTCCTCGCAGGCGGACTGAACCACGCCCTCCTGCTCCGCTCCCTGTAAAAACTCTCTTGTCCTCTTCGACGTGGAGGTGTTGTCCAAATCGAAAATGCCGATCACGCGCCTGTCCTCCACCATGACGTTCAAGCCGATGTGCAGGTATGCCATCACAGCACCTCCCCGCCCCGTATGTGGAACACCCTGCCCTTGAGCAGCGCGTCCAGCCGGTCGTTTTCGCAGCAGGTGATGAACACCTGTCCGCCGCTGATGCGGTTGAGCACATACTCCTGCCGCCGGGGGTCCAGCTCGCTGAGCACATCGTCCAGCAGCATCACCGGGTACTCCCCCATGGCGTTTTTGTGAATCTCCCGCTCTGCCAGCTTCAGGCTGAGAGCCGCCGTCCGCACCTGCCCCTGTGAGCAGAACTGCCGCGCACTGCGCCCATTGACCAGCACCTCGATGTCGTCCTTGTGCGCCCCGCTGAGACACAGCCGGGAAGCCCTCTCCGCCGTCTGGTGCTCCTCCATGTGCTTCCGCAGTGCCAGATAGATGCTCTCTTGTCCCCCCAGCGGGTCCTCCACGGTGCCCACCGTCCGGTACGTCAGAGCCAGCTCCTCCCGCTCGCCGCTGCACTCGTAGTGCGCCTGCCTTGCGTATTCCGCCAGCGCGCTGCAAAACCGCGCCCGGTAGCCCACCAGCACCGCGCCGTTGCGGCACAGCCCCTCGTTGAACTCCGGCAGCAGCTCCAAAAGCTCCGGCTTCTCCTCGCTGTCCCGCAGGATACGCGTCTTGTGCTCGTACAGCCTGCCGTACTGCGTCAACGCCTCGGCGTACCGGGGGCGCAGCTGGCAGAGGGACGCGTCCATGAACCGCCGCCGCTCCGCCGCTCCCGCCCGTATGAGGAACAGATCCTCCGGCGCGAAGAACACCGTATGCAGCACGTCACTCAACGCTGCCACGCTCTTGGCGGACACGCCGTTGACGGTCATTTTCCGCCGCTTCCCCCGATAGAGCCGTATGTCCGTCACGAACCCCCTCTGCCGGGAAAAGATGCTCCCTACCAGCGATGCCTCCTGCGCCTCGAAGCCGATCAGCTCCCGCTCCCCGTGGGCGCGAGGGCTTTTCCCGCAGCCGAGGTACACGATGGCCTCCAGCAGATTCGTCTTTCCCTGGGCGTTCTCCCCGTAGATAACGTTGCAGCTCTCGTCGAAGGTCAGCCTCTGTTCGCCGTAGTTCCGCCAGCCCGCCAGTGTCAGCGCGTCAACTCTCATACACCACGGTCAACTCCTGTCCGTTGAAGGCCACCACGTCGCCGGGACGTATTTTCTTTCCCCGCATGGTGCACACCTCCCCGTTGACGGATACCTCCCCCTCCTGCACGGCGAGCTTCGCCTCACCGCCGGTCTGCACCGCCGCCGCGAACTTCAGCAGATCCTGCAATTTGATATATTCCGTTGTAATGGTAATGGTTTCCATAGCTCACTCTTTTCTCACTGTGCCTTCAGCCGTACCGGCAGCACCATGTACAAAAAGCTGTCGGAATCGTCCACCGGCGTGATAATGCACGGGGAAATGCCTGTATTCAGCTGCATTTTCACCGTCTCCGCCGGGGCGTACCGCAGCGCGTCCATAAGATACCGGTTGTTGAACCCGATCTCCAGCTCCTGCCCGTCGCCCCGGATGGGGCATATGTCCCGGGCCTCGCCGTTGCCGGTGCGCGCCGACATGAACACCCTGTCCCCGGAGAACACGCAGCGCACGGGGCTTTTCAGCTTCTCGCTGATGACCACGCTGACCCGGTCAAGGCTCTCGATCATCACCTTGTTGTCCACCTCCACGGAGATGGGGTTATTCTTGGGAATAGCGTTCTTATAATCCAGGAACTCGCCCTCCAGCCGCCGGCAGATCAGCTGGGTGCTGCCCGCCTCAAAGAGAAGATGGCGTTTGCCCTGTATCACCGTCACCATGTCGTCGGTGTCGACGCAGATCTTCTCCACCTCGTTCAGTGCGCTGCCGGGAGCCACAAAGCGGAACGCGCCGCCGTCGATGTGCTCCAGCGGCTCCCGCCGCAGAGCCAGACGGAACCCGTCCACCGCCACCATGGTCAGCCCTCTATCGTTGATCTCGAACAGCGCGCCGGTGTGGATGGGGCGCGTCTCGTTCACGGACACGGCAAAGCTGGTCTGCTCGATCATATTCTTCAGCGTCCGCTGCTCCAGCGTCACGGAGTATTCGTCGTCCACCTCCGGCAGCTCCGGATAGTCGTCACCACTCAGCCCCGGCATCTCAAAGCTGGCGTCGCCGCAGTTCAGCTTCACGTTCAGCTTCTCGTCGGCGTCGAACAGCACCATGTCGTCCGGCAGCCGCCGTATCATCTCGCCGAACAGCCGCGCATTCAGCACGATCCGTCCCGCCTCCTGCACCTCGGCGTCCACCGTGGTGCGGATCCCCGTCTGCATATTGTACCCGGACAGGCGCAGCCCGTCCTCGCACTCCAACAGGATACCCTCCAGGGCGGGGATGGAGCTCTTTGCCGCCACGGCGCGGGACACCGCCGACACCGCCTGCTGCAGCAACGCCTTTTCACAGGAAAATCTCACCATATCCGTCGTTCCTCTCTTTCCGAAAAATTTCCGGTTCTTTTTTTCAAAATCAAATCATAAACTGATCTTTTATTTCAGTAGTCTTAATAGTAGGCGAAAAAAACGTGGAAATTCCCCCTCTCCCCGCTTCCTTCCTCCCTTTTTTCTCCACTTCCCCATCTGGAAAACCTCCCCCTTTTCCCACATGGTTTCCCCTTCTCTTCCTCTTCCACCTCTTATCCACGTGTATTCCACAGGAAAAGCGGAAAACCCCGCTTCTTTTCCGGCGTTCTCCCTTTTACTTCTTGCTGTTGATGTTGGAGGTGATCTCCTTCACCTTTTCGGCGAAGGAGGGGTCGGAGCGCATCTGGCTCTCCACCTTCTCCAGCGAGTGCATGATGGTGGAGTGATCCCGGTCGCCGAACTCCTTGCCGATGTCGTTCAGACTGAGAGACGTCATGCGCCGGATGAGATAAATGGCGATCTGCCGCGCCGCCACCACGTCCCGGCTGCGGCTCTGTCCCCGCAGCGTGTCCTCGTCCACGTGGAAGTAGCTGCAAATGTACCCCACGATGACCTTGGGCGTGGGCGCGAAATCGTTGCTCTTTTTCAGCATATCCCGAATGGCGCGGCTGACGGTCTCCTCGTTCACTTGGTCGTCCAGCAGGTCGCGGTAGGCGAGTATCTTATTCAGCGTGCCCTCGATCTGCCGCACGTTGGAGGTGATGTTCTCCGCGATGTAGTCCGTCACCTCGTTGGGCAGCTTCACCCCCAGCATGGCGGCTTTGTTCTGCACGATGGCGAACCGCGTCTCGAAGTCCGGGGGAGCCACGTCCACCATCAGACCCCACTCGAACCGCGTCCGCAGCCGGTCCTCCAGCTGGGTGATCTCCTTGGGCGGACGGTCGGAGGTCAGCACGATCTGCCTTCCCGACTCGTACAGGGTGTTGAACGTGTGGAAGAACTCCTCCTGCGTCTGTATCTTGCCGGCGATGAACTGAATATCGTCCATCAGCAGAATATCCGTCTGCCGGTACTTCTCCCGGAACTCCGCATTTCTGTTTTCCCGGATGGAGGCGATCAGCTCGTTGGTGAAGTCGTCGCCCTTGACGTATACGATCCGCGCCTCGGGACGCTTTTTCCGCAGCGCGTTGGCGATGGCGTACAGCAGGTGGGTCTTTCCCAACCCGGAATCGCCGTAGATGAACAGCGGGTTGTAGTTCTCTCCCGGCTTCTCCGTCACCGCCTTCGCCGCGGCGAACGCCAGTTTGTTCTGAGGTCCCACCACATACGTCTCAAAGGTGAACGCCTCGGACTCCGACAGGTCGCCCGGTCTGTCCGGTGCCACGCCGTGGTACGCCGCCAGCTGCTGGTCGTCCAGTATCTTCACCTCTAAATCGGTGGAGAACAGATCCCGCAACGCCGCCTTGATGTGGGGCAGGAACCGCGCCTCGATGGTGCTCTTCTTAAAGGTATTGCTGCAATGGAGCACAAAGGCGGAATCCTCCATCGTCACCACCGTCACCTCATCGAACCACGTTTTAATGGTGATGTCCGACAGCTCTCCGCTGAGCCGCTTCAGCACGCTGTCCCAAAGATCTCTCATAGAATTCAAAAGAAAGCTCCCCTTTCGGCGGGATGTGTCTTTTTCCCGCGATAAAATGGCGGGGGGTGTACCGCCGCAAAATATCCCAAAACAGTATACCAGAAAACGCCGGAAAAGTCTACTCCTATTCTAATATAACCTCCTGTTTTCTTCCCACCCTTTTCCGTGTCTTTCCGTCCTTTTCAGGAAATTTTTATTGACAGGCACCCCTCCTGTCTGTATAATGTTCTCTGCGCGTTGTTGCATAAAGTTGTGCAACAACGGTGGAAAAGTTTACTGCGGCGGCGATTTTTTCTGAATTACCGCTGTCGAGTAAGCGCGGGAGACGTCCGTCCCCGCCGGATAATCTTAAAAATGGAGGTGTCATGCAATGTTCCGTACCTATCAGCCCAAGAAGCGTCAGCGTTCCAAGGAGCACGGCTTCCGCAAGAGAATGGCCACCCGCAACGGCCGCAAGGTTCTGGCGCGCCGTCGTGCCAAGGGTCGTGCCCGTCTGACCCATTGAGGTCACGGAAGGTGCATCGCACATAAGGATATGCCCTGAGGGACGGAGGACTTGCTCCCCGTCCCTATCGGTGTATCTGCGCTGCAAGGAGAAAACGAGGGAAAAATGGACGCAAGAGTAACGGTGAAGCAAAACGGCGACTTCCGCCGCATATACCGCAGGGGACGGTCTGCCGTCACCGGCGGCATGGTGGTCTACTGCCTGAAAAACAAAAAGGGAATGAGCCGCCTGGGCGTCACCGTCTCCACGAAGGTGGGGCACGCCGTGGTGCGTAACCGTGTCCGCCGCCGTTTCCGCGAGCTGTACCGCCTCCACCGGGGCGAGCTGCTCCCCGGCTACGACATTATTATGGTGGCGCGTGTCCGCGCCGCCGCCATGCCCTACCAGAAGCTGGAGAGCCAGTACCTGCGCTGCCTTGCGGAGCTGGGACTGCTGGGGGAGGACGAATGAAACGACTTCTCCTGCGACTGATCCGCTTTTACCGCCGCGCCATCTCCCCCCTCTTTCCCCCCAGCTGCCGCTACATCCCCACCTGCTCTCAGTACGCCCTGCAGGCGATCGAGAAATACGGTGCGGCAAAGGGCGGCTGGCTGGCATTGAAGCGATTTATGCGCTGCCATCCCTTCCACCGTCACAAGGGCGGCTGGTATGACCCGGTGCCCTGAACCCCAGCGAGCCTCAAAAACTAACGGAGGAAAAAAAGTATATGTTTGCACAGCTCGGCTACTATATCTGTGTGCCGTTCGCGTGGCTCACCCGCCTGTTCTACACGTGGACAGGCTCCTACGGTATCGCGCTGATCCTCTTCACCCTCATGGTGAAGCTGGTTCTCCTTCCCTTCCAGTTGAAAAGCAAGAAGAGTATGCTCCGCATGGGGCGTATGAACAGCAAGGTGCAGGAGATCCAGAAGCGGTACGCCAACAACAAGGAGAAGCAGCAGCAGGAGATCGCCGACCTCTACGCCCGCGAGGGTGTCAACCCCATGTCCGGCTGCCTGTGGTCCTTCCTGCCCTTCCCCATCCTTATCGCCCTGTACTACATCATCCGCACCCCCCTGCGCTACTTCATGTCCCTGTCCAACGAGGTCATCGCCAAGATCACTGAGCTTGCGGTGTCTCTGGGCTACGTGTCCGGCGCGTCGGGACAGGCTGCGGCCTACGACCAGATCTATCTGGCGAAGTTCATCCACGAGCACTGGGCGGAGTTTGACGGCAAGTTCCCCGGTCTTATCGACCTGAACTACCACTTCCTTGGCATGGATCTTTCCAACGTCCCCAAGGATCTCTTCGGTCAGTTCCCCTCCGGCGGCTGGGCGGTCATCGGTCTGATGATCATGCCCCTGATCTCCGCCGCTCTGCAATTCCTGATGACCCAGATCTCCATGAAGAGCAACGGCAACGCCAACATGAACGGCTCTTCCAAGGCGATGCTGTACATGATGCCTCTGATGACGGTCTGGATGGGCTACATCCTCCCCGCCGCCCTGTGCGTCTACTGGATCGCCAACGCCGCCTTCTCCTGCCTGCAGGAGCTGCTGCTGAACAAGAAGTTCAACGCCATCCTGGATCGCGAGGAGACGGACAAGGAGCGTCAGAAGCGCGAGGCGCGCTACGCCAAAATGCAGGCGGCGCGTGAGAACTACAACCGCCAGCTGGAGGAGAGCAAGGGAGCCAAGAAGCCCCAGAGCCAGCCCCAGCCCAAGAAGAAAAAGTCCGGCAGCCACAGCGAAGGCACCACGGAGGCCGGCAAGGTGGGCAACCGCCCCTACGCCAGAGGTCGCGCCTACCGCGAGGATCATTACGACGAATAAGGAGTTTTGTCTATGAGTTATATCGACGTAACGGGCAAGACTGAGGAGGAAGCGCTGCGAAAGGGTCTTGAGCAGCTGGGTATGGAGCGCGACGACGTGTCCGTCTCCATCCTTGAGCGCGCCAAGAGCGGTTTCCTTGGCATCGGTGCCACTCCCGCCCGTATCCGTATCACCTACGGTCCGGAGGAGGCGGACATGGCCGCCCCTGCGGAGACGGAGGTCAAGATCATTCCCGAAAAGCCCGCCGAGGCGAAGAAGCCCGCCCCTGCTGCCCCCAAGACGGAAAAGGCTGTCCCCAAGGCGGAGAAGCCCCGTCAGGAGCGCGCTCCCCGTGCCGACCGTCCCCGCCCGGAGAAGCGGGAGCGTCCCGCCCCTGTGGAGACGGACATCGACCTGCCTCTGTGCGAGGACGACAACGCCAAGCGCATCATCTCCTTCGTCTCCGGACTGCTGGAGCACATGGACAGCAGTGCCGAGGTGCGGGTCTACGAGATGGAAAAGAGCCGCTATAAGGTGGTGCTGGTGGGCGAGCACATGGGTCAGCTCATCGGTCACCGGGGCGAGACGCTGGACGCCATCCAGCAGCTGACCAGCTACGCCGTCAACACCGGCGCGGACAAGCGCATCCGCGTCCAGATGGACGCCGAGAACTACCGCGCCCGCCGTGAGCAGAGTCTGGAGAGCCTTGCCCGCAAGGTGGCGGCGAAGGTGCAGAAGTACCGCCGCAGCGTAACGCTGGAGCCTATGAACGCCTATGAGCGTCATGTGATCCACGCCGCGCTGCAGGAGGTTCCCGGTGTCACCACCTATTCCGTGGGCACGGAGCCTAACCGCCGGGTGGTCGTCTCCTACGACCGCGCCCAAGCCCGCTGAACAAAAAAAAGAAAGCCCCGTAGGGCTTTCTTTTTTTGTCCTTCCTCCCCCGCGCCCCTTTCCCCTTGACGACTTCCTCTACCCCCTGTATAATATTCCCATTACGAGCCTACCCAAAAGAGAGAGAGGGAAACCCGTCTATGAAAAAGCGTATTATCGCCGCGGTGCTGTCGCTGCTGATCGGCGCACCGCTGTACCTGCTGGCAGCCCACGCCGCCCCGGCGCAGCCCGTCTCCGCCGAAACTCCTGCGGAGCTTACCGCCTTCCTGCGCTCCGTCCCCGCCGCGGCGGAGCTGATCACCGCCGCCGCCCTGCCGGACGCCGATGATTTCGCCGACCTGAAAGCCCAGATCCGCCTGACCGTGGAGCGGCAGCGCGGCCCCGTGGGCATCGACCTCGGCTGGTGGCAGAGCCACTACAATGACATCATCGGCTACGTGTACAGCCCCGGCACCCCCATCAGCTATCCCATCGCCTACGACGGCAACAACGAATACTACCTCCACCACGACCTGTACGGCAATTACAGCGTCTACGGCACCATCTTCCTGGATGCCCGCGTGCCCAGTGACTTCTCCGGGCAGAACAACGTGCTCTACGGGCACCATATGTCCGACGGCACCATGTTCGCCTCCATCTCCAACTACAAGCAGCAGTGGTACTACGACGCCCACCCCTACTACTTCCTGTATACCAACAAGGGTACCTACCGGGTGGACGTGTTTGCCGGCATCGTGGTTCCCGGCACCCACGAGGTATTCAGCACCTCCCTCACCAGCGACCAGCTCCAGAGCTTTATCAACAGCTCCACCTTCCGCTCCGGACGCGGCGTCCCCACCGGGCAGATTATGACACTCTGCACCTGCTCCTACGAGGCGAATAACTACCGCTACGTGGTGCTGGGCGAAATGGTGCTGCTGGAGCAGACCTCCGCCGAGGAAACGCAATGACCCCCTTACCTCCCCCTCACCGGGGGAGGCTTTTTTACGCAAAAAGACGCCGCCCCATCGGGAGCGGCGCAAGCGGGTGGGATATTGGAAAGCCTCCGACCACTATACTACACCACTCCGCCCCTCTTGTAAACAGGAGGTTTTGCCGCCTTTTGCCGAAAAAAGACGACCCGTGTCATTTTTGTTACTTCCTCCAAAAATTTGTTTACTTTTCACAAATCGTTTCAAACCCTCTTTTCAACACAGGTTATATTTGCTATAATCAGTCAAGGATAAAGGGAACTCCCTCCCCGACCCTTGCACCGATACCCGTTACGGAAAGGAGCAAACACTATGAAGTTCACATTCGCCTGCAAGAAGATCTCCCTCAACGACTCCATCAAGGAATACGCCGAAAAGAAGATCAGTAAGCTGGATAAGTATTTCCCGGAGGAGGCAGACGCCTTTGTGACCTTTGCTGTGGAGAAGAAAAACCGCTGCGTGGTGGAGTTGACCATCCGCGCCTCCAACGGCACGCTGTTCCGCGCCCAGACCGAGGATCCCGACGGCGATATGCGCTGCGCCATTGACGAGGCGGTCAGCTTCATCGACCGCCGCATCCGCAAGAACAAGACCCGTCTGGCGAAGAACCTGCGTCCCGACGCGCTGGTGTCCACCGTTCCCGCCGAGTTCGACGTGGTGGAGGACGAGGATTTCGACGTTATCCGCACGAAACGCTTCTCCGTCAAGCCCATGACCACCGATGAGGCGATTTTGCAGATGAACCTGCTGGGACACTCCTTCTACGTGTTCCGCAACATCGACAATAACACCGTCTGCGTGGTGTACCAGCGCAACAACGGCGGCTACGGCCTCATCGAGACGGAGGAATGATCCCCCGCCCTGCACGGGCGCGCAGCGAACGAAAACAAAAATAATAAAAAGGACGCCTGCCCGGCGTCCTTTTTCTATGCATCCTTTGCTCTGATCTCCCCCTCGATCAGCCGCCCCACCACGTCTGCGAACCACCCGATCGCCGGCAGCTTCTCCACCGCCTTGCCGTAGATCCGCCGCGCATCGTCCGCCTCCCGGTCGCTGCCGGTGAACAGACACACCGGCGTCACGCCGTGCAGCCGCAGCTGTCCCGCCTCGGCGGCGGAATCGTCCACGCCCCGCTTCCCGGTGTAGGCATAGCCGCCCCACCCGTTGGGTATCCGCTGGTCGTCGTTGGGACTGGCGTCGGACAGCACCAGTAGCAGCCTCCGCTCGCTGCGCTGCCGCCCCATGAGCCACCCCATAGCGCGCAGAGCCAGCCCGTCCCGGTTCCACCCGGCGGCGACGTAGTCCAGCACCCCCTCGTTCTGCTCCGGATGACCGTAATCCCGCAGTATCCGCAGCACCGTGCATCCGCTGACGGAGCAGAACGCCGTCACCCGCACGGGAATATGGCACCGCGTCAGGCTCTCCACAAGGAGATACGCCTGGGTGGACAGCTTCTCCTGCTGCCGGTTCTGGGACGCAGACCCGTCCAGCAGAATGTCCACCGACAGCTCCCCCGGATCGTGGGGCACCGCACGGGAGAACACCCTCCCGTCGTCCAGAGCCGCCGCCCGCCACGCCTTCTCCGGCATCAGCCGTCCGGCGCGCCCGCTGTCGCCCTCGTCCCCCTCCTGCAACAGCAGCGTATTCCGCAGCTTCTGGGTCAGCCTCTGGATCGCCAGACGGTTTTCCACAAGATGCGCCTTGTAGTATTCCCTGTTCTTCGCCCGCTGCTTCCGGAAGCTCTCCGCGTCCCACGCCGCCTCCGGGCAGGGGGGACGCTTGGGCGGCTCGCCCTTCGTAAAATGCAGCCGGCAGTTCTTATGCACGCCGGTGCACAGCGTCCGCTCCGCCTCGTCCAGCTCCCCCGGCGTCAGCATGGACAGCCCGAAGCAGTCCTCCACATACCGCCGCAGCACAGGCTCCGGCGTCCGCCCCTGCAAAAAGCTCCACAGCGTCTGGTGCTGTAAGCCGCCCCCACCGCCGCCGGTGTTGCGGCTCAACGCCCGCAGGGCGTTGGGGCGCACGAAATGCACGCCGCCGCTCCGATCCCGCTTCCGCCCGACCCAGGCGGCCCACTGCCGGTCGTCGGCACTGCGTCTGGCGCGCCGGAAGTAGGTATACAGCAGCTCCTCCGTCCGACGGATGACCTGCTCCTCCGTGCGACAGAGCGGAGATGCCAACGCCTCCAGCAGCGGCGTCATGCGCGATTCCTCCACGGGCTTTCCCAGCACCGACTGCGCCCATGCCCGGCGCAGCGCGCCGTCCGTCATGCCCTCCGCCGCCGGCACAGTCTCCAGAAGGCGGGCGGCATACTCCCGCCGCAGCTGCGGCAGCACGGGACGCTCCTCCGCGCCCCGGGCGAACACCGCCCCCTCCAGCACGAGGAAGAACACATCGGTGTACAGTCCCTCCTCCGCCGCCCGGTGAAGCTCGTTCAGCAGGGGCTTGAACCGCTCGAAATCGAAGTACCGCGCCGCCAGCCCCAGCACCGTGTTCCCGTACAGCTCCGCGCCGCCATCCGGTGCCATGACCACCAGCTCCGGACGCTTGCCGTACTGCCCCCAGCCGTTCCACACCTGATTTTCGGCGCGGCGGCTCTCTCTGTCCTGCCTGTCCATCTTACCCGAACAGCTTGTCCCGCGTGGCGTCCTTGGGCACCCGCGTCCACACGGCGTCCGCCACCAGCTGCCGCTCGAAGGGCTCAAACGCCTTGTTGATAATGCCCATCTCCAACGCCCGCCCGGAGGGGATACCCTTCTCGATCAGGTGCAGCGACGCCAGCAGTCCCCGCAGATCCAACGCCTTTGTGGAGATCTCCCCGCTGTCGCACTTAACGCGCAGGTCGCGGAACAGCTCCGTCAGCTGCTTCGCCCACTCCGCCTTCAGCGTGGGGAAGCTCCTCCGCAGCAGCTTCTGCAGGTTTTCATCGGAGATGACCGGCATATCCACCACCACGAACCGGCTGACCAACGCCTCGTTCAGCTCCCGCGTCCCGGCGTAGCCATAGTTCATGGTGCCGATGAACCGCGCCGCCTCGTCCAGCCCGATCCGCTCATACCCCGGCACGTCAATGACCCGCCGGTGATCCAGCGTGGCGTGGAGCACCGCCAACGCCTCATTTTTCGCCATATTCACCTCGTCCAGCACGCCGAAGCCTCCCAGCCGCGCGCAGGCGCAGATGGGTCCCTCCCGGAACACCACCTGACCGTCCTTCAGCGTGTCCGTGCCGATGAGAGCCGCCGCGTCCACGTTCACATACATGGACACGTCCCACACCGGCCTGCCGAACAGCGCGGCGAGATTCTCCGCCAGCACGTTTTTGCCGGTGGCCTTCGGGCCCGCCAGCAGCACGTGCTGCCCGCACAGCAGCGCGGCGGCCGCGCTCTCCCAGATCTCCTTGCCGTAGTACAGGTACCGGGGTGCCGGCACACGGTGCGCCGCCTCCGGCAGCAGAGGATGCGCCGCCCGGAACTGCGCCACCTCGTCCAGCAGCCCCGCGTCCACGCCCTCGTCCAGCAATTCTTTATGAATATCCACGGTATCGCCTCACTTTTTTGTTCTCTTACAATCCCGCCAAATTATACCCCCATACCGCATAAAGTGTCCGTTAAGAATTTCCCGCATTTCTCCCTCCCCGCCCCCGAAGGCAGCCATCGCTGTCCGCAAAAGGACTGTGCCCCACAGCTTTCCCTGTCATATTCCCCCGCCCGCCCCCATATAGATAAACCACAACAGCATGGGAGTGGTGCCATATTCGAGACGATTTGGAACAGCGAGCCCGCGAGCTTGCCCAATACCTGATAGAGAACCGGACGACCGTTCGTGCCGCCGCCAAGAAATTCGGCGTCAGCAAATCCACCGTACATAAAGATCTCTCCGAACGCCTTGCCCAGTGTGACCGCGTCCTGTACGCGCAGGTAAAGGCGATCCTTGACGAGAACAAATCCCAGCGTCACATCCGGGGCGGACTCGCCACCCGCCGCAAGTACAAAGGCGTGTGACGGGCAAGCACAGCCCCCGGCGCAAACGAAAAAAGCACCGCCCACCGGCGGTGCTTTTGGCGTCTGCCCGGAACTCCGCACAGCAAAACGGACACCCTATCGGATGTCCGTTGAGTTTGGTTCATCAGCCAATGTTGTTCAGCTTCAGCGTCAGCGCGCTCTTCTTGTGGGCCGCATTGTTCTTGTGCAGCAGACCCTTAGCAGCCGCCTTGTCGATCGCCTTGACCGCCACCTTGTAAGTGCCCTCGGCCTCGGTGCGATTGCCTTCAACGGCAGCAGCCTCGAACTTCTTGATAGCAGTCTTCAGTGCGGACTTATTGGCTTTGTTGCGAGCATTTCTCGCCTCTGCCACCAAAACACGCTTCTTAGCAGACTTGATATTCGGCAAACCAAACACCTCCCCGACATGAATTTTGATTGCCGTGAAAAGATAAACTTCCACGCAGGATGATATTTTAGCATCTTTGCCCGGAAAATGCAAGACTTTTTTGCAATTTCCACGACAGTTTTTGTATAAAAGCCTTTCACCCGGTCAAGCTACGGGAAAGCCACAATATTTTGTGTTTAGAAGGGAGCATCAGCCACTATTATGACCCTTTCCCGCACAGATCTGGCGGTGGAGACCGCCGAGGAGCTGTCCTCCTCCCGCGATATTTTTTCCCCCGGCACCGGCGTCACCAAGACCGAAAGCCTCCACTGCGGCTGTCCCGTCACCCGCATCCGCGTCGCCACCGATGCCGGAGCCGCCCTCCTGGGCAGACCCCCCGGTGCCTACGTCACCGTGGATCTCCGCCCCCTCCTCTCCCGGCAGGAGCCCCTTCTGCCCCGCGCCGCCGCCTGTCTCTCCCGAGAGCTTCGCGCCCTCCTCCCTTCCGGCGAGGGCACCGCGCTGGTGGTGGGGCTGGGCAACAGTGCCATGACCCCCGACACCGTGGGCACCGCCGCGCTGGAGCACCTTCTCGTCACCCGCCATCTGCTTCAGGCGATGCCCCGCCAGTTCGCCGGGCTCCGTCCGGTAGCGTCCCTCCGCCCCGGCGTTCTCTCCGCCACCGGCGTGGAGACGCTGGAGCTGATCCGCGGCGCGGCGGCGCACATCCGCCCCGCCGTCGTCATCGTCATCGACGCCTTGGCGGCGCGCAGCCGCCACCGCCTCTGCGCCACCGTCCAGCTCTCCGACACGGGACTGACCCCCGGCAGCGGCGTGGGCAACCACCGCAAGGCGGTCAACGCCCGGACGCTCCGCCTTCCGGTGGTCGCCGTGGGCGTCCCCACGGTCATCGACGGTGCCGCCCTCTGCGGCGATGAGGACGCCGCCCCCTCCGGGCTGTTCGTCACGCCCCAGGACATCGACCGCCGCATCCGCGACATGGGCGCGCTCCTCGGCACCGCCATCACGCTGGCACTCCAGCCCACCCTCACCGCCGCGGACGTGACCGCCCTCCTCAGCTGACCTCTTGCAAAACCTCCCCCGGTGCGTTACAATAAAGCCACAAAAACCGCAAAGGGAGGTATCTCTATGGAATTTAACCCCCAGACGCAGCTGGCAGGTCTGCTGGAATGGATGGCGGAGCAGATGACCGCCTGTCACGGCAAAACCGCCGTCATCGGCATCTCCGGCGGCAAGGACAGCTCCACCGTGGCGGCGCTTGCCGTGGCGGCATACGGGCGCGACAACGTGTTCGGCGTCCTCCTGCCCGACGGTGAGCAGCCGGACATCGACTACTCCCGTGCGCTGGTGGAGCACCTGCACCTGCCCCACACCACCATCAACATCCGCGACGCGGTGCAGGGTGTCCTCACCGAAATGGAAAAGGCGGGCATCACCCCCAGCCGCCAGACCGTGGTGAACCTCCCC
>OMCS01000284.1_pt1 | contig 26977 bp, 17 predicted proteins | sample 1674241 | NCBI WGS metagenome assembly OMCS01 (sample SAMEA103958153, study PRJEB25191) | human gut metagenome
AGGGTGTCGCTTCGCTTGCCCTGGGCTATGTGCTGTTGCCCTTTCAGGGCGTGCAAGCGTGCATTATTGGTTGCAAAACCGTGTAGAATATTTTGCCGATTTTGAACACCCTACCAAACGGGGCAATCCATTATAATATGTTCTTTAGATGGTAAAGATCCGTTTTCTTTATTTCTGTTGAACAGGTATTGCGGTTTCAATGGTGCGAATATGAAGGTCGCGTTGAGGATAGGGAATTTCAATGTTGTGTGCATTGAGCGTATTGTAGATGGCTTCCTTTATGCGTCCTGTCATGGCAAACTTTTGTTCAACAAGGACCCAATAAGTTACGAAAAGATTGACACTATTGTCGCCAAACTCATCGAGCACCACATTAATGGGTTTCTCCAAATTGAGAATGTCGCGACCATCAGGAGCCTTCTCTGCTTGTTGCTTTACAGCTTCAACAATATAATTGCGCACCTCGTTCACATTGGTACCATAGGCAATGCCTACGGGCACCTTGACCATTTCGTAAGAGTGGTTCTTGGTGATGTTCTTGAAGTTCTTGCTAAAAAGCGAACTATTCAAAAAAGCGATTACACAACCATCGGCTGTAACGACTTGGGTACTTTGGTAGGTAATGCTGTCTACTTTACCACGAATGCCATCACACTCAATGAAATCGCCCACACGTACACGACCTGTCATAAGCGAAATGCCATAGAAGAAGTTTTCGAGCAAGTCCTTCATGGCAAAACCAACACCCGTAGCCAAACCTGCTGAGATGACAGAAATGGCGGTAGAGGGAATTTTAAGCATGCGAATAGAGATAATGGCATACAATCCCCACACACAAATGGCTATGACGTTGTTGGCAAGTGTAAAGTTGGGTTGTCCGTTTACTACAATCTTGCTCTTATGATATTTGTGATAAAGCGCCTTGATAAGATAATTAAGATAGCGGAACACAAAATATTGCGAGGCTACAAGTACAATCTTAGCCAACGAGAGTTCTACAACACCAGGCACATTGAGGAAGTTTGCCATAAAAATGTCGAAAACTGTAGCAGTAAGATCGAACACATCGGCTGCCCACCAAATGGATAGTAAGATGGAGAATACACCCAATACGGGCACTACAACCATGGCTACAAAATCGTAGAACCATGTTTTGTTGATATGTTTTTCGTGACGTACACGTATGGCCTCGAGAATGTTGAGGTGTGCCACTTTGACCATACCATTTTTATATTCGCCAATGCGTTTAACCAAGAAGCGTTCTTCGTAAACGGCTAAGATGTCGTAAATGCCAGTGATGGTTTGAATGCAAGCTAACTGGAACATCCACCAAATGAGTATTTGCACCGATAGCAGTGTGTAGCCATACCATGCTGCAAAGGTTGAAGCTATCATGATGGTGAGTGACACCCAGGTGTAGAATATGTCGCTTTTAGGAATATTGCGATTGTGGCGTACCACAACGCGCCATTGCCAAAGGGTAAACAACAACAATATGGGCGGGAAGATGAGGCTGACCAAATTGTTGGGGATAAAGATGATGCGGAATGTGATGACCACAAATGACATCAGCATAATAGGGGTGTAAATGCGGAAGCCACTCTTTATTTGGTTTCCGTCGATGCGAATTAACAGCGACAAGAAAATGGCACATAGCAACCAAGAGTATTCTATGAGTAGTTTTGATGCCATGAGGAAGAAGTTGTGGTACATAAATGTACGACACACCATGATGGAGATGGCAAAGATTAACATGGCAGCAAAAAGTATGATGCACACTTTCTTCTTCATAAATTCTTCTGTACGGAAACGCTTGGGAACAAGCCAACGCACAAGGATGTTGCTAAGCAGTGCTGCAAGTAGGATGTAGAAAAACACAAAGGATGCCAAACCTACTACAATGGGTCCGCGCCATTGTGATTCTACGGTGCGTTCTTTGCCTGCATCGTGCACTTTCTCGGTGTCGTATTTTTCGTTTGCATCGTCCTTAGCCATTTGCATATAGCGTGAGAATTGTCCCAATATTTCAAAATAATTGGCATCACCATTTATAAATATGCTATGTTGGATAGAGGTGTAGCGCTGCAATGCGTAATCGTTGAGCTTGCTCAACTTTTGTGCAGTCATTTTGTAATGCTCGTTGTCGGCAATGATGGAACTTTTTAGTGTTTCGAGATTGTTACGTAATTGAATGGCATACGACAAACAAGAATCTCGGTCTATCTGCCCTTGTTTGCTCAATACAAAGGGACGTTTGCCTTTTTCAAGAGTTGCTTTGGCAGAATTACCCATAGGCCCAATGAGTAGGGGCGTAGTTTGTCCGCCCTTTACTTGCACTTGTGGGTGTGCCTGATTATTTTGTATGGCAGGCGGAATGGTTTGTAGCGAGGCAATAAGTGCATTATAACGATTAAGTTCCGTGTTTATGTGGTTCAAAATCTTTTGATAAGGCACACTGCGTTTGTTAAACTCGCGATAAAGCGAAGTGGCTTCGTGACAAGCATAGGTCATGTCGAAGGTGAAATCTTGCTTTTGCGAGTAGAGCATCAAACCTATTTGGTCGCTACGCTGCATGAGCGAAATCATTTGTTCGTGCTGCATCTTTGCCACTGTGCTATAACGCACCATGTTTTGCTTTTGTTCGTTGCAGGTTTTAAACAACTCAGCGCGTAGCACGGCTAAAGTGGCTGAAAGGTCACTTTCTTTCAACACAGCATGTGCCGAAAAAGGCACCAAAAATAGTAAGCACAGCAGTATCACTGCCGACAATTTGTATTTGATATGCTTCATAAGAAAAAAGTATGAAGTAAGGAGTTTAAAGTATGAAGTGCGAAGTATAAAGCATTAAGTGTTAAGTATGAGATATTACAAGTTAGCACAAAGCTATAGTTTGTAATACTTAATACTTAACACTTAATATTTAGAATTTTATTTATAGATAGCCGCCTTTACCTCGTCGGCACTAGTGGGCACCGCGTCTTTACTGAGTTCGGGCACATTATAACTCTTGGTGAGTCGGATATTTTCAAGAGGGTCTGCTTGTGGCAATAAGAAAGCCTTATGTCCTTGTCCGTTCTTGTCGAAATAAGCAATGTAGGGACGTGTAAACGAACCATCATCACGACGTGAACTAAATACAATCCAGCGTCCATTCGAACTCCATGTATGATAGCTGTCTACATCAGGACTATTGGTAGCCTTTAGCGGATATACCTGCTGAGTTTGCAAATCTTTTACGTAGAGGTCGGAACTTTTATGCCAAATGTGGAATTGACCATAGTCTGCCAACGTAAAGAGTAGGTAACGACCATCAGGACTAACGCGAGTTACTGCAGCACTCTTGCCCATAGCAGCACAATCAACCTCCATTTGTGGTGTGCCAAACTTGCCTGTGGCAGCATCGAAACTAATGCTCATTACGTTATAGTGCAAGTCCTTGTAAATGTCCGACACATTGTCGCGACGCACACTATCGGGCATATTCTCGAAAGCCGGTACATGGGCTGAGGTATAGAATATCTTATTGCCATCGGGCGACCAACAAGGGAATGTTTCAAGGTCGGCAGTAGTTTTTAAGATATTTCTAAATTCCCTTTTATCGGCATCATAGAAAATAAGGTCCGAACCATAGTCAACAACCTCAACCTTTTGTTTATTGCGAATGTGGAAGGTCTGTCCCGTTTGGTTCGATGAGAATACCACCCAATTACGTGTAGGGTGCCATGTAGGATAAGTGGCCCCAGCCAAGATAGAATCGCTCTTCATCACACGTTTCTCAACCTTGCCATCTTCAATAAACACCGTACCCCCATGTTCGCCACGTACGTGAAAAAGCATGCGCTTGGTGCTATAGTTTTGATAGTTGTGGCAGTTTACGCAGTGATTATCCTTTGATTCGAATGTGCGATTGTTCTCGTAAATAGTCTTCACGTCAAAACCCTCTAAATCGCGTTGATAGAGTCCCATTTGACGATAAAGTTCGTACGAGGGCTCAATGAGTCGGTAAGAGAGGTAACGATCAATATCCTCTTTTGCCACTTCTATTTTATAAGAAGGGAAACGCACCCATGCACCATCACGTTCGGCATAAAGCGTTACGTTTAAGTCTTTGCCACGTGCATCGGTCAAGATTTTTTTCCATTCCGTAGAGTCGAATTGTAACACACCGTCTTCACCTGCTGCAGCTATCACGCGGTTATTGCCACATTCTACACATCCCACAAATTCGCTGCCCGCAGACTTTACCTGAATGTTGAGTGGGGCAATATTGGCAGGGATGGTAATGTCGCGATAGTCAGGATAAATAGCAACTTGCTCGTTGGTAGCAGTAGCATTCTCGGGTACAACAGCCTGAGGAGAGCAAGCCATTAAAGCCCATACCGCAGCACCTACGGCAAAGCATTGTGCTGTATGCTTATAGAGTGTATGTAAAATCATTATGCTCAGAGTTTCGTTAGTTTACAGAGTTTTTGTATCCTTTGTTTCCGCTAAGGTTGTCGGCTTTAATTACTTGGTCGGGGTCGTTATTCTCTGTGTAGTAGTAATATACGTACGTGCCGAGCCACTGTTCTTTAAGTTCGCTGCGCAACTTTAGGCGGTCTTTTGCATAAGGGCGTGCATCAGTCAAGAAAGACGATATCTCGCTCATCACATATTGGTTAACCTGCGGAAAATGTTTTAACAAAGATTGGTCGCGCAATGCTAAAATGCAAATGGCTTGTTGCATGCACGGTGGGAAGGATATACCCTTTTGTGCCATTACCTGTGCACGTGGCAAAAACGACTGTAGGTCTTTGCCATATAAGCATGCTGCTGCCGATGTAACGAGCGTAGCATCTGTGCCCTCAGTCAGTCCGAAGTTATAACCTAAGAAAAGAGGTTGGCGATAATTTTGCTCAAAATTGTCCATCTTAGGTTCTAACGAAAGCACATGCATCAATTCGGCATCCTCCTTAATAAGCTCTTTGTTATTGAGCATAGCCGTGTATTTTTGCACAAAGTCACCCTCGAAAGGCATCTGTCCCACCAAACTCAAATATTTGCGAGCCAACGCTTTCTCGTTCATCAATAATGCGCAAACAGCCAAACGCTTGTAACAGTCTAATCGTGGACCATTCATCACGGTGTGCTCAAGGGCTAAGCGATAAGCCGCATTCAGCAAACCAGCATGATAGTTACAGTCGGCTGTAAATATGCCATATTCGTTCGTACCATTTATACTGTCAAGATTCTCAACGGGGAAGTCATAGGGAATGTCATACATGCCTTGCAAAAGTTGGTCGGTCTCTTCAAGCGCAATGGCATAATAAGCCGCAACAGCACGTGTAGGACGTTTGGCTGCCTTTGCCTCTTCAATGATGGTGTCCCAATCCTGACGAAGTTCTAAGTTCTTAAAACGGGCTGTTAAAATCACATTCTCGTTAACCGTGCGAGCTATGGCCAATTCGCCAAAGGTCAACACCAATGCCACGCACAACCCCCAAGGACGTACACCTGCAGGCACGGCTTTATGTTCGCGTTTACGTGTAATTACCCACGAAACCAATGCTAACACTGCCGTAACAGCCAATGCACTCAATGCTACAAGCACAAATTTTGAAGGCTCTGTTTGATAATACACATTTGTGCCACGCCATATCACCCAAGCTAATTCGGCAATGGGGACGATAAAGCCCAAACCTTCAAACTTACGGGGTAATTGCAAGGCATAGTCTGTGAATCGTGCAGTGAGGGTGTAAATGGCTGCAAGCACAATGCCACCCAACCACGACCATTTAAACAATATCAATACCCAACGAGTGAACCAATACACCTGTCCCATAGGTTGGCTTAGCAAATAGTGCATTTGCTCGCTATCGGTGGTTACAAAACTGTTCTGTTCAGCACGTTCAAACACGTCGCCATAGCCCCAAGTTACAAATGCTAACAAGGCGACAAATCCAAAAGCATAAGTCAACCATCGAGCAGTGCAGGGTTTTAGCATGCCCCAAGGGTGCTTAGTTCCCTTGTCTGGTGTAGCAGACTTTTGTGTGGCAGCCATAGCCATATTTTTGCGGTTGTTCTTTTTGCGATTATTCATTAGTTTATGTTTTGTCTATTATGGGTGGCTCTAATAATTCTTCAGAAATTTTAGAACCACCCCAATGTATGAGAATCCTTGTGTCAGGCTTTTTTCGAAGCCTCTTTTTGTCTGGCTTGGTTAATGAGCTGTGCGCACTTTATAGGGTCGGTGTTACGTTCCTTTGCATAGCATTCAGCCAAATTAGCAAAGAAAGCATCATTACCCGAGAGTTGTGCCAAATTTTTGCATCCTGCTTCAATGCTTACAGCCGAACCACACTTCATGCTATTTGTGTCGACCAAAGAAAAGTGATAGCGTCCGTCAATCAAGTCATAAAGCACGTTGGTCGACGAAAAGTCACGATGCAAAAAACCATCTTCATGTAAGTGTGCAGCAAAACGAGCAAAGTGGCTAATCACCTCGCGTTGCACATCTGCAGGCTCGTCAAGCAGTGTCAGCATGTCATATCTGTAAGTAGACAGCAAACTAACAAAATAAGTAGTAGTGCGCCACAAACCGTGACGATATCTGACAAATGCTACCGACTCAGGACTTTCAAAACCTCTTTCGCGCAGCAACAGCGGACTGAGATATGCCTGTTTACCCTTCGAATTTTTATAAAAAATTTGTTGCACCCTACGTTTTAAGGCAGGTGGAGCAAAGCGTTTTACACACAGCGTGTAGCTATTTGTTTTTAGCGTGCGAATCACGTTTCTACCATTATGTATTTCGTGTCCATCGTGCTCAAAGTGATATTCAAGATCGGTGAGATATTCGCGCAGCGCTTCATATTTTGGATTAAGAATGATTTTCATGGCTACAATGTTCGTTTTATGTTTTGTTGTAGTACATCGCGTTTATTACTCTTAAAACTGCAAAGTTAATGCAACAAAATCAATCTGCAAAGGTTTTTTTAACAAAAACGAAAAACCGAATTGAGATTATTGCTATATCAAAGTGGTGTACCCATTGTAATCAGCCTGATATTGAGAGTTTGATATAAATATCTCGATTATTACAGGTTGAGTTTTCAAATATTGAAGTCGTCTAAACTTTTATGAAATTCAGGATTTTGTGTCTATGCTAGCTTAGCGGTAGTTCACAACGAAATACAGCTTTTCCAAGACCCACGCCGTTGTACTATTGATGGTGTGGCAAACTTGACAGCATTTTTCTCTCCATAAATTAAGGAATTTCTGCAGTTGAGAAAGGAACCTATAAAAGCCTTTTTTGCATGTTTTGTCTTCTATGGACGATATTTTTATATCGATTATATCTTTCATAAACGATAAAATATATATCTTTGCAACAGTTTTTAGTATTAGCACGAAAAGAATATGACAAAAGATTTAATAAAATTGCTTATCTCTGAATATCAAGCATACGTATCACAAATAGAACTCATACCTCGTAAGGTGGAACTTGTGGACGGACTTAATTATGTGTTTGTTGGATTGAGGCATGCTGGAAAATCTTACTTGATGTTCCAACGCATAGCACAATTGATGGAGCAAGGGCATAAGAAAGAGGAAATATTATATTTCAATTTTGAGGATGACCGAATAGATTCTTTAGAAGTCAAAGACCTTGACTTGATAAAAACGTGCTATGAAGAGATGTATGATTCTCGTCCAATATTCTTCTTGGATGAGATACAATTGGTTGATAGATGGGAAAAGTTTGCTCGTAGGTTAGCAGACCAAAAATATCAAGTATATATCACTGGTAGCAATGCCAAAATGCTGAGTAGTGAGATTGCCACTACGCTTGGCGGCAGATATATGATACATGAAGTGTATCCTTATTCCTTCCCAGAGTATTTGAATGCCAATGGTATTGATATACATGAAAAGAACGCAATATTTACGTTCGGAAAACAGATTGTAAAGTTGGCAAACACTTATTTTCAATATGGTGGTTTGCCTGAAACGGTTGGTATGAAAGAACCTCGTTCATGGATGAGCAATCTGTTTAGTAAAATATTCTTTGGCGATTTAGTTGCAAGATACAGAATACGTAACGATTACGCATTGCGTGTGATGATACGCAAAATGGCTGAGAGTGTTAAGCAACCTCTTTCATACAACAGAATTGCAAGCATAGTTAGTAGCACGGGAAAAAAACTTAGTACAGACGCAGCGATAGACTATGTAGAATATATGACTGAAACTTGGCTCATTCTACCCTACGAGAATCTATACGGAAAGTTGCAGGATAAGGAATCGAACCGCAAATATTATTTTATAGATAACGGTTTGCTGCATCTTTTTCTTATTGACGCCAACACGTCTTTGCTTGAAAACATAGTAGCGGTAACGCTCAGACGCAAATATGGTGATGGAAGTTATTTTTGGAATAGTAAGAATGCCGAAGTGGATTTTGTCGTTCCAGAAGAGGGCTTGGCAGTACAAGTATCATATTCAATGGCTGATGCTGACACTTTCAAGCGTGAAACAGATGCCCTGATAAAGCTTGATTCTGTTCAATCAATCACCAAAATGGTGGTTGTTACCATGGAGGAAGAGAGTTGCGTAGAAAAAGATGGATACCATATAGAACTCGTTCCTTTATGGAAATGGCTACTTAGATTCTAATACATTGGGACCTATAGGTCATATTTCCTACCTCCGTTTCACCAAAATATAAAGTACTACGGGGGCACCTAATAGAGGGGTGATGGCGGCAATGGGTAAGGTGCCTGCTTCGCCTGGAAGGTGCGAAAGAATGAGTGAGAGTAGGGCAACATCTGCTCCCATTACAAATACGGCAGGGAGAAGCTTGCGGTGGTCGGCTGTGCGTAATAACATGCGCGATACATGGGGCACTGCTAAACCTATAAAAGAAATGGGCCCACAAAGCGCAGTGACTACGGCTGTGAGTAGACCCGTTAATATCAATAATAGGGTGCGCACACGCTTTACGTTTACACCCAGGTTGGTGGCGTAGTCGGCTCCTAGCAATAGAGCATTCATGGACGTGGCGCACAGGCGTACTCCCCACACGGGCACGATGACTAATATCGACATAAGCCATAAACGCGATGACGATACGCCCGAAAAATCACCTAACCCCCATACAACGAACGAACGTACTCCCTCAGACGTGGCATAGAAACTCAATAACGAGATGACGGACGAGATGATAAAACTGAGCATGACTCCGGCTACTAACAACGATAAATTGCTAGTGAGCCAACGACTGCACAGTGCGATGAGCGCAATGACAGCACAAGCACCCACAAAGGCTGCACCCACCGTGAACAATACGCCCGAAAGCGTAGCGCCACCTAATGCAAAACTGCCCCCAAAGGCTAAAAGGGCTATGGCTGCTCCTAACGAGGCGCCACTGTTTACGCCTAACAATGAGGGGTCGGCTAAGGGATTTGAAAAGAGGGTTTGCATTACGAGTCCGCTCACGCCTAAGGCGGCACCTGCTAACAGGGCAGTACACATTTGGGGGAGACGCGATTCTGTGACGATGTAACGCACAGTTTCGTCGGAACTGCCCATAAGTGCTGCCCACACTTCGGCAGGCGATATGTGTACGCTGCCTACTAAGAGAGAGAGTAAGCACAGCACGGGTAAGAGAAGGAGCGAGATTTTCATTTTAAGGGGGTGTAATAGGGGCGATACGCTGAATTTTGGGGATTGCTATTGCTAAAGATGGCAAATAGATTGTGTAACACTCGTTCGGGGTGGAAGGGTGTTTCTTCGTAGTAGGGCACGTGCAGGGTGTTGCAGGCATAGATGTTGTGGTGTTTCCATGCGCTGAATTGGGTGTATAATTTATAGTCGGCTGCCATTTGTGCATAGGTGAGGTCGACGGTTTGTCCGTATTTTACAATCCAGATGTCGGCGTGTGCGGCACGTGCCAATACGCTTTCGGCATTGAGCGATAAACTGCCACTTTCTTTGCGGTCTGCCCATAGGTAGTGGCCGCCTGCATCGGTTATGAGTTGTCCCATGGTGCTTGCGCCACCAGGCTGATACCATGTGGCGCCCATGCGCAGGTCGCACATCACGGTGGGCTTTTTGTGGGTTTTGAAAAAAGTGTGGGCTTGCGATTTGATGGCAAGATAGTTTTTTTCTATTTCGCCAAATAGAGAGTCGGCGCGGTTCTTACATCCAAACAAGAGTCCGTAGAACTTGATCCATTCGGCACGGCCTAAGGGAGTTGTTTCCATATAGTCTGCACATTGTATGAGGGGTACGCCCAAGCGTTCGATGGCGCCATTTCCTGCATTTTCGAAGGGCGATACGCATACGGCATCGACCTTGGCTGCACGTAAGCGTTCGGCATTGGGCGCCATGCTTTGACCTGCATCGCACAGGGTGCTTTTGCGCTGACGTAGGTAGTGTTTTAACGAGGGGCTTACCACATAGTTGGTGTCGGTGAGAGCTGCCATGGCATGGGCTTTGTTTAACTCTAACAGTAGGGCGGCATGGACAGTGGTGGTGAGGGCAGCACGGGTGATGGGGGTGCGCACTAAGGTGCCTTGGGGCAGTTGGTGGGGCAAGGGTTGTTGGCGAGGCACTAGCACGTATTGTGCCAAGTTTTGATTGGGGTGCCAAGGGTCGGTGATTTGTGCCACGACGAAGCTGTCAGCTTCTTGCAGGTGTAACAGAGTGGCGTGGTGCAGGGGGAGTGCATGCGTTTCTACGTCAGCGGTCTTTGAGGCGCATGAGGATAGGATTACAGCGGTGAGTCCTATGAATAGGTGGAGGATGTTTTGTTTCATATTTTGGGGTAGGGGAGTTCAAATATGTTGTAAATCGTGCATGGGTGGGCGCGATAGAGTGGGGGAATCGGCGGCGTTTAGGTGTGTGTGGGGACCTAGGCGAATAACTATTTCATAGGATAATGCCCAAGTTGTATATTATCGACCTTTTTAAATGATTGTTCGCCTAGGTCCAATCGCACCCATTACAATGTGCCTCGTTTGGTTATTGCATAACATATAACCAGGCATGTGAAGTGGAATAAAATCCCTTTACATACCTGGCTACCTTATCTCATCCCTAACGTGGATTTTTATTTAATCATGCCTCTTATCGTCGACAAAAATCCGAAAACCCCGTGCAGAATGTATTTGCAGATTTTGAATGCCCTAACTTAGAGGGTGATTTCGCCTGCGATGTTTGTGTTGAGCAGTCGAATGATTTCTTCGCGCGAATAGCCCTGACCGAGGAGGAACATTAACTTGGTGAGCATGCCTTCGACTGTAGAGTCGTAACCATTGACTACGCCTGCTTGTAACAGTTGTAGACTGGTTTCGTAACGTCCCATCTCGACCGTGCCTTTAAAGCATTGGGTAATGTTCACGACAATTACGCCACGATTAACCAACTCGCGAATGCTCTCAACAAGCCATGGTTTTTGGGGGGCATTGCCTGCACCAAAAGTTTTGAGCACGACAGCTCGCAAGCCACTGACATTGACGCACACGTCTATCACCTCCTTGCGTATGCCGGGGAAGATGGTTAGGATGAGTACGTTGTTGTCGAGCAAGAAGTGGGGTGTAAATACGGCTCCATGACGTGGGTGGCGAATGAGGTAGTTTTCGTATTTGATGTGGATGCCAGCATGTGCCAACGAGGGGAGGTTGAAAGAACGGAAGGCATTGAAGCCTTCAGAATTGAACTTTGTGGTGCGATTGCCACGCATCAATCGACTTTCAAAGAAGATGCACACTTCGGGCACTATGGGACGCCCCATGGGGTCGCGGGCTGCAGCAATCTCGATGCTGGTAAGCAGATTTTCTTTTCCATCGGTGCGTAATTGTCCAATGGGTAACTGCGAACCTGTTATCACTACGGGTTTGCCCAAGTTTTCGAGCATAAAGCTGAGGGCAGAGGCGGTATATGCCATAGTGTCGGTGCCGTGGAGCAAGACAAAACCATCATAGTTTTTGTAATGGTCGGCTATGATGTGTGCCATCTTGGTCCAATAGCGTGGCTCCATGTCGCTGGAGTCGATGGGAGGATCGAAGGCAAGCGCGTCGATGTGGTAGTTGAACAAACGGAGTTCGGGCACATGGCGCTTGAATTGTTCGAAGTCGAAATTCTCGAGCGCACCCGTCTCGGGGTTCTCTATCATGCCGATGGTGCCACCGGTGTATATAATTAATATGCGTGGTGTACTTGGGTTATCCATGTTGCAAAAATAGCAAAAAAACTCCATGTAGGCTTGCTTCTGCTTTATTTATTGCATTCAAATCTTATTTGCTATATGCAGAATTGCAATTTTGACAACTAAAGAAAATATTTCGCTTTCTTATCTGTATAATGCGCTAAATGTTGCATATTGAACTTATAAAATAACTAAATGATATGTTTTAAAACATATTTCTAATCATTATGGCACATATGTTTGCGTAATAAATAATTATGTGATACTTTTGCATGCACAATAAAATACAAAATAACAATTCTATTAACGAAAGGCCATTTCCTAAAAAACGATGCGATTTTGATGTCACTTTTAGAATGGCTGAAAACATTTACCCACATGAGAGAGATTTACAAAAAATTTCATGGCTTGTTGCTGTTGCTCGTGGGCTTGTTGGTGGTGCCTACCACCCTCTTTGCACAAAGTGAGGGGGGAAGTGGTGAGGACGCTGCTGCTAACGATGCCTCCTTCAGTTATCAAGAAAACTTTAATTATGCCACGGGCAACTTGATTGACCAAGAGAATTGGCATAGGTATGGCAACAATACAGCAGCGCCGATTCAGGTGGTTGACAAAACGCTTGAATATCCGAACTATCCTGGCGGTGTGAGCGGAAAATGTGTGCAGATTACGCCCACGGCTTCGGGAGAAGACTTGGTTACACGGTTCACATCGAACGACGATGGTGTGAAAGAAGGATATGTGTATTATTCGGCATTGATTCATGTAACGAAGTTGCCCTCGGCAAATAAATCTACTGCACAGAATCATGTGTTGGCGCTTAACCCACGTATAAAAGCGTATACTGTAGATGGAGTTCCTGCAGATAAAAACTTTAGTTCTTCAGAGTTGGGTCGTTTGTTCATTGTGGCAGCTGACGAAGAAGGTAAGTACAAAATTGGTATTGACCGTGGTGGAACCAAAGCGGTTTTTGCTGAAGGTACATTCGACCTTAATACCACCCAACTTGTGGTGGTGAAATATGGCATAAAAACAGGTGAGGGTGAAACTGCATACGATGAAGTTAAACTTTTTGTAAATCCCACAGACTTTAAAAATGAGCCTGCTACCCCCGATGCTGCAACTGACATAAACACCTTAGGTTCTCAAGTAGGAAACTATGGTTTGCAAGGCTTTGAAATTCGTCAAGGTTCAAGTGGTAGTGGCAGTTGTGCCGAAATGTATATTGGTGCATTGCGCATAGCCCCCAGTTACGCGGGTTTGTTTAGCCAAAGCAGTGAGGGTGGTGATACACCCCAACCTGCGAAGCCTGCCATCAGCGTGATGAAGGCGGTGAATATGGGCTCTACCTTTGTGGGAATGCCTATTAGCCAAGAGGTAGTTGTGAAGGGTAAGAACCTGACGAATGACATTATAATTGAAATTGAAGGTACCGAACTTTCTGTCGATAGATCCGTGTTGGTCAAGGAGGAGGTTGAAAGTGCTGGGGGTGCTAAGGTGACCTTTACGGTGAATCCTACTGCCGAAACTACGGGCACTACGAACGTGGTGTTTAAGAGCGAAGGGGCAGACGACATTACATCAGCATTTAGTTGGTATGCCGAGAAAATGGTAGACTGCGCTACAATTAAGGAGATTACAGAAAAAAATAGCGAACTCAATGAAACCTATCGCTACACGGGCGAGGCTTTGGTATCGTTTGTAGACAACAGTGCAGCAACTCCCGCAATTTATGTGCAGGACGAAACTGCAGCGATTGTAATAAAGCCAGAGACTCCGCTTGCTAAATTGCCTGCTGTGGGCGATAAGTTGACAGGTTTCTTTGGTACCATTCAAAGCACTTGGGGTATGGTAAGCTTTATTCCCTCTCCCCTCGACACTGAATTTGGCAAGACACTTTCTTCAGGCAACGAGGTAGAACCTGTTGTGGTAACATTGACAGAGTTAAAGAAGGATGCCAAGACTTATGTGAATGCGTTGGTACGTGTGGACGGAGTGGACATTACCACCGAGGCTACTGAGTTTACCGAGGGTATGGCTCAACCCAGCATTAGCGATGGTACAGAAAGTGGAAAGCTTCGCGTGTTTAAGGGTACCTCGCTCATTGGCACAAGTATCCCGAAGACTACGGTTAATTTGATAGGACTTTCAACCTCTGCAGCAGCTGTGATTGTGGCACCTCGTGGTGCTGAGGATATTGTGACGCAAGAGGCTGAAGTGCCCGAACTTTCTGTTACACCGAAAAAGTTTGATATGGTTGCTGGTAAGGTAGGTCAGACTACTGAGGTGGGTACGATTCACATCAGTGCGAAGGCGATGCCTGCTGCCATTACACTTGAGGTGACAGGTACTAGCCGCGCCATGTTTACAACTTCTGTAGCCGAAATTAAGAAGGGTAGCAGTGAAACAGATGTGGTAATTTCGTATACACCGACTGCGATAGGTAAGCACAGCGCTCGTTTGTTTATTGACTGTCCCGATGCCCCCGACTTTTCACAGAGCATTGCACTCTCGGCTTATGCCATCGATGAGCAGAATCCGCCTGTGATTTCAGTAGAACCTGCTAAGGTTCCTGACTTTGCTGTGAAGGCTGGCGAGACACAAGAACAGACCATCACGTTGACTACTGCGCATTTGCCCGACTATGCTTCTGTGAAACTTGCTGAGGCTAACGCTTTCCGCATTAACAACAGCATGCTCATGAAGGATGCAAAAGCTGCGATTAAGGTGACCTTTGTGCCACTCACTGCAGGAACTTATGAGAACGAAATTATTGTGAGTGCCTTGGGTACCGATACGCTTCGCATTCCTATTAAGGGTGTGGCTACCGATAATGTGATTCCTGAAAATCCTGCCGAGGGCGATATGTTGCCTCTCGACGACTCTAAGCCCGTGAAGTTGCTCAACGAAACCTTCGATGGAGGCGAAAAGAACAAACCTTTTGCTCGCGAGGGTTGGAAGAACATTGCCATGAAGGGCACACGCGCTTGGTGGAGCTATACGTTTAACAATACGGACGAATCGAATGGCGAAAGTGTTGCCAAGGTAACTGCTTACGACTCGAAGGTGGAGGACGGCGATGAAACACCTGCACAGATGATGCTTGTGACACCCGCACTCGACTTTAAGAATGCTGATTCTAAGATCTTTACCTTCCGTGTGCGTGGCGATTATTTGACAGACAATCAGGCAGATAATCTTGAACTCTGCTACATCGACCTTGCCGACGATTCGTTGTTCGTGGCACCTGTTGAAGGTTTCACGATGCCTTGCACCAAAGATCAAAGTGGTGAGTGGTTTGAATACCACGTGGACTTGAGCGATCAGAATATTGCTGATACCTTCTTCATGGCTTTCCGCTTTACAAGTATCCGTGGTCGTTACAACAGTGCTACTTACTATATTGACGATGTAAGCTTTGGTCGTACAGACATTCCTGTGGTTCGTCCTAGCGTGGCAGAAATGGCATTTACTGCCCTCCCTGGTAAGGATGCTGTGTCGAACGAAGTGATTGTGACTAGCGAGAACTTGACAGAGCCTGTAAAACTCACTTTGGGTGGTCCGAACAAGAGTAAGTTCGCACTTTCGGTGAAGGAGCTTCCTGTAGAAGGTGGTTCGTTCTTCGTGAAGTTTAATTCAGACCAAGTAGGTGTACACGAGGCGTATGTGAAACTTGCCTCACGTGGTGCAGCCGACAAATATGTGGTGCTCACTGTGAACAATAACACAAACACAGGTATTCAGGAGTTGGGTGCTGATGCTGCCGATCTAACTGTATTTACGCTTAGTGGCACAGTGGTTTACCAAGGCAAGCACATTACACCTGCCCAGGCTGTTAAGGGTCTCCCCGCAGGCTCTTACATCATTCAGAAGTGCAGTGCCAACCGCATTGATAGTTACAAGGTGGTTGTGAAATAAATTTCTTTTGAAATAGGCTATAAATTAAACGCCGCAACTCGTTAGGGGTTGCGGCGTTTTTGGGGGTTGGGGAATTTTATGAAGTATGCGGTAAGTTTTTTTTAGGGTGCAAGTTGTTTGAATAAAGCGAGAATATATTTTTTGTGCAAGTTTTCTTTGAAAGGTAGGGTGTTTAAAATCCGAAAAAAGTTATGCACGATTTTGTTGAATTTTCGACGTCGATAAGGGGCTTGATTAAATGGGTTACCCCGTTAGGTAGGGTGTTCAAAATCCATGATTTTTTTCTGTATGGTTTTGATAAAAAAATGATATCGTAAATAGTTGAGATTCAAGAATAACAAACGCATAAAACGCCTCAATTCGTGTGTTATTTTAATGGGTTACCCCGTTAGGGGTGAGATAAGGTAGCCAGGTATGTGAAGAGAACTTGTTCTTCTTCACATGCCTGGTTATATGTTACGCAATAACCAAACGGGTCCCCCATAACAGGGTGACCCATTGGGTGTGATGGCATACGTTAACCAGGCATGTGAAGTTCAAGTGGAAACCACTTCGCAAGCAGGTGCCTTTCACCGTTCCTCGCTTACATAATATCTTCAACCAGGTTTACAACAACACTTTTGACTAATGCCACACGCTATTCATATCCCCACGCTCAAACGTATGTTCCAATCTCCTGAACCCGTAGACCTCAAACTCAGGATGCGCTCGGGTGAAATTCAATACAGGCACCGCTGCATCTCGCTTCGCTATGACTTCTACAAAGGCACGAGAAGAATGAAACTGTTGGATAGCAACGAAATCCGGCAGCTTCGCGATACGTGCGTGTTTGAAGTAAATGGTATGGAGGTGTTTATGTGATAGCGTTCTTGTAAACTGCTCATATATAAGACTTTTTTGCTAACTTTGCACTACATTACGCTTCAATAAGTCTTAGCAAATTAAAAGATAAATGATATGGGGAATTTTAACGAGAATACAAGAGTTCAAGTGCCTGCCGCTTTGCACCTGTGCAAGTTGGGGTATCAATACTTGGACGAGAACGATATAATGGTGTATGACCACAAAACGAACATCTTAACAGATGTTTTTTTGCGGTCGGTAAAACGCATAAATCCTGAGGTTTCAAGCGAAGAGGTTTCTACACTTTATTCCAAAGTTGTAAATATGGCAGACAATGCCGACTTGGGACGCGAATTTTATGCTTTGCTCTCAGCCAATAGCGGTGTTAAACTCGTTGATTTTGAAAACCCTGACAACAACGAATGGCACGTTACAACCGAATTTACATGCCATAATGATGAGACGGACGATGAGTTTCGTCCTGATATTACATGTTTCGTAAATGGTATGCCTTTGGCTTTTATTGAAGTGAAAAAGCCCAATAATCATGAAGGCATATTGGCCGAGCGCGACCGTATCAATATGCGTATGAGCAAGAAGTGTTTCCGCACTTTCTTCAATATTACGCAGTTGATGATTTTTTCAAACAATCAAGAGTACGACAACACCAATCGTGTTCCCATTCAGGGCGCATTCTATTGCTGCTCTTCTTTATCGAAGGCCTTTTTCAATGTTTTCCGTGAGGAAGATAAATCGTTTGTGGCTCAATATCCCTATCTTCCCCTATCATTGGATATTGAAAACAAAGTATTGAAGCATCGCAATTGTGTGGTACTTAAAAATCTGAATGAATATCAGACCAACAAACAACCTACCACACCTACCAATCGTATCATCACATCTATGTTGAGCAAAGAGCGTTTTTTGTTCTTGCTCAGATACGGCTTTGCTTATGTGGAACGTAAAGTAGAACTTGAAGACGGCACTATCGGCACAGAGTTACAGAAACACGTAATGCGCTACCAACAAATGTTTGCCTCGTATGCCATACGCCGCATGTTGGACAAAGGAACGAAAAGTGGTATTATATGGCACACGCAAGGTAGCGGAAAAACGGCATTGGCTTATTACTCTGTGCGCAGTTTGACCGATTATTTCGCTAAACGTAATGTGGTGGCAAAGTTCTACTTCATTGTTGACCGCATCGACTTGATGGAACAAGCATCTGATGAATTTGCAGCCCGTGGTCTTGTTGTGCATAATGCCAAAAGTCGCACGGAACTGATGGATGACATTGCCAGCAATGCCCTTACGCAAAACAGCGAAGGTAAACTTGAAATAATGGTGGTGAACATTCAAAAGTTCAAGGAAGATAAAACACAGGTGAAGTTGGACGAATCGTACAACACGCACATGCAGCGCATCTTCTTCATTGACGAGGCACACCGTGGCTACAATCCCAAAGGAAGTTTCCTTGCCAATTTGCTTGAAGCTGACACCAATGCCATCAAAATTGCATTGACAGGTACACCGCTGTTGCGTGAAGAGCGTGAGTCGTGGCGTGTATTTGGCGATTACATTCACACTTACTACTATGACAAATCAATTGCTGATGGTTATACGTGCAAACTGATGCGCGAACCTGTAGAAACTATTTACAAGGAAAAAATTGAAAGCATTCTTGATGAACTGGCAGGAAATGTTGAGGTAAAGAAGAGCGACATAGACCGCAACAAAATCATCGAACACGAAAGTTATTTGAATGCGTTGCTCGACTACATTATTTCCGACTTTCGCCGCTTCAGATTGCAACAGGATGACGATACGGTAGGAGCTATGATTGTGTGTAAGACCAATCCGCAAGCACGCGAATTGTTCCGATTGTGGCAAGAACGTTTTGGATTTGCCAAGCAGATAGAAGAAAAAAAAGAGAATAACTTGCTCATGGCTGCCGATGACCCAATGCTCTATGGCGGCAATAAGTTAAAACCACTCACAGCCTCACTCATTCTTCATGATGAGGGAGATAAGTTGGAGCGAAAGGAGTACATAGAGGGGTTCAAAAAGCAGATGGAAGTAGATGTGCTGATAGTCAACAAAATGTTGCTCACGGGTTTTGACTCTCCACGATTGAAGAAACTCTATCTGGGACGTTCTCTCGACGGACACGATTTGTTGCAAGCCCTTACACGTGTCAATCGCCCTTACCGCGACTTTAGGTATGGCTACGTGGTAGACTTTGTGAATATCAAAGAGAACTTTGAGCAGACCAACAACCGCTACCTGCGCGAACTGAATCGCACTACTGACGATAACGGAATTCCACTTGAGGGACAACACATTGCAGAAGATGTGTTGGTAACACCTGAAGAAGTGGCTGAAAAGGTGAAACAGGTAAAAAGTTTACTTTTCAACTTCTCTACCGACAATATGGAGGAGTTCCGTCAGCAACTTGACGACATCGACTCAAAGGAAACACTCTACGAGCTGCGCACTACTTTGGCCGATGCAAAGGCTGTTGTGAACCAAGCACGTTCATTAGGTGATGAGGATACGAAGGAGAAACTCCGCACGCTGCCCTCTATGGCATTTGCCACCATGATAACAGAAGTAACGCACCGTATTGAACGCTTGAACTTACTCAATAACACGGAGCACAAAGCCGATGTGTCGGGCATTATCAACGTAGCTTTGTCTGAACTCGAATTTGAGTTCAAGCGTGGCTTGCCTGAAGAATTGCGTATTATGGTCAATGACATCCGTGATCGTTGCGAACGTGTACAAGCTGAGTTTGAAGCAAACTTCGATACAAAGGAAGAGAAGTATGTGCTATTGGCTGATGAGTTCCGCGAATACTTCCGCAAGAAAGGTTTCGTTCCCAAGGATACGAACGATGCAAAGGAAAGCATTGACTACATGGATGAGGTGATGAAGAAGATTCGCGAAATCAATCGTCGCAACAATCTGCTCAAAAAGAAATATAAGGGCGATGAACGTTTCGTACGTATTCACAAACGTATTGAAGAAACCAACAAACAACGCGTTGAACGCCCCTTAATCTCGGCAGAGGAGTATGAGATTGCTGAGAACCTAAGTAAAATGAAACAGGACATTGACCACCGTCTGTTTCTCAACATTCACATGCTCGATAACGAAGAGAGTTTTAAGGATGATGTTTTGGCAATCATCGGTCAAGAATTGCGCAGCATGCACATTCGCGCGGACTTGAAAGACCGTAAATATATCAACAATCTCATTACTACCGAGTACTTACAACAATACACTAACGCTAAATAATAACTACAAATGAGTAGTAACATCAACATATCAGATGCCACCATTGCATTGATTGACTCGCTGAAGAGTACAACCAATGCCTTTGGATTGGCAGGAACGGGTAGCGAATACCGCATTGTTACTGAGATGTTTCTCTATAAGTTTTTCAACGACAAGTTTGGCTATGAAGCCAAGCGCGATGAAGAGTATGGCGAACGCTTGCGTAATGCTGAAAAATGGGATGCCGAATACGATACTTTTACTGACGAAGAGGTGGAGGACTTGTTCAGCTATCTGCCTGCTTCTGTGCCACGCTTGCGCCCGGAACATACGCTCTCACATCTTTATAACGCATCAAGTCAAGGTGACTTTTCTACCTTACTTGACCAAACTTTGGTGGACATTGCTAACCTCAATGCTCGCAATTTCTCGGTGACGACTTCGGGCAAGAGTAAAGTAAACATTTTTAATACCATCACAAACTACGTTACCGACACGCAAAAGCGCGATGAGTTTGCTCGTTCATTGATGCGCAATGTGGCTTCGTTCAACTTTGAAGATGTGTTCGATGAAAAGTATGATTTCTTCTCACGCATTTTCGAGCATCTGCTAAAAGGTTTCAACAATGCTGGTGGCGGCAAATATGCTGAATACTATACGCCACGCGCTATTGCACAGGTGATGGCACGTTTGCTTGTGGGGGATGATGCTGAACTTCGTGGAGTCACTTGCTACGACCCATCTGCAGGTACAGGTACTTTGCTGATGGCTTTGGCACACCAGATTGGTGAGGAGCGTTGTACCATCTATAGCCAAGATATTTCAGAAAAATCGAGCGAAATGCTCCGTTTGAATCTCATTCTCAACAACTTTTCCTCTTCGTTGCAAAACGTGGTGCAGGGAAACACGCTTACCGAACCTTCGCACAAGGAGGATAACGGCACACTGAAGAAATTTGATTTCATTGTGAGCAATCCTCCGTTCAAACTCGACTTTCCCGAGTATCGCGAAACGTTGGCAACGGACTCTATACGCTTTTGGGCTGGTGTGCCTAATGCGGTGAAGAAAGTTGATCCGACAAAACCCAAAATGGCTATTTACACTTGCTTTATTCAGCATGTACTTAATTCGTTGAAACCAAACGGAAAGGGTGCTATTGTCATTCCGACAGGGTTTATTACAGCCAAGAGTGGTGTGGAAAAACGTATTTTGCAACGCATTGTTGATGAGCATTGGGTGTATGGTGTAGTGTCGATGCCGAGCAACGTATTTGCCACCACGGGTACGAATGTTTCGGTGCTATTCTTCGATAAGTCAGCCAAGGCCGACAAGGTGATTTTGATTGATGCCAGTAAGTTGGGCGAAGAATATAAAGAGGGGAATAACAAAAAGAGCCGTTTACGCGACTTTGAAGTAGAGCAAATCGTCCACACATTCCGCAACTGCGAGGCTGTTGATGACTTTTCGGTGGCTGTCACTTACGATGAAATTAAAGAGAAAGGCTACAGTCTCTCTGCAGGTCAGTATTTCGATATAAAGATTGACTATGTGGACATCACAGAGGAAGAGTTTAACCAACGAATGGCAAACTTTCAGCAGACGCTTACCGAACAGTTTGAAGAGAGTCATCGGTTGGAAAAGGAAATATTGGCGCAACTGCAAAGCTTGAAGTTTAATGAAGACGTGGGGAAAGACAATGAGTAACGAAATTCAGTTCCTATTATACACCATGCCCGAAGCTGAGGGCAAAGTACAAGTGGTTATCAAGGAGGAAACGCTTTGGTGTACGCAAAAGGCTATGGCTCAACTCTTTGGTGTTGGTGTACCTGCCATAAGCAAGCACTTGAAGAATATTTTTGAAGAGGGCGAACTTTTTGCGGATTCAGTTATTTCCAAAATGGAAACAACTGCCGCAGACGGAAAGAACTATACCACGACATACTATTCTCTTGATGCGATTATTGCGGTAGGCTATCGCGTTTCTTCACTGAAAGCTACTCGTTTCCGCCAATGGGCAACGAAGATTCTCAATGAGTACATCAAGAAAGGCTTTGCCATGGACGACGAACGTTTGAAGCAGGGAACGGCTGTGTTTGGTAAGGATTACTTCCGCGAATTGCTTGAGCGTGTGCGTTCTATCCGTACGAGTGAGCGTCGCATTTGGCAACAAATAACAGACATCTACGCTGAATGTAGCACCGACTATGACAAGAACTCACCGACTACACGTGATTTCTATGCGATGATACAAAACCGCTTTCACTATGCCATCACTGGGCAGACTGCTGCAGAGATTATCTATTCAAAAGCAGACCATACGAAAGACCACATGGGATTGACCACTTGGAAAAATTCCCCAGATGGACGTGTTCTGAAATCAGATGTCAGCATAGCCAAGAACTATCTGCAAGAAAAGGAGATCCGACAATTGGAGCGTACTGTATCTTCTTATTTCGACTATATCGAAAACCAGATAGAAAGGCATAATGCTTTTAACATGAAACAGTTCGCAGCCAGTGTCAACAAGTTCCTAACGTTCAACGACTACCAGATTCTGCCCGACAATGGCAAGATTTCTGCTGCACAGGCTAAGAAGAAAGCGGAAGAAGAATATGACATTTTCAATAAGACACAACGCATTGACTCTGACTTTGATAAGGAAGTGAGAGTGATGTTGGAAAAGTAACAACTATGCCACAAATTATGAAAGTTTGCAAATTGTCGGATATTGCTGAGGTTCAGACTGGGCCTTTTGGTAGTCAACTACATAGTGAAGATTATGTTGAAGAAGGAACTCCAATTGTAACAGTTGAACATCTTGGAAATAGACGTTTTACTATACAAAATCTTCCTTTTGTTTCCAATGAAGACAGGGAAAGACTTTCCAAATACTCTTTGCGAGAGGGGGATATTGTTTTTAGTCGCGTTGGGGCTGTTGATAGGTGCTCCTATGTAACTTCTGATGAAAATGGCTGGCTTTTTTCTGGTAGATGTTTGCGCGTTAGATGCCATCATGAATGTGATGCCTTATACCTATATTATTATTTTTGTAGTGATTCTGTTAAAGAATATGTCAGGAGTAAAGCTGTCGGAGCAACGATGCTATCCCTCAACACTGATTTGATGTTGGAGATTCCTATACAATTTCCTCAAATAAAATTACAGAAAGAAATAGCTAAGACGCTTTCCTTTCTTGATTCCAAGATTGAACTCAATCGTCAGATAAATGATAATTTAGAGGCGATGGCAAAGCAACTCTACGACTATTGGTTTGTGCAGTTTGACTTCCCGAATGATGAGGGCAAGCCGTATAAATCAAGTGGTGGGGCTATGGTCTGGAATGAGAAGCTGAAGCGTGAAATACCGCAGGGATTGGGTACCCCAAAGATTGGAGATATAGAAAAGAACATCATAACTGGCAAGACTCCTTCTTGTGCAGATGAGGATAATTTCGGAGGAGATATACCTTTTGTGACGATAGACGATATTAGAGGCAATCTATTTGTTTTCGAGGCACAACGCACTCTTTCTACAAAAGGTGCAGATAGTCAAGAAAAGAAATACTTACCCATAGGAAGTCTTTCTGTTTCATGTATTGGAACTATTGGCGTTATGGGATTTGTTGCAAGATTAGCGCAGACGAACCAACAGATAAACTCAATTGTTTTTGAACATGAATATAACAAAGAATTTCTATATTTTTCTTTGAAATTGTATTTTGAAAATGCAAAAGCTAAGACTGGGAATGTTTTTGCAAATATGAGCAAGGAAGAATTTGCGTCAATAATCGTGGCTTATCCCCCAAAGCAAATTTTACAAGCTTTCCATAATAAAGTTGCTCCAATATTCGATAGTATAAAGAATAATACAGAAGAAATCAATAGTCTCACTAAGCAGCGAGACGAACTTTTGCCCCTCTTAATGAATGGTCAAGCAACAGTAAATTATCATTTATCTGACGATTGAGTTCTATCTTCTCATTTATTTTCAATATCGTTTGAGAATATGCAATACAGTCGCATAGTGATGAGGGGGCATAGAATTCATAATTGGCAATTTGGTTCGGTGATACATTTTTAATAGTAGATTGTCCTGCTATATTATGTAAATATGTTTTAAACTCCTTTGTCATTAATATTGCGAAAATAAATGGAACATGAATTGCTTCTTTTAGGTTTAGGAAACATGCACTCTTTCCTAAACCTATCTTTTCACCATGATATATAGCAAATTTTCCCAACGTTCCATTGATTGAAACCAAGATGGTTTGACCATTAACAATAGGTCTTCTTATTTTGGTATATTCTTCTGCTGAAACTTTCTGTGTATCATCATTTATTACTATTTTACCATTTCCTAAATTGCTACCATTAATGAAATAATAATCTCCATTTATATCATATTTAGGCGTTCCATGTATTCCATCTCCATAATTATCCAAAAAATCGCCAAGTTTGTATTTCTTCATATTGATATTATCAATTTTGAATTGGACATGTACCACTTGCCCAATTGTCGTTTTTATCTATTGTTTTCTCCCAATCTCGCCTCCAACTCCTCAATCGTAGGCATAGTGCCCTCCACCTTTTCTGGATAGAACTTTTCAAGGTCGTATTCAGAAATGGCTATCGGTTGGGTGCTTGACTCCAAGGCGTATTGTGCCTGTATGCGGTCTTTCTCCTTGCAAATGAGCAGTCCAATTGTTGGATTGTCTCGTCCAATTTTGCGAAGCGTATGGTTGCAAGCCACCACATATCCGCCAAGTTGTCCAACGTCAGCAAACGTAAACTTGCCGATTTTCACCTCAATAACCACATAACACGAAAGGTTTAAGTTGTAGAACAACAAGTCTATAAAATTCTCCACCTCTCCTATTTGCATGCGATACTCCTTGCCCACGTATGCGAAGCCTGTACCGAGTTCAGTCAAAAATTTAGTAATGTTGTTGAGTAATGCATCTTTGAGTATGCGTTCGTTGTATGGCTGGGTAATACCAGTGAAAGCGAAGTTGTATGGGTCTTTGGTCAATTCTTGTGCCAAATTGCTGTCAATACTGGGCAATGTGGCTTTGAAATTACTAATAGCTTTCCCTTGTCGTTCATACAGAGACGAATCAATGAAATTGTGAAGTACATTTCTACTCCAACCATTTAGCACTGTTTGATGCACATAGAACAATGCCTTTTGTGGTTCTGTCAGGAATTTGTCTATCAACAGCATATGATGTCCCCAAGGTGTTGAGAATATGTCATTCTGTAATTGGTCAGCAACTTGCTGACCAAATTCAAAGTATGAGGTATAAAGGCTATAGAAATTCTTCATGTAGAGAAGATTCTTTGGCGAGAAGCAAGAAGCTGAAGGGTTCGCGTTTTTCAAGTCCTTACTAAGATTTCCGAAGAACTTGCTTCCCCATCGTGCCTCTCCTTTTAAGGCAACAATATCCCTACCCAAACTCCAGTAGAATTTGAGCATTTCTGTATTTACCTTCACCGCAGCCTTTACTTGGCTTTGGCGATAACGCTTGCTAAGTTCACTGACCCATTGCAGGTAGTCTTTGTCTAATATAGTTATCGGCTTGTTCATCAATACGATTGCTTTATTTTGCAAAGTTACTCATAAACAAGCAGACTGCATCATTTCTGCAGCTTTAATTAAGGAATTTGCGGTGTGCTATCTTTACATTTGTCTGATTTACCATAGCATAATGCAGCGTAGTGTCAATTTTCACGTGTCCCAACATCTTCTGTACTTGCTCTATCGGCATACCCTTGTCAATAGCCATTGTTGCTAATGTCCTACGGAATTTGTGAGGGTGAACTTTGTTGAGGTTTACACGTTTTCCAAGCTGACGCAAACGTACTTCCACGCCACTAATGGTTAGGCGTGTATGTGGTTCATGCAGACTTACAAACAATGCAGGATTAGAATCTGTGCGTTGTTCCAAATATTTTTTGAGGTGGATTTTAGTCCTTGCGTTGAAATAAACCTCACGCTCTTTGTTGCCCTTGCCAAACACTATACATTGGCGTTCTTGAAAGTCAATGTCTTCACGATTGATTTTTACCAACTCTCCTACACGCATACCTGTACTAAGCAGTAGGTCAATCATTGCAATATCACGTAATTCTTGGCAGCTGTCACGTAAAACTTCGATATTTTCATCTGTCAGTACCTCTTTCACCAGAGCATCTGTGCGTACCTTATGGATTCTGCGCACAGGACTTTTGGTGATATAATCCTCATCTTCCAACCAAGAGAAGAAGCTGGAATAAATACGACGCAAGTTGTCAATCGTAACCTTGCTAAGCCCTCGTTGTTCCTGTTGCTCAGCGAGATAGCAACGAATGTCATTAGTGGCAATGTCGCACACATCCTTTTTCACAGTCGCTATCAGTTTCTCAATGGAAGACTTATAATAGTGGATAGTCTTTTCAGAACAACCCTCTACTTTCTTTGAGGATATAAAAGCCCCAAGAAGTTCAGCATTTTCCTTATTGCGCTGTTCTTCCTCTGCCAACTTTGGTGTAATCTCACATTCAGATAGTGCCCTTCTGGTCACATCATTCAGCAATTCCAACTGATTTTCAGTCAGGACCGCTCGCATACCGTCTAAAACGGTTTGTATAATTGTTTCTTTCATAGGACAAAACTTGTATTGGTCTCTATATAATATAAGGGAAGAAAGAAACGATGCCGATAAATGATAATTTAGAGGCGATGGCAAAGCAACTCTACGACTATTGGTTTGTG
>OMCS01000286.1_pt1 | contig 26896 bp, 21 predicted proteins | sample 1674241 | NCBI WGS metagenome assembly OMCS01 (sample SAMEA103958153, study PRJEB25191) | human gut metagenome
TCAATGTGAAAATAGCATCTACTGATAGTATAAAATAATTTTGAACACCTACTTATATAAAAGAACCGACAGTTTTTAGGTTCATCGCTTAAAAACCAGTCGGTTTTTTATTTTAGAATTTTACTGAAAATTGAGGGGGCAGCATTGCCGACGGAATTTGCGTTGCTTGTTAAATCCGCATGATTGTTAAATCAGATAATTCTTATTAAAAAATTCGATTTTTATCTCGCATAGTTATACCTTTGCCCCCAAATTTTTAATCAAAAGGACTATATTTTATTAAATATGAAAGAAAAATCAAAAAGATCTGTTGCCTACAATCGTCATGTAAGTTTCTTGGGATTACTCGTCACATTAGGCATCGTGTTTGGCGACATCGGAACATCCCCCCTCTATGTCATGAAGGCCATCCTCCATACAGGAGAAACCATCAACGAGAGCACCATTTTGGGCGCATTATCCTGCATTATTTGGACACTCACCCTACAAACCACCATCAAATATGTATGTGTGGCGCTACGTGCCGACAACAATGGCGAAGGTGGCATTCTCGCCCTCTATGCTCTGTTACGCCGTCTCAAGAGCAAGTGGATTTACATATTGGCAATCATTGGTGCAAGCACCTTGCTGGCTGATGGAATCATTACCCCTGCCATCACGGTGACCACTGCTATCGAAGGGCTCGAAAGCATCAGTCCGAATCTGCCTGTCATTCCCATCACCCTTACCATCATCACCATCATCTTCTTCGTGCAGCGGTTTGGCACAGAGAGTATAGGCAAATCGTTTGGAATATTCATGCTGCTATGGTTTCTACTGTTGGGCGTGGTGGGAACCGTCAGCATCACATCTTACCCCCTGATACTGAAGGCTTTCAACCCCTATTACGCAGCCTTATTGTTAGCTAAATCGCCTGAATGGTTCTTGATTTTGGGCGCCGTATTTCTTTGTACCACCGGTGCTGAGGCTCTCTACTCTGACCTGGGACATTGTGGCAGAAAAAACATCGCCATCAGTTGGGGTTTTGTTAAGACCATGCTTATTCTTAACTATTTAGGGCAGGGAGCATGGGTGTTGAACCATGTGGATACAGCCTCCTCCGTGAATCCGTTCTTTTCAATCATGCCACAGAGCATGCTATTCTTTGCCATCATCATGGCTACGGGTGCGGCTATCGTTGCCAGTCAGGCACTTATCAGCGGAACCTTCTCCATTTTGAGCGAAGCCATGAACTTGCACTTCTGGCCGCGCATGCGAATTAAGCATCCTACACACATCAAGGGACAACTCTATATCCCAGTTATCAACCTTGCCATGTACATTGGCGTGGTGCTCATCATCCTGCTCTTTCGCGACTCCTCGCACATGGAGGCAGCTTACGGACTCGCCATCACCATTACCATGCTGATGACCACCCTTCTGCTCGGTTTCTACCTGCATAGCAAAGGCGTGTCGCGAATCCTCATGGTAGTGTTTATGGGCGCCTACTGCACCATCGAAGCCATCTTCCTGACAGCCAACTTGTCGAAGTTTCTCGCAGGAGGTTGGTGTACGATGCTTATTGGCGGAATCCTGTTCCTGATGATGTTTGTATGGGTAAGAGCCATGAAGATACGTCGCCATTATATCAGCACCAAACCGCTGGAAAACTATTATCAGATTATCTCAGACATCAAGGCAGACAAGAGCATTCCCAAATACGCTTCAAACCTAGTTTATGTAAACCATGCCGACAAGGAAGGCACCGTTGATGACAAACTACTCTATTCTATTATCAACAAGCAGCCGAAACGTGCTGACCATTATTGGTTTATCAATATGGAGTTTGTGGATACGCCAGACACGTTAGAATACAATTGCGAGACCTTGATTCCCGACACCCTTTACAGCGTGACGATGCACATTGGTTTCCGCATAGAGCCAAGGGTGAGTCTCTATCTGCGACAAGTGGTAGAAGACCTTGTAGCTGATGGAAAGGTTGATTTAAGAAGTACCTATCCTTCGCTTCGCAAAAACGGAATTTCGGGCGATTTTCGCTTCATTATTATTCACCGCGTATATTACCCTGAGAGTTCCGACAACCGTCAGCAGAACTTGTTAATGACTTTCTACGCTCTTATCAGCAAGATAGGCATTGACGAACCCAAGGCATTGGGACTTGACACATCTATGGTGGCAATAGAACGTGTTCCGCTCATCATTGCCCAACGTAACAGAAGCATCAGGCGCATCGCACAAATTGTGGAAGAAAAGGAAAAATAATTTTTTCTGCTTAAACTTTTTCGCACAATTTGCATCTAATTTTTAGATGAGGATGTTTAAACATCTGTCACAACTTAGATATCACAAAATTTAAATTTGTTGCTTATGAAAAAGTTTTTGAGATTTTTGATGATTACCATTTGCTGCATGGGGTCATGCAACATGGTGATGAATGCAGACAACGACAAGCCTATCTCTGTAAATGCGCTCCCTGCCAAGGCTCAGGCATTACTCACCAAACACTTTAGCAATCAGAAGGTGGTGCTTGCTACGATTGAATCTGACGTTATCGGAAAAAATTATGACGTGGTTCTGAAAAATGGCACGAAGTTGGAGTTTGACAAAAAGGGAAATCTTACAGAGATTGACTGCAAGCAAGGAACTGTGCCAACCCAGTTTATTCCGCAAGCCATCAAGAACTACTTGAAGGCGAATTATGCCGGACAATCGGTGAAGAAGATTGAAATGAATAAGAATCAATACGAGGTGGAACTAACAAATGGGTTAGATTTGACCTTCAACAAGCATTTTCAAGTAATCGATATTGACTAATGAGCAGAAATAAATAAACCGACTGATTTTAAATAAGCAATGAGCCTAAAAAATCAGTCGGTTTATTATGTGTTTTTTTTAAATCAAAAGTGAACAGTGACCGAGTGACTTTTCCCATTAACTTATTCAGTATCAGCAAGTTACACCCATAAAAAGTCACTTTTTTAGGTCACTTATGCATTTCGGAAATCATCTCACCGCTTATCACACAAAAAATAGCAACTACTATCACAACCAACAATTCAACTTTCGTCTGCTCAAAAAGCGAAATTTTTCTGCATTGATAAATTATTTTTAGGGTGGATCTAAAATTCTTATTTTAAAACCACCCTAATCAAAAAATACACATCGTTTTTCTATATCAATTGTGGCAACATTGAAACTACTTTTTCTTTATCCCTACTTCCTTTGGTAGAGATTCTCAACAATGAAAGCCCGCACAACATGAATATGTATGATTTTTCATTAAATCGCGTTTATGCTACACATCTTGATTATTGTGATACTTGTTATGTACTTATCCTATTACCAATTCATCTATGATGTTCTTGACACCTGTGCTGTTAATCTGCTTTCGGAAATGTACAGTATAGCCATTTGCTGTCATAGCCTTAAAGAACTCCTCCGCACACGAAATCTTAGTAACTTCATCAGATGATATATGTGACTCCTTATCATATGCCTTTGTTTCAATCACAATGTTTAGTTCCTTGGAACCATCAGACTTCTTGACCACATACATAAAGTCGGGACTATAGTTGCTTGATGCCACAGTAGGAATACAGATGCTGTGTGATGGAATCTTGCCATATACGATGACTTCATCTATCTCAGTCTTGATATTCTGTAATTCCAAACCTGAGTCATGAGCATAAGCATCATAGAGGTACTTGACAGGTGGTTCGCCTGGCACACTCTTATTGCCAATGTATGCCTGAACTACTTCGTCCTTCACAGTACCATCAGCATTGGTAAGCTTGGTTTCCTTCACAGTGTAGTTGGCTTGCTTATAGCGCACAAAACCAACGAGTTTGTCACATTTCCAATCATCTACAGCACCTATCAATCTGGTCAACGAACTATCATTGAACATTTCGTTGGTGAGATAATAGCCTCCATTTGCTGTTTCACATATAGCCTTGTGCAGAATATGGACCGGAATGTTGGTGTATCTTGAAGCTCGCTTCAGAAACTCATTATAGCCATAATGGCGGTCATGCAATGTCAGTTCTGCATGAGTTCCTTCATTGGCAACTGCCACGTTCCCCTCGAATTCCAAAACCTTACGAGATGACTCTATGGTCTGAAGAGAGAACACGTGCTTATCCTTGATGATTGAAGGCAGTTCGGCTTCTATCTTCTTGTCTATCGCCTTGTCAAAGTACAGAACATACTTTCTGTTCAGCTGTGCCCACAGTTCTCGCAGTTCCTCAAATCTTGCCTTGCGGATATGAATCTTATCATTACGACTGCTGTTACGGTTGATGATACGATTGGTATTCACGCCACTTGTAACATCCTTGAATTCTGGATATTCAATCAGCAAATCATCAAACTTCTCAGGTACAACCTTCTTGTCAAAGTCAACATAGCCTTTAGTCAACAGTTCTGCAAAGAACTTATTGACATCCATGTTGCGCTTTTCGGCAACTTTGATAATGTCTTCTGCAGTAATTGAAAGCGGGCTTTTCTGGTCAGCATCAAGTTCACCATTGATTTCTGCAACCAACTTATTGGCAAAGTCCTTCTCCGTGAAGTCTACGATGTAGTTGAGCATAAAGGAAGAATCGCTGATGCGGTTTCCTGCACTGTCAACCGGAAGACGCAAACCTCGTCCCACCTCCTGCAACTTGCTGATTTCTGACCCACTTGAGCGCAATTTACAGATGGTAAACACATTCGGGTTGTCCCATCCTTCCTTCAATGTCCATTTAGAGAATAAGAATCTCAGAACATTAGGCTTACCCTCCTCGTCTGTAAAGTTCAAGAGTTCTTTTTTGCCATGAAGAATCACCTTCACCTCTTTGGCAATATTCTCATCAGAGTCGATATTGTCCTGTGAGAAATATCCAGCACATGAGGAATCAATATTTTCAAGAGTAGCATTAAGATACGCCTCATATTCAGGCGTATTCTGACGTGTCAGTTCCTTCTTTACTCTTGCTTCCAATATTTCGATAAACTTCTTTCTGAGCCAGCCATCGTTCTTACCTTCAGGTCCGCGAAAACTTTTTATGCTGTCAATAAAGAACAGTGCAAGTGTCTTGATAGGGAGTCCTTCGCGACAAAAATTCTCACGTTCTGTCTCAAAATGGCGCATCAAGGCAAGTTCTATCATACCCTCTTGATAAGACACACCATATTGATCAGGGAAGAATTCTTCTCCTATCTCTTTCTCCTGACCATTGCTCAAGCAGATGCTGTTTTTGCTGATAGCCTCCACCACAACGCCATCCATGTCATTATCAATAGAGCCAAGACTATCACCTACATGAAGCGTGAAGGTTTTACCCGTGTTGTCTGCATTTGTCAGCTTCATGTTGGCACTGTCACCCTTCACGGTCGATAGCACCTTCACCTTCTTTTCAGCCTTCTTACCGCCTGGCAACTCCAAGTGCTCTTTGGCTACCCCTTTGATAAGCCCCTGATTAAAGGATTCGGCTGCATTCAAGTTGTAGATCAGTTCCTGATAATCCTTCACTGCATGCTTGTTCTTGCCCTTACCAACTGTTAGTTCGGGGAAGGTGGCACCATAGCGCAACACCAGTTGAGGTCGGAAGTTCTCAATAAGAGCGGCATACGATTTGCCGCCACGTTCCACACGATGCGGCTCGTCGATAATCAGCACAGGCTTAGTATCGGCAATAGCATCCACTGGACGGTGGAATTCGTCCAGCATCTGGTCATAGTCCTCACGAGTCAGCAACTTACCACTGGTAATGAGCTGAGTGTTTAGCAAGAGCACATATATCTTATTCTTAACATGGTGAGTTCCATAAAAGAAATGTCCCACGGCAGAAGGCATATTCAGACGGCCCTTTTTCTGTTTTTTCTGAGGTTCCAGCAAGCACAATTCTATTTCGGTATTGTAGTTGCACACCATCTCAAAGTGGCGTTTCACCTCCTGTTCCTTCAGGAATGCAGCAGTTCCTGCTTTAATCGGTAATGTTGGAACAGCAATGATGAACTTATTGAAACCGCAGCGCTTGTGTAGTTCAAACATGGTTCGGGTATAGACGTATGTCTTGCCCGTACCCGTCTCCATCTTGATGTCGAGAAGACGATGATACGGCAAACTCTTTATCTTATCCGAGAGCATGTAATGTGTTACCCTTTGCCTTGTTGCCTTATCCAATATCTTCCCATTCTGGCGCACTATGCGTAAAGCCTCAGCATCAAGTTGTCGTTTCAGCAATGGGTTTTGGTGGACCTGTTGAGCTGGCTCTTGTATTGAAGCCTCTACCACTGTGGCTACGCCATCAACAGGCACCATTTGGTGTGCGAGGTTATTTTCGAGTTTTAATTCCATGTATCTTATACTACTGGGAGAAGTTGGTTTAATAGATCTGCAATAACAAAATAGAACTCGCTATGATTCCCATTTGCATCACGTTTTTCTACTTCTAGTCGATATGCTTTCAAAGAATCTATATCAAGCATTTCCTGGGAATCCTTAGTCAAAAAAGAATAAGCCAGCATTTGTTCGCGTCGTCTTTCTTTCAGACTATGACAATTCAAGTTAAGAGTTTCAATATCCTTTTCAGCTTCCTTGTCCCTCCCTTTTACTTCACCATTCAATTTGTATGAAAAATGTGAAGCACAATCTGCTTGTAAAGGACTATAGTGCAATTCTTTATTATCCTTAAATTCATCACAATGAAGAGTATTTTTTCTTTCCTTCTTACTGTGAATCGTTTTTTTCAATTGTGCCCGTTCCAATGCTGAACTGTGACAAGATAGCAATAGGTTCTTGTATTCTCCAACCAACTCTGGAAACTTACTTCTCGGCTGAACATGTTCAACACTGTAATGCTGCGTATTGGGAAATTGAAGTTTCATGCCACAATAGCAGCATACTCCACCTTGGTCTTGACACATTTGTGCTTGTAAGTCCTTCCAATGCGGAATATATTCCGTACTCCTTATCTGCTTTGTATAGAGGCTATTGCCGTCAAGTGCCTCTGTTTCTTTTCTTTTCAGAAGACTTGCTTCGTCAAGATTCACAGAGGTCAATTCCTGCTCATGCTGAATAACAGTAGGAGTATCATAATGCTTTTCTATGTACCTCATTTGCCAATAATTTCAATACGGTTTATGATAGCACGCAGTTGTATCAATTCTATTTGGTCGGCTGGAGTCTTTGCTTCGAGTTTATCTACTATTGCCTTTGCTGCCTCTATATTTTTCTCTGCCACTTCATCCCATGCCTTGTCGAAGAGTTCTTGAATCTCTGGTTTGCGCTTGCGCACACCCATGATCTCTTCTAACATCTGATTGTAGTCTATACCATATATATTGCGGCATTCCTTTGGAGCATCGCACGCAGGAGTCATACGCATCACCTTGTTTCTGCCAGTAACAGTATCTATATCCGTCAACACCAGTGGTGAATGTGTAGAAACAATAAACTGAATGTTTGGGAAAGTTTCTTGGAAGCATTGGAGAACAACTTGCTCTAATGCAGGATGCAAGTGCAAATCGATTTCATCAATGATTACAAGTCCATGATTATTTGTTGTTGACCTTTCGCTCAAGATATAAGAGCGGTATGCCAAGTCGAGAACGATATTGAAAAGACGCTTATATCCAGCAGGCAACTTGCGGAAATCATATTCCTTGCCGTTGGTTGTTTGAATGCAGAGTTTTCCCTCGTTCTGCTTCGTTCTGCCCAATGTAAACGTATTGAACTTAATAGCATTCTCAGAATTAAAAACACTATTAGATGTAAACGTGTTAAAACATTCGGATATGCATTGTTGTTCATGAGATAATTCCTGAAACTCTGGTTCATCTTCTTCTTGTAACTGAGCACGTGCAATGAATCCCTGCTCGTTTTTAACTACTCCTTTGGCAAGAAGGGCAGCTTGTCTAAACAGGTTGCTTTCCAATCTGAGAATCCACTCGTTGGTACATCCCTCTTCCTCGTCCCAGTCGAAATAGGCAAAATTGCGCAAAGCGCGAATCTTTGCCTTTACTTGGCTCTTCTTGTTGTCTTCCTTATGGGGAAAACCATCAGAAATATAAGCCAACAAGGGAAGTTGACCACCATTTTCTTGCCAAGAGTAAAAGGCTAAATAGGCATCCTCAAACTCAGTAGGGCGAAGTTTGCTATTGCTGGCCTTGGCACTCATTTTCCAATTCACATCCATCAAGTCCAGTCCGAAATCGACAGTAGAGGCTATCTCGATGAATGAATCTTCCAGATTGTTGAAGTCGTCGTTCGCAAATCCCTTAGTGTGTAGATATGGGTTGTTTCTTGTAATTGTCTTATAGCCTACAAGTTTTTTCTTTCTTTTGCCCTTCACCGTAACGTTTTCATACTCGTTTTTAGTGTACATCAACATACTCAACGCCTTATGTATAGCATGTATCAATGTAGACTTGCCCGAACCATTCTTACCGAATAGCACGGTTACACCGGGTGCGAACTCAATGGTGTAGTCGCGAAAGCAACGGAAGTTGCTGATATGTAATTTCTTTAGATACATTGTATGTCGTCTTTTAATATCTTACATCTATGTTCACTGTTAAAGTCTTGTTGCCCTCCTTTAGCGTGCGGAGGTTCTTCTGCAGTTCCTCACGATGGGTGAAGCCGAAGCTGTAGCCTAAGATTACGATGTTGTGAGGAGAGAACGGCTCACCATTATACTTATCCATTAGGGCTGCAATGCTACTCTCGTCAAAATCACGGTCAGAATTGATCATATAGATATGGTCACCTTTCCAGTAAGCTTTGTAATTACCCAGCATCACTTCCTCGGCATCATCTGTCAGACCATAACCATCTGCCACGAGCCATGTGCGAAGCACGGTCTCCAAGCCAAAGTCCTTTACCTCTAGTGTGGTCAGCACGTCATTAGAAGGGTCAAACCGCTCCATTTGCAACAAAGCATCTTCCTTGGGTTCTTCCAATGTGTAATGCTTGAAGCCAAGGTCACCTGCAAAGAGTGGGTTCTCATCATGAATCTTTTGGGCGGCTCGCTTGATACGCTCCATGCCGACTTCGTCGATGGTCTTGTAGCCAGCTTTGGCAGCTTCACTGTCTGGCTTGCACTCTTCTGGAATTTGAACAAGGATGTATTTACGGTTACCACCATCTCCGGAATTTAAGCCAAGTACAGTATGGGCTGTTGTACTACTTCCGCCAAAGAAGTCAACCACATAACTGTCTCCTAAATTCATAAAAGAAAGAATATGTTCAATCAGAAAGGTAGGTTTGGGATTTTTGAATATCTGCTTATGTTCAGGGAACAATACTCGCAACTCATTTGCAGCAGAACGCCCATCATATTCAAACACGCTCGAAAATTTATCTTGGTATTCCGAAGCATAAACCTTTATTTCCACAAGTTTTGTCTCATCCTTACCAAACAAAATACGTCCATCATCTATCATTTTCCTCATAGATACCTCCGGGAAACGATAACCCATCAGTGGCTCTTTACATACCTTCTTTGTTATGGGGTGAATAATGTCATAGTGATAACCATTTTTCCCAGGGTTGTGAACACTTTGACTACCAGTGAAAACGCCACTTTCGTCTATATATTTGTAACGATCAAGTGGTCCCAACTGAGCTTTATGCTCTTTATACCATTTTCCCCATATTTGCTGCAAGTCTTGCCCATTGTAAGCGGAAGTCAACTCTTTGCCTATAGCTACTAAAATGTCTTTTATATCACTTACCTTTGACTTCCATGCCTCTGTTATTTTTACTTTGTCTTTACAATAGCATAAAATATATTCATGTTCAGATGTTATCTGTGTTGGGTTGTTATCTGTCACATTCTTCCAAATGACTTGACCGACCATATTTTCCTCTCCAAACACCTCGTCACACAGCCTCTTCAGATTCGCCTGCTCATTATCATCAATGGATATAAAAATCACTCCATCGTCAGTCAGCAAATCGCGTGCAAATGAAAGACGAGGCAACATAAAAGTGAGCCAAGCCGCATGGCTGGCACTTCCACGACGAGTCATAGAGAGAATACGTTCTGCACGTTCAGGAGTTACGTCCAAACGTTTGGCAAGGTCCTCTGCAGTGAAGTTAAACTTGTCATTATACACAAAGCCATCAGAGCCCGTATTGTATGGCGGGTCGATATAAATCACCTTCACTTTGCCACTATACGACTTTACAAGATGCTGAAGTGCATCCAGATTATCACCACTGATATATACATTCTGGCTATCCTTGTTCTCTGGCTTAGCATTATGCTCCTCGTCAGGACGGATAAGTGTGGTAGAGTCCATGTTGGTAAGCATACGGGCATAGTTCTTGCCCAGCCAGTTGAAACCGCTGGTTTCGTCAGTAATGGTAGTTCCTCCAGGCAATGCAGCCTTGAAAGCCTCTATGTCAAATTCGCCGTCAGCATGGAAGCATTGAGGGAAGTACTTCTTCAGCACTTCCAACTCTTTCAGTCCCGCTGCAGCATCAGCGTTGTGGCTCATTATATCTTTTATCATATTCAAGTATTCTTGTCTAAGTATTCTACAAATATAATCAATTTACTCGAACTACGTGAACAATTCGCAATAAAAATAAGATTGAAGATGTATTTTTCAGTATTTGACTAGGATTTTAAGGCGAAATAATGCCATCTAGAATCACTTCAACAAAATCACTGTTGATTCGCACTTATCAATCATCAAACTTAAAAACCTTTTCCCCGACTTGCTGATATTCCACAATTTAAAAACCTCTATTTGCGCATTCTTTTTGCTATCATTTTTTGTATCGTAATTTTATACACACAAGCATACTTCAATGCCTAATTTTTGGCTCGATGAGATTCCGATATCATACCGATATCATACCGAAGGCTCACCACAACCAAAATTAAACAAAAACTTTACACACCAAGGGCTGTTTGGCATACGCGAATTTGTATTCGATTTTTAGATAGCTGAATAAAATATTATAGCACCCATTTGTAAGTTTTATCCATAATATTGTATAAATAATTTAGTAAAAACCCATACCTTTGCACCCAACAAAAACTAAACACTGATGAAACTGTTAATTAAAAACATGGTTTGCCCGCGCTGCATCATGGCAGTGAAGAGGCTTCTTGAATCTGAGGGACTAACAGTAAAGTCTGTCAATTTGGGAGATGCTGAAATAACAGAAGTACTCACTGATGAACAACGCCTTACTCTGTCCACAGAATTGCAACAGGTAGGTTTTGAATTACTTGACAACCCACGTTCACAATTAGTAGAACAGATACGCATTGCAGTGTTGAAATGGGTGAGAATGAAATCACAGTCTCAAAAGCTGTCAACCTATCTCTCTGAACATCTCCAAAAAGACTATAGCACCCTGAGCAAACTCTTCTCTGAAGTGCGAGGCATCACGATAGAACGCTTTGCCATTATTCATCGCATTGAATACGCCAAAGAACTTTTATGTTACAGCCAGCTCTCTACAAGCGAAATAGCTTACACACTTGGATACAGTTCGCCTGCACACCTTTCTTCGCAATTCAAGCAAGTAACGGGCATGACTCCCAAGGATTTTCGTGCACTAAGTAAACCCGACCGAAAACCTTTAGACGAATTGTAAAATACAACTAAACACTCAGCAAACACACTATAAATTTATGAAGAAAACTTTTGTGAGTGTCCTGGGAGGTCTGTTCTTATCACAACAGCTTTCGGCACAAACTGATAGCACAGAAAACCATGCACACGACATGCAACTCGTGGTAGTTAAAGCCACAAAAGGCATGAAGTCGAAAATCAGAGTAGAAAATACTGAGATTATAGGACAAAGACAACTGATACGTGCAGCTTGCTGCAACTTGGGAGAATCGTTTACGACCAATCCTTCGGTGGATGTTAGCTACAGCGATGCTGCCACAGGAGCCAAACAAATTAAACTGTTGGGTCTCAGTGGCACCTACGTGCAAATGCTCACCGAAAATATTCCCAATCTGCGAGGAGCTGCCTTGCCTTTTAGTTTAGGATATGTGCCAGGACCTTGGATGCAATCGATACAAGTGAGCAAGGGGGCCTCGAGCGTAAAAAATGGATACGAAAGCACCACGGGACAAATAAACATTGAGTTTCGCAAACCACAAGGCACGGATGGGGTGCGAGCAAATGTTTATCAGGATAGCGAATTAAAGACTGAAGCCAACCTCGATGGAAGCATACACCTCAACAGCCGTCTTTCAACCGCCACACTCCTTCACTTCGAAAACCGACAGATGGACCACGATGGCAATCACGACGGATTTATGGATATGCCTAAGTTGCGACAATATAACATTATGCACAGATGGGCGTATGTCTCGCCACTGTGGATTAGTCAACTCATGTTGCGTGGCTTACACGATGAGCGCAAGGGCGGACAAAGTTTTAAGCACCTATCTCCCACTTCAGCAGAACCGCCCTACTCTACTGCGATAAAGACGAACCGCTATGAGCTGCAATGGAAAAATGGTTTTACGCTTAATGCCGACCACAACACTTCCGTAGCCCTAATGCTTCATGGATCGTGGCACGATGCCGACCATGTTTTTGGATTTACCCAATATGACGTTACGCAGAAAAACGGATATGCGCAACTGATGTTTGAAACGGATGTGAACGAACACCATAATCTGAGTGTGGGGGCATCGCTTAACCACGACTACTACAATGAACGCCTCAACCCATTGGGCACATTGCCGAATGCCGAACACAAAACGACTCACGAAACAACCCCTGGCATCTATGCACAATACACCTATAAGTTAGGACATCAACTAACCATTATGCCTGGTGTGCGTTGGGATTATTCAAGTCGTTATGGGGGCTTTGTCACCCCCCGACTGCATGTTAAATATGCGCCATCCGACCTCATCACCCTTCGTTCGTCAATAGGCAAAGCTTATCGTTCGCCACACGCCTTGGTTGAAAACGTTACGCTATTGGCAAGTGGCAGAGACATTCTCATCAGTCCCAACCTAAAACAAGAGGAAGCATGGAACATGGGAGCCTCAGCCAGCTTTAACATCCCCTTGTTCGGCAAAAATCTGGAATTGAACATGGAGTATTATTACACCGACTTCAAGCACCAAATGATCATGAACTTCGATGGGGCAAAAGGAGCACATACGCTTTCGTTCGAAAATCTGAATGGCAAAAGCTATAGCCACACCTTTCAAGTGGATGCTACCTATTCATTGCTAAGTGGCATGACTGCCACGGCTGCCTTCCGTCTGAATGACGTAAAGTGTACCTACGATGGCATTTTACGCCAAAAGCCACTCACCTCACGCTACAAAGGATTGCTCACACTTTCGTATAGAACCCCACTCGAACTTTGGCAATTCGACGTGACCGGACAACTTAATGGTGGTGGACAACTTTACGACCAAAGCCACTATCCGGCTTACTTCCAGTTACAGGCACAAATAACAAGGGAGTTCCGCAACATAAGCCTTTATCTTGGTGGCGAAAATCTTACGAATTACAAGATTAACAATCCCATTCTCCACGCTCACCATCCTTGGAGTTCTGCCTTTGATGCCACGCAAGTGTGGGGACCCATCACTGGGGCAATGGCATATATTGGCGTACGATTCAAATTAGAAAAATTATAAATAATAGGGTGACTATTAGCCACTCTAAAAACAACACAATTATGAAGAAGAATCTTTTAGTAGCATTTATGCTTTTATTTGCAGGCAAATCTTTTGCCCAAACAGCAGTCGACACTTTGGTTGTAACCACGCAACCACAGATGCACTGCCAAAACTGCGAAAAGAAAATCAAAAGCAACATCCGCTTTGTAAAGGGTACAAAGAAAATCGAAACATCGGTGGATGAACAAAAAGTTACCATCATCTACAACCCTAAAAAAGCCCACTATGACGACTTTGTTGCTGCATTCAAGAAAATTGGATACGAGATAAAGAAGAAGTAGTTATTCAAGTTTCGAATTTAGCAAGGCGGACTGAGGTGCAACCAATAATGCACGTCCGTCTTGACTAAATCCGAAACTTGAATAAAAATTAAATGCACTTCATCATCCTTAAAATCATACTACCTTTTATCAAAACAACATGATAAGAAACACTGAAGACGAAAAATCTTAAAGCCTATACTTGTAAAATCCATTCCTTTTAGTACCTTTGCTGTACCTCAGCAATTCAAGCAAAACTTTAATTGGAAACGAGTCCATTAAAAAAAAATCCCCATTGAGGACATTCGCTCAGTCATGAATATACACTATCATTTCAACAGAATAAATGGAAATATTCAGCATTAGAAACACTTTGAATTATAGAATATAATTGAGAAAATAATCATGGAAAAATATCTATATACATATTTACGTGGATTGGATAAATCAGACCTCGGAACATTTGGTGAAACACTTGTGCTTGAGAAACTTAAAGCAATGGACTTTGATGTTGTTAATGCAAACACTATTCAAAGCAACTATAAGTACATTGACCTTTTTTGCACAAATCCAAAGAATCACCAAACCATTGGAATTCAAGTAAAAACTAGTTTTGACACAAATATTCCAATAGGCATAACTTTGGAAAAATGTGTTAGAGAAAATCTGGAGAAAAGGATTCTTGGTCCTTGGGTCTTTATTCATATTGACAAGGACGGAATTTTACATTGCTATATTCTTACGAGAGAAGAAATGATTTCTTTGGCTCACGAAAGTAATGATTGGTATGTCAACAAATGGAAAACATCATATAGAAAAAAACCTGTGAAACCTTCAAATGCCTGTGGACTTTATGTCAAGTGGATTGATGGAGAAGGAGAAGAAAACAATGACAGACATTATGAATTCGTTAATCCATTGACAGAGAAGTCGGAAGATAGATGGGATAAAATAGCAGATGCACTCAACCGACCATCTTTATATAGTAAACTAAAAGATTTCTCAGGAGTAATCCATATAAAAGATCACGCACAAAAATATGAGGAACTTCAAAAGCAATATACTTGTATTGCTGAGCATGTTTTCTTCGAAGGATACTTTGATGTCAACGGAAAAAGGAGAATCTACCCTACTGATATAGAATTCTACTATCATGAGGAAGATGCTGAAGGTTTGAAAGACCCAATTATGTATCACACTGATGACCATGAAAAAAAGCAATTGGACTATTATCCACTTAGTAGTTTAAACTTTCATGTGTCAGGACTTGATGTTACATTCGAGAATAAAGAGAAAAAATATCGTGCATCATTTCTCATTCGTGAATACAAAGTATTCGATTTCAACGGCAAAGATTGGATTGAGACCAAGGATTGTGAAAATCGTTCTACATATATTTATGAAGACCTGCTAATGAACATCCCCCTCTCTGAAGGTATCAACATCAAATGGATTGACTGCCCATCAGAAAAAGAAGCAAGTTGGAAACCTATTGTGTCCTCTCGCGTTAATGTAGCAAACTATGTAAAAGACACTGAGGGAAATTACATCAAAGAGGAAATCGACAAGAATTCTTTCGAGCAACTTCCTTCAGAAGAACAGCAGAATTACTTCTCTTACTCAGGGAAAAAATTCAAGAAATGCAACCGTATGTGGAACTTTCATAAATAGGAATCATCATGAGCAAACAAAGCATATATCTATCTAAACACCTACAAACAGAATATTCTGTCGTATATAAAGAACTATGTAAGGTATTGGATGAAAGTGGCGTTAACCACTCTCTGTTGCCCTATTCTAATGATATATGGGCAAGAGATTTCATGCCTATCCATGTAGGAGGTGGGCAATATCTGGGTTACATTTATAAACCGGACTATCTCTTTGATAAGGTACGTATGAGAAAATACATCACAGAACAAAAAATGGCTATTAGAGATCTTCCTATCAACTATATTACCCAATTAGATATCGTATTAGATGGTGGAAACTTTGTATTCTGCGACGATAAGATGATTATGACCGATAAGATTTTCTCTGAGAATCCGAATGTCAAACAGTCTACGCTGATAAATACATTAGAAAATGCGTGCCAAAAAGAGTTGATACTTATCCCATGGGATATGGAGGAAGAATATGGTCACGCTGACGGCATGGTATCATACATAGGCAACGGCAAACTCTTGCTAAATAACTATTGCCAAATGGGTAAGGATGGTAAGGACTTCTCCAAACGTCTTCACAAAATACTTAATTCTCATTTTGCCGTTACTGAACTTCAGTATAGTAGTCCATGGGAGGAGATGAATTCTGCATATATCAATTACATCGAAACTCCATCGAATGTAATCATTCCTGCACTTTCTGTAAAACATGATAGTGCTAGCGACATTGCTGCATTGGAAACATTTAAACAAATCTTTAATAAAGAGATTCTACAAGTTTATGCTCAACCTCTGATTAAGAATGGTGGTGCCTTGCATTGCATTACTTGGGAACTTTTCTGTAAAGACGCAGAAGAAATCGCAGTTTAAGGTTATTGGATGGGTGAGCGTTCCGTGGTCGAAAGGAATTGGTCTTTAAATACCATCACGAACGCTCATCATCTAACCAATACCTCTCTATTTCGATTACACGTTTACACCCACTTTTCCATCAGCACAAAAGTTATAAAACCTAAGAGCAAGGCGTAGGTGGCTTGTTTTTGATAGCCATGTGCATGCGTTTCAGGAATCATCTCATCGCTTGTTACATAAAGCATGGCACCACCTGCAAAACCTAACATCACAGGCAAAAAAGTAGAAGAAGCTGCACCCAAACCAAAGCCCAAAACGATGCCAACCACCTCGAGCAAGGCTATGAAAATAGAGATGAAGAATGTGCGAATAGCCGAAACACCTGCCATCATCAAAGGCGCAATAATCACCATCCCCTCAGGAATGTTTTGCAAAGCAATTCCTAAGGAGACACCCCACGCCGTTTCTCCCTCACCCGAACAAACACTTACACCAGCAGCCATACCCTCGGGCAATTTATGCAAAGCTATAGCCATTACAAAAAGCATCACATGACTGAGTCTTGCATTATTGCAATGCTCCTCAGGGTCAAGTCCTGTAATATGGTGCAGATGGGGCGTCAGCAAATCCAACACATTCAAAAACAAGGCACCAACCATCACCCCCACAACCACGAGCCACCAAAGTTCCGTCTGTTCAAAGGCAGGCACTATCAAGCCTAAAGTGGAAGCAGCCAACATAATTCCAGCGCAATAACCTAACACCGCATCATTCCATTTATGAGGCAACTCCTTCACAAAAAAGCCCAAAATGGCACCTATAATCGTCGCGCCACAAAGTCCTGCAGCGCTAATCAATACGTTTGTCATAATTCAAAAAAGTATACCTAAACCTTGGCAAAATTAGTTTTTACAAAAGACATACACAATACCTATTTTTGATGATTTGCTTTTTTCGGGAACAGAATGAAGCAACCTCTAAAAAATACTTTGTACATTTGCAAGAACTAAAGGGTAGACAGCAATGAAAAAATACGTTGAACTAAGTTTATTTTCTGACGAAGAATTGCAGTGTGCGCCTACATCTTCGTCTAACATGGCTACAGACAACACCATGGCAAACAATGAAGCGTACGACCTAAGCGGTTTATTTGAAAGACTTTCAAAATCAGCCTTCCGCAGTCGCTTTCATCTTACAAAAAAGGATAAGGAATATATTGCTCAGAAGGGTTTAGCAACGATTCGAAAGCATGCAGCTGATTTCGTGACTACACGTTTGGCACCTGCCACCATTCCCAATGATGGCAAACAAACTCCCATGAAAGGACACCCCGTGTTTTTAGCACAACATGCCACAGGCTGTTGTTGCAGAATTTGTCTCTTTAAGTGGCACCAAATCCCTGCAGGAAGGCCCTTAACTCCCCAAGAACAACAATATGTGGTTGCCGTACTAATGGCTTGGATTGAAAAAGAAATTTAGAAGTCTACACATTATGGAAACTGAGAAACAAATAATTCACATACAATACTACAACTCGCCTTGTGGAGAAATAATCCTAGCCTCGGTTGACAACGAACTATGTCTTTGTGATTGGAACAAAATGCCATCTGCCCCACGTAATATGCACCGAATCACCCAACATATAAATGCCGTTTTTAAAATAGAAACTTCCCCCATCTTAGAACAAGCCAAAAAACAACTCAGCGAATATTTTCTCTGTCAACGCCAAACATTCAACATCCCCTTACATCCCATAGGAACAGATTTTCAACATCAAGTTTGGAACGCATTACACAACATTCCCTATGGAGAAACAAGGAGTTACAAAGATATAGCGCAAAGCATCAACCATCCCCAAGCCGTTAGAGCCGTAGCCAATGCCATAGCAGCCAATGGCATCAGCATCTTCATCCCTTGCCATCGAGTAATCGGCACAAACCAGTCTTTAACAGGATTTGCTGGAGGAATTGAAGCCAAAAGAATATTGCTAAGACTTGAAAACCCAATTTAACCGCCTACAAAACAAAAATATGCACACGCTACACAACATTCTCACCTACTACCTCCTTGCCATCAACCTCATCACATTCATTGTGTATGGCGTCGACAAATACAAAGCAAAGAAAGCCAAATGGCGCATCTCCGAAGCCACACTACTCTTAATGGCAGCCATAGGTGGCAGCATCGGTGCATGGTTAGGCATGAAAGTTTGGCATCACAAAACATTGCACAAAAAATTCAAATATGGCATCCCAGCCATTCTGCTACTGCAAATAATAGCAATCATCTATCTACACATAAATTAGCACAAAATATGAACCCTATTGACATAGCACTCCGCATAGCCACAACAGCCCACGCCGGACAACTCGACCGCGATGGTTACCCCGTCATTCTTCACCCTCTCACCGTAGGACTGATGGGACATACCGATGAAGAGAAAATGGCTGGTTTCTTACATGATGTGGTAGAAGACTCTCACTACACCTTTCAAGACTTGCTTCGCGAAGGCATCCCCATAGGTGTGGTGAATGCCCTCCGTCTGCTCACCCACCACAAAGAGACCAACTACTACGACTACGTGCAAAGCATCATCGACTCTAAAAATCCCATTGCACTACAAGTTAAATATAACGACCTTCAGCATAACTTTGCCCGAGGTAAGGCCTATCCCGACCTTCAGGAAAAACATGGCAAAGCACTCAAAATGGTTAAAGCAGCCATCGATGAATGTGCAAAAACCTACATCTATCATGCACCCACATCACCAAACACAGAAGTGGCTATTTTTGCATGCGGATGTTTTTGGGGCACACAACACCAATTCCAAAAACTCCATGGTGTTGTCAACACACTTGTGGGTTACACAGGCGGCGAAGAAGTCTTCCCCACCTACGCCGATGTACGAGATCATAAAACGCATCACGTTGAAGCCGTCATCATTGAATATAACCCCGAACAAGTGTCCTACGAAAGCCTTTGCAAACTCTTCTTCGAAATTCACGACCCCGCACAAACCAACGGTGTAGGTCCCGACATAGGACCACAATATCGCAGTTGCATTTTTTATTGCACCCCCTCTCAAAAACAAACCGCTCAGCAAGTTATGCAAATTCTTCGCAACAAAGGCTACGAAGTAAACACCCTACTACTACCCCAACAAACATTCTACATTGGCGAGGCATACCACCAACATTACTACGAACACACAGGTGGAGAACCCTATTGCCACATAAGAACCAAAAAGTTCTAACCATCCACACAAACTACAGCCCAAACATTCGTTTCACATCACACCACGCTCCCCCATGATATTCTATTTCTCAGGCACAGGCAATAGCGAACATGTAGCACAACATTTAGCACAAGTTACAGCCGAAAAGTGCTACTCTATCGCACAATGCTTCAACACGGGTAACCTCACATTTACCCCTTCCCCCAACGAACCTATAGGCTTTGTCACCCCCGTATATTTTTGGGGACTCCCCCACATCGTGGTACAATTCATGCAAAGGCTCAACCTAAAAGCCACACGCCACAATTTCATATACCACGTAGTAACATTCGGCACCACCACAGGGCAAGCCCACTACATGATGCAAAAACTTTTACAAGAAAAAGACTTATGGCTCGATGCGAAATATAATGTAAAAATGGTAGACGTGTGGACCCCCATATTCAATGTGTCGAATCGCGAAAAATGCTTACGCAAAACCCATAAGGCCGAAAACTACCTACACGAAATAGCAGAAAAAGTAATCGCTCGCAAAGCAAGCAATTTCGATGCTCTAAGTCTCACACATTGGTTAGCTAAATGGTATTATCGCACTTACGAAAATCAGCGCAAAACCAAACACTTCTATGTCATAAAAGACCAATGTATTGGTTGCAAACTCTGTGCACGTCAATGTCCCTCCCATGCTATAGACTGTACAAATGGCTATCCCGTTTGGACCAAGCCCCAATGCACCCTCTGTCTCAGATGCCTCCATCACTGCCCCAAATTTGCAATACAATATGGCAAGCACACCATCCACCACGGCCAATTTGTATACCCCAAAACAAGAAAATAAAGAGAATGTGCCAAAATGGGAGTTAAATTTTGTGGGATTTTTGGCACATGGAGGTTATTTTTTTGCATACGAAGAATTTTGGAAGTTTTTTGTTTTTAGGCGCCGAAAAATAGTTGTGCAAATGGCATAATTTTTTGGCAGAAATTTGGTAATTCTTTTCGTAGTTGCTTTTATGAAGTCAGCTTACGATGAAACAGAATCGCAGTCCGCCCAACAATTCCGACGGTATATTTTCCGCATCGTTCTTCGATCGGTCCTCGATCGTTCTTCGATCAATCTTCGATCATTCTCCGATTATTCTCCGTTGATTCTCCGTTGATTCTCCGTTCGTTCTTCGATTCCCGAACGGAGCTCGAACGGAGATTGAACGGAGAATCAACGGAGAATCAACGGAGGATGAACGGAGAACGAACGGAGAACAATCGAGAACCGAACGGAGAACGAACGGAGAATCAACGGAGCTCGAACGGAGGATGAACGGAGCTCGAACGGAGGTTGAACGGAGGTTGAACGGAGCTCGAACGGAGGTTGAACGGAGCTCGAACGGAGGTTGAACGGAGCTCGAACGGAGCTTGAACGGAGGTTGAACGGAGCTCGAACGGAGATCGAACGGAGAATCAACGGAGGATGAACGGAGAGCGAACGGAGAGCGAACGGAGAGCGAACGGAGGTTGAACGGAGGAATAGCAAACCCCGAACGTAGGAGTTGACTCTCTTAGCCAAGTGGATATGATAGCTGCACTTGTTTGTGGCGAAGTATTCTTTTGAGTTACCGCCACCAAATTTTCTAGAGACACCCTTGATGATGTCAATGGGAGTGATTTTTGCCATGATAGTAGTGTTTTTTAGGTTAGGAAATAGCTCCAAAATGCGCTCTGTGTTCCTTCGGTATGATATCGGTATGTCTTCGGAATTGTCGTCCGCCAAAATGGAGCGTGTTTTAGCAAGCTTACGAGTGCAAAGTTACAACGCGAAAAAGCGAAATCCAAATTTTCTGCAAATTCGTAGCATTTCGAAAACGCAGAACGATGAAAATACAGGGCTAATAAGTAGGGTGTTTAAAATCCATAATATTTTTCTGCACGATTTTATCGAATTTCGGCGTCGATAAAGGGCATGATTAAATAGGTTACCCCGTTAGGTAGGGTGTTCAAAATCCATAATATTTTTCTGCATGATTTTGAAAAAAATGATATCGTAAATAGTTGATATTCAACAATAATAAACGCAGAAAACGCCTCAATTCGTGTATCGTTTTATTGGGTCACCCCGTTAGGGGTAACCCATAATAACATGCCACTTACCGACAATAAACACCCGATAAAATCATGCAGAACATTTAGCCAATTTTGAACATCCTACCCTACGGGGTAACCCATTTAAACATACTATCGACAAACAACAAAAAACATAACATTCTTCATGTTGCCATACTACGAAAAAGGACTTAATCGACTTCAGCTTCGCGCTCCATAATGCTTGCTGCAAGGCAATCGGCAGTGTGAATAATCATCACTAAAGGATGAAGAGAGTGAGCTGTATCGTAATTACGCTGGTCCTCGAACGAATTCATATTTACACCCCAAGGTCCCATGTGCCAACGAATGGCAAGCATTTCGGGGTCGGTAAGTTCAAGTCCACTACAAAGCAAAAGAATCACAGACTTTTCGCCATGTCCCATAGGAAAATTCTTGTACGACACGTTATAACCGGGCACATCCTCCCACACACCCATTGCATTCTTTTTGCGTTTGGTGGTAGGTTGGTAAATGTCAGACTTGCACACATCGTGCAAGAGACTTGCAATAATCACACTGTCGCGGGGCACTTCACGCTCGATAGTCGGTTCAAGTTTTTTCATACCCTCCCACACCTGCAAAGCAGCCTTGCAAGTGTTGAGCGAATGCAACACCAATCCACCTTTTATGTTAAGATGGTGACCTGCCGAAGCAGGAGCTTCAAAAAAGCCCCATTCTTCAAGATCGCCAATTACATCTTCTAAACCATCGCGGTTACAACTACGGAGTAATTCTAAAAATTCGTTTTTGTAAGGAGTAATATCTATATCCATTCTATTATTGTATTTAAATTACATGCAAATTTACATTTTATGCAGCATCGGGCAATATTTACAAACAGTTTTTTGAAAATGAGCGATAAACATTGGCAATATTTATAACAATATTGTATATTTGCAATCTACAAGCAAATTGCAAACTATACTTTTCAAAAGAAATATATGTTTGTCCATTCAACTCTACACCATGCAACTAACATGAAAAAATTTCTACTCTTAATCTCCACAATACTTACTATTATGGTAAGTGCCAACGCAAGTCCCGAATTTGAGTCTGGCAAAAAATACCGCATTGAATGCAAAGCACACGAAGGGGGTGCCGTTGTTTTAGGACAACAGCATGGTAAATCGTTTCAAATTTACTACGACACTAGCACCAGCTATGACAATGACGCTTGGTGGTATGCCGACGTAGTGAGCGATGGTGTGTATACATTGCGTAATGCTCAAAGTGGTCAATACCTTACACACGACGAAGATTTATACGATAACAACACAGGAAAATACCTGCTGCTTACGGACAATAATGAAGGTAGCATTAGTCAATGGACATTTGAAAATGCGAACGAAAATGGATATTATTACGTAAAATGTATTGGCGCCAATAACAATGCATATTTTAATCTGCGTACTACCAATTTATTGTTAGGCTGCTATGAGAAAGAAACGGCTAACAATGGACTATTCGCCTTCTACGATGAAGAGGGCAACCGAATCGCGGATGACGATACGACGAGTGGTGGAAATACAGGTGGTACGGGTGGAAACACTGGTGGTACGGGCTCTGGTGGAAATACAGGCGGTACGGGTGGAAACATAAGCGGTACGCTTTCCCAATATATCAACTCTATTTATTTAAACGGTCGCCACCTTACTTACGACAATAAAGCCCAAATATATTATTACACCTTGCCCACCTCTGTGCGTCAAGGTGGGGATTTTTTGGTAGAGCTACAATATGAAGCAAACAGTCAGTATGCTGATCACACCCTTCGCATTGAGGATATAGCCCCCGATGCGGTGAACAATCAGCTAACCCTACCCTCACCCACTTGCAGCAAACAATATACAATAAGCCTCACTGACAACAATGGGCAAACTGTAGCATCTGCCCCCTTGCAGTTTACCTACCTCCCTATTGTTGAAATAGGCATCTCTGCCTCAAACATAAGTTATTATTATAACAACACAACTACATTTTGTGTGAGCGAAGGGGACTCCATCAACGACCCTGCGGTGCTTAGTGCCAAACTAAAGATACGCGGTGCCACAAGTTCGGGAAAGCCCAAAAAGTCGTATGCCATCAAGCTTTTTGACGAGAATGGCGCATCACTCGACCATAAGTTTTTTGGGCTTCGCTCTGACAATAATTGGATTCTTGATGCCGCCTACATTGACCCTACTTGTATGCGTAATCGTGTAGCTACCGACCTTTGGAACAAGTTTTCGGTTAATCCTTATTATGCCGACCTCGAACCCAAAGCTCGCACGGGTACACGCGGTCAGTTTGTAGAAGTGTTTATGGACGGAGAATATCACGGTCTATATTGCATGACCGAGAAGATAGACCGCAAACAACTTAAACTCAAAAAATTTGAACCTGCTACCGAAACAGGAGGCGAAGGTGTGGTGCATGGCTTGCTCTATAAAACCAAAAGTTGGGGATATGCCGTACACATGGGACATAATAGCGATAACAACAATTATCCAGGCACCTCGCCCTATAGTTATACAAATCGCTTGGGCAACAGCACATGGGAATACTACGAACAAAAGTATCCCGACTACCAAGAAGAGGCAGTAGACTTTGAGCCTATATATAATGCCGTGAACTTTGTATGCACGGCTACGCAGACAAACTTTGAAAAGAATCTGAAAATTAACTTCGATCTTCCCACACTGCGCGACTACTACCTTTTTATAGACCTGCTCTTGGCCACCGACAACCATGGTAAGAATATGTACTATTACGTATACGACCGACAAAGCGCGTATGGTGACAAGGTGGGCATAGCACCTTGGGACCTTGATGGCGTGTTTGGCATCAGATGGGATGGTTCTACGAGCTACACGTCGGACGCCACACAGAACCTTGATTCTTTTTTGTGGAATTATGAACATGGTCAATTAGGTATTTACGACAAATTGGCTAAAAGCACTACGCTGAGTTGGGACAACTATTTAGCAGCTCGCTACGGAAAACTGCGTGCCAAACACTTTAATCCCGATTCTTTGGCAAATCGCTTTGCCGCATACGCCAAACTTTTTGCCGACAGTCAAGCCGATGTGCGCGAACAAAATAAATGGTCGGGACACAGGAACATACAAAGTGCTGCAACCTATGCCGAGAATTGGGTGAAGCAACGTGTGGCTGCACTCGACGAAAAATATGACTATAACACCTTGCTGCACCAATTGCCCGAAAGTGCCTCAAGCACTGACTCGCTTACTTGGTATGGCATTACACTTCCTCACACGGGCGAAGGATGGACTGCCAATCATAGCGACATATTATCTGCCGAAGTGTCTACTCCCACAGCCACGGGCTTATTGCAAAACCAACAATGGGCTTTGGTTGGAAGCATCAATAAAGGATTTAAAATTAAGAACCGAGCCACAGGTTTGTACTTGGTGAGCAACGGAAACAACATTACACTTGGCACCGACAATGTGGACGATGCAAGTATATTCCTTCCTGCCCTCTCTACTGACACAGACAGTGAAACGCCCGTTTTTGCATGGCGCGTGTCAAAAGGCAAATACCTTAATCTTTCGGGTGGTTCACTTGGCACAGGCACACAACCTAGCACTTATGCCTCGTTTGCCTTGGTACCCAATAGTCAATATATTTTAGACTATGCCCATCGTTTCCAAAATATTCCCGAAGGTGCAGCAGGTTTGCCACACTATTTAGCAGAAGGAGCACATTTGGCACAATATAAAGCACTCTATGCGCAAGCTGTTGCCCAAATGACTTCAACCAATTTGGCGCAACTCGAAGCCATGAACCTACTTGTGGAACAAGGTGGTGAGCCAACCCTTGACGAGGCATTGCCCGAAGGATACTATCGTTTGTGTACCCATGTTGACAATGCGCTTTCGGCTGCATCCGTAAATGGTAATGCACAGTTAGCCATGAGCGATGTAGATGAGCATGCCATCAATCAGATTTGGCATATAGAAACTGCTCATAAGCAGCTACAACTCACACATGCTAATTTACCACAATTTGGTACAGACACCGACTCGCTGACATCTAACCACTTAGGTCTTGTAGCAAACGCACTTAGTTGTGGTCAGTTCAACTTTGTGAATGCACAGGGCAATAAGTTGACCAATGCCCAGGGTGGTGCCGAATGGTATTTAATGCCCGTACGTTCTATTAGCATTCCGCTCACAGCCTACGAGGACTATAGCACCTATGCCACAACCTACTTGCCCTTTGACATTAGTAACGTAGAAGGCGCACAAGCTTATGTGGCAGAGGATCCCATAAATGGCTACATGAAGCTCGACTCTGTGAGCAACTTTAGCCGTGCTACGGGTGTATTGCTTATAAGCGACGAGGGTAATGCACAAGCCACACTCACCTTGGGTGTAGCAGATAGCACACAAAGTTACCTCATGGGTACGTTTGTAGACACCCCATTGTCTGACTCTTTGACAACACGCTATCTTGTGTTTAACCAATCACTCACTGACACAGATTCACTTGCCATGGGCTTCTTCAAATTGGATAGCATGCAGCTAACAGCTAACACGGCTTATGCAATGTCTGCCGAGAACTATGACTACCTATTGTTAGGCGAAGCTCCTGTGGTGCCTGAACCTTCTGAACCAGGAACTGGTGGCGGTGAAACTGGTGGTGGAACTACTGAACCTGAAAATCCGGATACACCTGTTGTGGGTGTTAAGGATGTAAATCTGACAAAAGGCAATGACTCTCTGCCCTACTACAACTTGAGTGGTCGCCGTGTAATGCACCCTGTGAAGGGCGGTGTTTACATTCAAGGTGGCAAGAAAGTTATTAAGTTTTAGACTGAGGAGTTCCTTATCTGCTTTGGGCAGATAAGGAACTTGTAACAAAGATTTTTCCCTTTAAGGGATGAGATAAAGTAGCCAGGTATATGATAATGGATTACCCCGTTAGGTTGGGTGTTCAAAATTGGCAAAATGTTATGCATAACTTTGAGGATATTTTGATATTGTGTTTAGTTGATATTCAACAATAACAAACGTAGAAATTGCCTCAATTCGTGTATTATTTTAATGGATCACCCCGTTAGGGGTGAGATAAGGT
>OMCS01000300.1_pt1 | contig 26161 bp, 19 predicted proteins | sample 1674241 | NCBI WGS metagenome assembly OMCS01 (sample SAMEA103958153, study PRJEB25191) | human gut metagenome
TGGCGCGTGAAAATTTTTGATAAATCTATCAAATATCGTGCAGAAAAATATTTTGGATTTTGAACACACCCTACCTAACGGGGGAACCCCTTTTATCATGCCCCTTATTGACGGCAAAAATCCGATAAAATTGTGCATGACTTTATATGGGAATGCTTAATGAGGGTGGATGCTTAATGTTTATTCTTTGTAAATTTAAAATAGGTGCATCCCAGAAAGAGGGATACACCTTGAATACTTTTGTATGTGTTAAAACCTTGTGGTTTTATTAGCAAAGTTTGCGAGCACCGTCACCGATAACTACATCGATAACGATAGGTTCTTTGCCATACTTTTCTTTGTAAGCCTTCTTGGCAGTTTCGATGAAGTTGGCATAGAGGTCTTCGCTTACGAGGTTGATGGTGCAACCACCGAAGCCACCACCCATGATACGTGAACCTGTTACACCACAGCTGTGTGCAACATCGTTCAAGAAGTCGAGTTCGGGGCAAGATACTTCATACTCCTTGCTCAAACCGCGGTGAGTTTCGTACATCTTTTTACCTACTTCTTCGTAGTCGCCTTCTTCGAGTGCTACGCAGACTTCGAGTACACGATATTTTTCACCGATTACGTACTTAGCGCGGAGTGCATCTTCTTCGCTTATTTCATCACGAACCTCGTCGAGCATATCGTAAGTGGCATCGCGCAAAGTTTCAACCTCAGGCCAGTGCTTCTTCATCACAGCTACTACGTTTTCGCAACTCTTGCGACGATCGTTGTAGGCAGAAGATGCCAACTCGTGCTTAACGAGAGAGTTGAGAAGAACGAGTTTGTAGCCCTTCGGATCGAACGGGAAGTACTTGTATTCGAGTGAACGGCAGTCTAAGCGCATCAAGCTACCAGCCTTGCCAAATACTGAAGCGAATTGGTCCATGATACCGCAGTTGCAACCGATGTAGTTGTGCTCTGTGGCTTGACCTACCTTGGCGAGTGTGAACTTGTCGATTTTATTTTCGTAGAAGAGGTCGTTGAGTGCATAAGCGTATGTGCTCTCTAAGGCAGCTGATGAAGACATACCAGCACCGAGGGGGACATCGCCTGCGAATGCAGTATTGAAACCTTCAACGGGCACACCTAACTTCATCATTTCGCGGCATACGCCATAAATGAAACGGAAGTGTGTGGCTGAGGGACCCTTTTCGTCGTCGAGACTAAACTCTACGTAGTCTTTGAGGTTGATAGAGTAGGCGCGAACCTTGCGAGTGCCATTGGGCTTAATTTCGGCAATTATGCCTTGGGTTACGGCACCAGGGAATACGAAACCACCATTATAGTCGGTGTGTTCACCAATCAAGTTAATACGGCCCGGTGAGGCATATACTGAACCAGTTGTACCATCGAAATGTTCAACGAAACGACTTCTTACGTCATCTACAGTTAATTTCATGGGAGTAAAAGAATTTTAGAGTTAAAAGATTGAGCTTTGAGTTTTTTGATTGCTTAATAGCGTGTGACAATATTATACATGCTTTTTCTAAGACTCTCAGCTTGTTATTTTAGAAAGGAAGGTTGAAGAGTTAAGAACGAGGTCCTAACCCCTCAACCTAAATTGTTTTGAATTATTCAGCACGTTTGTGAACGCGGCTACCTACCAAAGCATAGAAGAGGAGGTATGCAGCGCAGAATACAACAACCCAGTAGCTCTGGATGTAACCTACAGCGTCAGCTACAGAAGCTTGGATGAACATCATCACTGCGCAACCGAACACCATGGTCATAAAGATACCAGAAGCGATAGCAGTGTATTTGCCAAGACCTTCAACAGCCATGTTGAAGATACCGCCCCACATTACTGAGGTGCAAAGACCTACGAGCAAGAAGGCAAAGATACCTACGGGTACGTCTTGCCATACCACAGTTAGGCTACCCCAGTCAACACCAGGGAATGCTACGAGTATGTCAGTCGGAGCAAACATGCCGAAGAGTACGAGTGCGAGTGTGGCGATTGAAACAGTGGTAATCATAGTACGGCTGCTTACCTTGCCACCGATAGAAGCACCTACGAAACGACCGATAAGCATCATAAACCAATATACGGCTACGAGCATACCAACTGTACCGGCAGGAATCTTCATTTCATTAGTCAAGTACTGCTGAACGAAGTTCGGCACACCTACTTCGATACCCATGTAAAGGAAGATAGCCAAAGCACCGAGAGCAAAGTGACGGTAGCTCATAGCACCCTTAATCAAGCTAACTTCTACGGGAGCTTGTTCGGGTTCTTCAATCTTAGTCATGGCAATGATGATGAAAGCCAAGACGAAGATGCCAAGTGCGATCATGAGGGCAGGAGTAGCGTCAGAAATCTTAGCCTTTGTTGCATCGCTAATAAGGGCCCCCATTAATATGTAGCAGCAAACCGCAGCAGTAGAGTTGAATACGCCACCCGTTTGAATTAACTGGTTACCAGCGTTACCACCACCACCAAGGATGTTGAGCATAGGGTTAACAACGCAGTTCAAGATACACATACAGAAGCCTGCGATGAATGCGCCAACGAGGTAAACGCCAAATACGAGACCTAAGTTTTCTTTAGGATTCTCAATCTGACCGCTATACCACTGAATAGCGATACCTAAGATACCGATAGCCAAACCGATAAGGGCTGTCTTCTTATAGCCAAACTTTGCGATAAGCATACCTGCGGGGATACCCATTACTAGGTAAGCTACGAAGTTGCCGTAGTTACCAATCTGTGCCAATACGTTTGAGATTTCGCCTTGGTTCTTAATAATGGTTGCCATAGGTGTACAAAGGTTTGTCACGAAGGCAATCATGGCGAAGAGCGCAATCATGATGATGATAGCTCCCCATTGTTTCTTTTGATTACTCATTTTTGTTTGTGAGAAAGATAAATTTAAGTTATTAGATAGAATTATTTTCTGAATTAAGGATGGGTATTTTTAAAGTGTTTCACAAACTAACCTTGTGTAAGTTTGTGAAACACAATGTTTTTAGTCTTCGACACCAAATTTGTAGATAGTCTTTTGCGTGTAAACCTGTCCAGGCTTAAGCACCACGGGAGGGAAGTAGGCACGGTTAGGACTATCGGGGAAGTGCTGTGCCTCGAAGCAGAGTGCAGAGTGCTTGCCGAAGGTAGCGCCATGCTGACCCTTGTAGCCATCAGCCCAATTGTCTGAGTAGAACTGTACACCCGGCTCAGTGGTATAAACCTCCATAGAACGTCCGCTCTTAGGCTCTACGATTTTAGCTGCGAAAGTAAGTTCGCCCGGTTCGTGCTTGTTGAGCACAAAGCAGTGGTCGTAGCCCGTACCATTTTTAATTTGCTCATCAGAGAAATCGGTTAAATGGTCACCCACACGATGTGGGGTAGTGAAGTCGAACGGTGTGCCCTTTACGCTGCGAATTTCGCCTGTGGGGATGCTGTTCTCGTCGATGGGCACATAAAAGTCGGCATTGATTTGGCAAATCACGTCCTCGCAAGTAGGAGTGGGGTTGCCAATGCCGGCGAGTGAGAAGAAACCGTGACTAGTCATGTTCACGATAGTCTTCTTATTGGTTGTACCCTTATAATCGATTTTCAACTCGTTGTCTTCGCTGAGCGAGTACATTACAGTCATAGAAAGCTCGCCAGGGAAGCCTTCTTCATAGTAGGCTGAAACATAGCGAAGCACCAATGTATGATCGTTTACTTGCTCTGCATCCCACACGCGAGCGTGGAAACCAGTGGGTCCACCATGCAAGTGGTTAGGGCCATTATTCACAGCAAGACTATATTCTTTGCCATTGAGTGTGAATTTTCCGTGGCAGATGCGGTTGCCATAACGACCAACTAATGTGCTGAGGAAAGGTTCGGGCGAGTTGATGCAGTCATCAATATTGTCGTGACCCTGAATAACATTGGCATAGTTGCCTTCACGGTCGGGGACCATGATTGCTACTAAAGCACCGCCATAGTTGGTTACGGCAACTTCCATTCCGTTGGCATTACGCAGAAAGTAGAGGTCTACCTGCTTGCCTTGTATTACTTTTTGGAAATCTTCTTTTTTAAGTCCACTGAGAGACTGTGCTGCATTTTCCATGATAATATACAATTTTTATGTTGCTAAATGCGTTATTTACCTTGCAAATTTGTGGAAAAGATTTGGATTGCGCAAACTTTAATAGGAAAAATGTTACACTTTTATTAATTATTATTTGTGCGGTTTGTAATGTTTGATGTGAAAATCAAGGTATTACGTATTATTTTACCTTAAAGGCAAATTGCGGTAAAAACGTGGAGTTAGGGCTTTTCTTGCAATTTTGTTTCGTTATGTGGGATTACCCCGTTAGGTAGGGTGTTCAAAATCCCAAAAATGTTCTGCATGGTTTTGCGACCAAGAATGCACGCCTGCACGCCCTTTCAGAGCGTGCACTACCAACACTAAGATCCGATAAAATCGCACAAAACATTTACCAATTTTAAATATCCCTCCCCTTCAAAACCGAAATTTTGACCAATTCTCTTCCTTCGGTATGATATCGGGATGTCTTCGGAATGATATCGGAATCGTTATTACCCGAAAAACCGAAATTTACACCAATGCTTTTTTTGTGATTTTCACGCGCCATTCTCCTCCCTTTAGATAGGGTGAGGCTGGCGCGTGAAATTTCTTGACAAATCAATCAAATATCGTGCAGAAAAATATTCTGGATTTTGAACGCACTACTTTACACCTGCAAAAGATTTCTTTACCTTTGCCACATTTAGCCCCAAAACTCCCACAAAAACCGCAAAAAAATTGTAACTTTGCCCTGTGGGGGAAATATGTACATGCGCCCTTGCGATTGTTATTGTTTTTTCCCTTGAAAACCATTACAAAAAACAACCACGACAATGAATGCTCCCGAAAGCTACACGCACCTACTGAAACAAACCGTAGAGGAGCTCTCTGACACGGCAAAAATGAAAGGGCTTTTTCATCAACACCGACACGGAGACCCCCTACCCTCAGCAGCAGCGCTCGAAGAAATCATCAGTCTGTGCCGTGCAGTGCTTTTTCCAGGTTACTACGGCAAAAGTACACTCAATGCCGTGACCGTGCGCTACCACATAGGCATGGAAGTGGAACGTTTGTTCTCGCTGCTCACGGCGCAAATACAAGCCGGATTGTGTTTTGCACAACAAGATGATTGCGCCCCTTGTATTGACTATCATACCAAGGCAGAGGCTATTGCTGCCACACTTATTAGTATGCTGCCACAAGTACGCCGCACGTTAGCTACTGACGTAGAGGCTGCCTACCTGGGCGACCCTGCAGCACAAAACTATGGCGAAGTGATTAGTTGTTACCCTGCCATACGTGCCTTGACTTGTTACCGCATAGCGCACGAGCTTTACCGACTTGATGTGCCACTCATTCCGCGTATTATCACAGAATTGGCACATAGCGAAACGGGCATCGACATTCACCCTGGAGCACAAATTGGAGAATACTTCACCATTGACCATGGTACGGGTGTGGTGATTGGTGCCACTTGTATCATTGGACGAAACGTGAAACTCTACCAAGGTGTAACACTCGGTGCTAAGAGTTTTCCGCTCGACCAACATGGAAATCCCATTAAGAACAACCCTAGACACCCTATCCTTGAGGATAACGTAATTGTTTATTCTAACGCTACCATCCTTGGTCGCATCACCATTGGACACGACAGTGTGGTTGGCGCCAATAAGTGGGTTACGCACGATGTGCCCGCTGGAGAGAAGGTGTAACCATATATTATTTCATAGATTACCAAACTTGAATTATGCAAGAATTTGAACTCATAGCCAAAACCTTTCAAGGACTTGAGGAGGTGTTGGCACAAGAACTTACCGAACTCGGAGCCAACAATGTGCAAATTGGCCGACGCATGGTATCGTTTACTGGCGATAAGGCCATGATGTATCGCGCAAACTTCTGTCTGCGCACTGCTATTCGCATCCTCAAACCCATTAAACACTTTAAAGCACGCGGTGCTGACGATGTGTATGAGGCTGTAAGAAAAATTGATTGGAGTCAGTATTTGGATGTAAACACAACCTTTGCTGTAGACTCTGTGGTTTTCTCTGAAGAATTCCGCCACTCTAAATTCGTTGCCTACAAGGTTAAGGATGCTATTGTCGACTACTTCCGCGACACAACAGGCGAGCGTCCCAACATTCGTATCACGAACCCTGATGTGAAACTCAACATCCACATTGCTGAAGAAGATTGCACCCTCTCGCTTGACTCTTCGGGCGACTCTCTCCACTTGCGTGGCTACCGTGTGGCAACTGTCGAAGCACCTATCAACGAGGTGTTGGCAGCTGGTCTTATCAAGATGACGGGTTGGAATGCTGATTGCGACTTTATCGACCCATTCTGTGGATCGGGTACCTTCCTTATTGAGGCTGCGCTTATGGCACGCAATATCTATCCGGGCGTATTCCGTAAGTCATTTGGCTTTGAAAAGTGGAAGGACTTTGACGCTGACCTCTTGCAAGAAATTTATGACGACGATTCGCAAGAACGCGAATTCACACACCATATCTATGGTTACGACATTAATGTGCCAACCGTAGAAATTGCATTAAAGAATGTGCGTAGTGCTGGTGTACAGGACATTGTGAGCGTACAACAACAAGACTTCCGCAAGTTTACTGCTCCCCAAGAGAAGTCTATCATCGTAACCAATCCGCCTTATGGCGAACGCCTCACTCCGCCCGATATTTTGGGACTGTATCAAGCCATTGGCAAGGTGCTTAAAAACGAGTTCCAAGGTGGCGAAGCATGGATTATCTCGTCTAAGGCTGAACTCTTTGAAAACTTGGGCTTGCGTCCAAGCTTGAAGACTCAAATCTTTAATGGTAAGTTGGATTGCGACTTCCGTAAATACCAACTTTTCAGCGGTAAACTCAGCGATTTCCGTGCTGAAGGTGGTAAGGTTAAGACTGACGAAGAACGTCAGTTGATGAGCGACCAACGTCGTTTCCGTGCAAAACGCGATGACTTTAAAAAGCGCTTTGACGAAGAAACAAATAGCTTTGGTGGCGATGATGACGAATTGGACGAACAATACAGAATATTACGTCGTAAACACCGCGAATTTGAACAAACTCACGCTCCGCGCAAGCCTAAGGCTGAAGGTGGCTTCCGCAAGGGAGGCGACTTTAAGAAGGGTGGTTTTAAGAAAGAGGGTTTCAAAAGAGACGGATTCAAGAAACGCGAAGGTGGTTTCCGCAAAGGTGGCGACTTTAAAAAGAAAGGTGGCTTTGGCGGTAAAAAACGCGAAGGTGGTTTCGATAAATAATGCATTGAACGTAATGAAACTTAAACACACTATTCTTGCAGTCTTAGTGCTGCTATTTGCCAACACAGCTATGGCACAATCTAAAAAGAGCTTTACGCTGGAAGACTTGATGTGGGGCGGCAATAACTACGCTAACATCATGCCACGTTACTACGGCACTGCCTTCTGGGGTGACCGTTTGCTCAAACTCGAAGTGGACGAGGTAAAAACTCTCGCCAATGATAAAGGTGCATTCGAAAAAAGTGCGACACTCTTTACCACCGAACAAGTAAATGCTGCCATCGACACAGCCCATGTGGGAAAGGTGTATAACTTGCTCTATGCACGTTTTCCGTATGCTAACAAAACACAAGTATTTTTGCAAACCAGTAAGGTAAACTTTTTGTACGACTGGAAGGCTAAAAAGACTGTTTGGACAGCTGCTCGCACACAGGGTGAATCTGCCAACGACTTTGCTTATGCGTCAAAAGCTGAAGCCTATGTAAAGAATTGGAATCTCTATGTACGTACGGCTGACGGCAAAGAACACCAAGTAAGCACAGATGGTTCACGCGAATTGCAATATGGTTTAAGCGTACACCGTGACGAATTTGGTATTCGTAAAGGCACATTTTGGAGTCCTAAAGGCAATTTGCTTGCCTTCTACCGCATGGATCAAACCATGGTGACTGATTATCCCTTGGTAGACATTGCACACCGTGTAGCACAACTTGCTCCTGAAAAATACCCTATGGCTGGTATGACAAGCCATAAGGTTACAGTGGGGGTATTTAACCCTGCTACCAATAAAACGGTGTATTTGCAGGCTGGCGACCCCACAGATCGCTACTTTACAAACATTGCTTGGAGTCCTGACGAAAAGACAATTTACATGTTCGAGTTGCCACGTACACAAGATAAGGCTGAACTCGTAGCATACGATGCGCAGACAGGTGCTCGCAAACAAGTGCTCTACACTGAAACGAATAAACGCTATGTAGAGCCTTGCAACCCCATCCAGTTCTTGCCTTGGGATGATACTAAATTCATCATGCAAACACGTCGTGATGGCTACAACCACCTCTACTTGTTCGACAACAAAGGCAAAGAATTAAAACAACTCACTAAAGGTAAATTCGAGGTGATTGAGGTATTGGGCTTTAATACTGCCGACAAGAGCATTGTGTTCCAAAGTAACCAAAATAATCCAATTCAGTATAGCCACTTTAGCGTAAATGTGAACTCTGGCAAAGTGCTTTGCTTAGACAATGCTGAAGGTACACACTACGCTACGCTCTCTGCTAATGGTAAATTCCTTGCCGATCGTTGGTCATCACCCAAGACCTTCCGCCAATATGACTTGGTGAACACAAGCAAGAAGCATATTACAAAGCTTCATGCTGATGGCGACCCTTGGACTGCCTACAATGTGCCCGAGATTAGTAGCGGAAGCATCAAGGCTGCCGATGGTACTACCGACCTTTATTATCGCTTGGTAAAACCCGTTGACTTTGACCCTGCGAAGAAATACCCCACTGTGGTATATGTATATGGTGGTCCACACGCTCACAACGTAGAGGCTGCTTGGAACTACTTGGCTCGTCCTTGGGAAATCTACATGGCACAACGTGGCTACGTAGTGTTTGTGGTTGATAACCGTGGTTCGGAACATCGTGGTTTTGAATTTGAAAGTTGCACACACCGTCATTTAGGTGACAACGAGATGGCTGACCAAGTGAAGGGTGTTGACTTCTTGAAGACACTTCCCTATGTTGATGCCGATCGCATTGGTGTACATGGTTGGTCGTTTGGTGGTTTTATGACCACAAACCTCATGTGCTCTTATCCCGACATCTTTAAAGTAGGCGTAGCAGGTGGTCCTGTTATTGATTGGAAATACTACGAAGTAATGTACGGCGAGCGCTATATGGACACTCCGCAAGAGAATCCTGAAGGCTATGCTTCTTCGTCACTCCTTAACAAGGCAAAGAACCTCAAAGGTCGCTTGCAAATCATTGTAGGTTATAATGACCCCACTTGTGTGATGCAACATAGCCTCAGTTTCCTCCGTGCTTGTGAGGATGCTGGTACACAGCCTGACTATTTTGTATACCCTGGCGATGGTCACAACATGATGGGTCACGACATGGTTCACCTACATGAACGCATCACACGCTACTTTGACGATTATTTGAAGAAGTAAACGATTCTAAAAAAACTTAGGTCTATCTCTATATGGAGTAGGAGGTAAATGTCTGACATAAAGGCATTTACCTCCTACTTTTACATTTACCGCCCTACACACCACCGCACGTGCATTAAGGCATACAGTGGATTTGGATGGTACAAACGATATTGGCACTGTATACAGAAAATCATCAAATAACAAAACTCAAAAACGCACTCTCGAAAGCATAATCACAAAAAAACAGGATTGAACATTCTTTTTAGGAACATTCAATCCTGTTTTTTATTGTATTTCAACAAAATATTATTCTAAGTAAGTGTAGCCATAGAGACCTGAGCGGTAGTTTGAAATAAACTCCTTGCCTTCTTCAATGGTAATTTTACCCTCTTTTATAGCCTTGCTTACCCATGCTTCGAGACGGCGTACAAGACGTTTAGGGTCGTACTGCACATATTCAAGCACATCGGCTACGGTTTCGCCATCAATCGTCTTGTCGATGCTATAGCCATCCTCGTCTACTGTAACGTGAACAGCATTGGTATCACCAAAGAGATTGTGCATATTGCCCAAAATCTCTTGATATGCACCTACAAGGAACACACCAATGTAGTAGTGATCGCCCTCACGGAAACTATGTAAAGGCAAATAGGAGGTTTGCTGATTATAGTTCACGTAAGCGCTAATTTTACCATCAGAGTCACAGGTGATATCCTGAAGTGTGGCAGACACTGTAGGCTTTTCGTTTAGTCGCTCAATAGGCATAATGGGGAAGAGTTGGTCAATACCCCATGAGTCGGGAAGTGACTGGAAGAGCGAGAAATTACAGAAGTATTTATCTGCCATCATTTTATCGAGTGTGCGGAGTTCATCGGGCACATGCTTTTGATGGTGAGCCAATTCGCTAATTTCGCGCGTAATACTCCAATAAAGGCTTTCTATTTGCGCACGTGTTTTAAGATCGATAATACCATGACGGAAGAGGTCGAGAGCCTCGTCACGAATATCTTGTGCATCGTGCCAATCCTCAAGCATTGACCGGGGCGAAAGTTTATCCCAAATCTCTGTAAGGTCATGTACTAACTGATGGTCTTGTTCTGAAGGATGAAAATTTTCGTCCATGTGAGGCATACTCACACTCTCCATCACGTCAACTACCAACACTGAGTGGTGTGCCGTCAACGAACGTCCGCCCTCAGTAATGAGGTTGGGATGCGGAATATTATTCTTATTAGCAGCATCTACGAAGGTGTATACACAGTCGTTTACGTACTCCTGAATAGAATAGTTTACTGAACTTTCTGAGTTGCTTGAGCGTGTACCATCATAGTCAACGCCTAAACCACCTCCACAGTCTACAAATTCGATGTTAAAGCCCATGGCATGGAGTTGCACATAGAACTGTGCTGCCTCACGCAGTGCAGTACTAATTCGACGAATCTTTGTGATTTGCGAGCCAATGTGGAAGTGGATAAGCTTCAAACAATCGTGCATACCCATCTCGTCGAGCTTTTGCAAAGCATCGAGTAGTTCTGAAGAGTTTAAGCCAAACTTTGAAGCATCGCCTCCACTCTCTTGCCACTTACCTGTGCCACTTGCCGCCAACTTAATGCGGATACCCAAGTTAGGACGTACGCCCAACTTTTCAGCTGTGCGAGCAATCGTAAAAAGTTCGGGCAATTTTTCAATCACAAGGAAAACACGCTTACCCATCTTCTGTGCCAACAATGCCAACTCGATAAAGTTTTGGTCTTTATGACCATTACAAACGATAAGGCTGTCGCTATCCATATTTGTGGCGAGCACAGCGTGAAGTTCGGGTTTTGAGCCTGCTTCAAGTCCCAGGTTATACTTTTTACCGTGACTAATAATTTCCTCCACCACAGGACGCATTTGGTTCACCTTGATGGGGTAAATAATAAAGTGTTCGGCTTTATAATTATACTCCTCGGCAGCTCTATTAAAACAGTCTGAAGTTTTTTCGATACGATTGTCAAGGATGTCGGGGAAACGCAGAAGCACAGGAGCAGTAATGTCGCGCGAGGCAAGGTCATCGACAATTTCTTTTAAGTCGACGCGAACCCCGTCTTTTCGTGGCGACACATAAGCGTGTCCTTTTTCGTTGATGCCAAAATAGTTGACACCCCATCCTTTTATGTTGTAGAGCTCCTCAGAGTCTTCAATTCTCCATTTACGCATAGCTTCTTGGGCTATTTTTATTTTTTGCTAATAAGTTTATCTGAAATAGGTATTCACTTTTATTTAAAACACCTACTTTTCGAGTGCGGCGCGTATTTGCTCCGTCACCAATTCTATTTTATCAAACGAGTCGAGCACGTCAACATCCACCACATGATGGGCTTTGGCGTAGAAAGGTTCGCGTTGTGCAAGTTGTTCGGTAACAAACGTGCGTAATTCTTCTGGACTTTTACCTTTGAGCAATGGGCGTTCACCTCGGCTCATAGACAAGTGTTGCAAAATAGTTTCGGGCGATGCTTTAAGATAAAACACCTCGCCTACACTATTCATATAGTCCATATTGTCGAAAAAGCAGGGCGTACCCCCACCACACGACAGCACAACATTCTCAAACTCGGCAGCTTCATGCAGCATGCGTCGTTCAAGATCGCGAAAATGATCTTCCCCCTTCTCGGCAAAGATTTTGCTCACCTTTGTGTGGAATCTTTCCTCGATATACCAATCAAGGTCGTAGAACGTACTGTTCAATTCTTTGGCAAGTGTACGTCCCACAGTAGTTTTTCCCACACACATATAGCCCACTAAAATGATGCTCTTCATGCGATGCTTTGTTTTACGCTTTCTTTGCGCGTGATCGAGTTGTTGTTTTCTTCGTTTTAGACTCATTCTCAATGATTGTGCGACATTCATCGAGTGTGAGTTCTACGGCACGGTCGGCATCCTTTTTGGGGATTTTGTAGTTCTTACCCTTGTAGGCAATATAAGGTCCCCAACGTCCGGCACGAATTTCAAGTTCGGGTTCTTCCTCGAACTGCTTAAGATGGCTCTTTTCTTCCTTCTCGCGCTTTTCTTTTATCAATTCAATGGCACGTTCAAGGGTAATGTCCATCGGGTCTTCACCCTTGGGAATTGATACGAACAACTTACCTAATTGCACATAAGGTCCAAAACGACCTACGTTTGCCTTTACCGTTTGTTCTTCAAACTCACCGAGTGTGCGAGGCAACTTAAACAACTCAAGTGCCTCTTCGAGTGTAATAGTCTCGATGCTCTGACCTTTGGCAAGATTGGCAAAACGAGGCTTTTCCTCATCGTTTGGTGTACCAATTTGCACCACAGGACCGAAACGACCAATCTTCACGCTCACAGGCTTACCCGTTTTAGGTTCAATACCTAATTCGCGCTCACCCACACGGTGTTCTGTCTTTTCGTTGAGCGTACGTTCTACCTGAGGTTCAAAATCTTTGTAGAAGTTGCTAATCATCTTCGTCCAATTCTCCTTACCCTCAGCCACTTCGTCGAACTGCTTCTCCACATTGGCAGTGAAGTTATAGTCCATAATTTCGGGGAAATACTCCATCAAGAAGTCATTTACCACCAAACCCGTGTCAGTAGGCACTAATTTACCACGATTACTACCCACGTTTTCAGTCATCACCTGCTCTACCACACCATTTTCAGTGAGTGAGAGTTGGGTATAACTGCGCGGAGAACCTTCGTTATCACCCTTCACCACATATTCACGGTTTTGGATGGTTGAAATCGTAGGTGCATAGGTAGACGGACGACCGATGCCCAACTCCTCAAGTTTATGTACCAATGAAGCTTCAGTATAGCGCGAAGGCTGTTGTGTAAAACGCTCTTGTGCCACCACTTCGCCACGGGTAAGCACATCGCCTTCAGCCATAGGTGGCAACAAGCCACTTTCGTCGTTTGCATTGTTGTCATCATCGCCACGACTCTCACGATATACACGCAAGAAACCATCAAAGCGCACTACCTCGCCCGTAGCTTGGAAGTACTCATCACGTCCACTCACAGCAATATTCACTGTGGTACGCTCTAATTTGGCATCTGCCATCTGGCAAGCAATCGTACGTTTCCAAATCAACTCATACAAACGCTGTTCGCGCGTGTCGCCACTAATTTGCTGACGATTCATATCTGTAGGACGAATTGCTTCGTGTGCTTCCTGAGCGCCCTTAGAATGTGTGTGATAGGTGCGACGCTGATGATAATTATCACCCATAAGTTGGTCTATCACAGGTCCACAGCTATTCAAACACAAGTCTGAAAGATTCATAGAGTCGGTACGCATGTAGGTTATTAAACCCGATTCATACAAACTCTGCGCCACACGCATTGTCACAGCCACAGGATAGCCCAACTTACGGGCTGCCTCTTGCTGTAAAGTTGATGTGGTAAATGGTGGAGCCGGCGTACGTTTAGTAGGACGCGTAGCTATATTGTCTATATTAAATGTAGCCTTTGCACAATCATTCAAGAAAGCCTCAGCCTCCTCTTTGGTTGCAAAGCGCTTATTAAGCTCAGCTTTTAGCAAAGCCACCGAGCCATCTTTTTCGGGCACATTAAACACTGCCGTTACACGATAACTTGCCTCGGGCTTAAACTGTTGAATTTCGCGTTCACGTTCCACAATCAGTCTAACCGCTACACTCTGTACACGTCCTGCCGAAAGACTGGGACGCACCTTACGCCAAAGCACAGGCGAGAGTTTAAAGCCCACCAAACGGTCGAGCACACGTCGAGCCTGTTGTGCATCCACCAAATTAAGGTCGATGTGTCGTGGATGTTCTATCGCTGCAAGGATGGCAGGTTTAGTAATTTCGTGGAACACGATGCGTCGTGTGTCCTTAGGGTCGAGTCCAAGAACTTCCGCGAGGTGCCAAGAAATAGCTTCTCCCTCGCGGTCCTCATCGGATGCAAGCCACACAGCCTCCGACTTTTTAGCCTGAGCCTTTAGTTCGCTCACCACCTTCTTTTTATCGGCGGGAATTTCATATTGTGGTTCAAAAGTATCGAGGTCAACGCCAAAGTTTTTTTTCTTCAAGTCACGAATATGTCCGTAGCTTGACATCACCTTGAAGTCTTTCCCCAAAAACTTTTCAATAGTCTTGGCCTTAGCCGGAGACTCAACTATAACCAGGTTATTTTGCATAGTTTTCTGTTTTATGGTGCAAAAGTAGTGCAAGGCGAGCGAAGAGCAAAAGAAAAAACCAAAAAGTTTTTACTTTTGCTCTTCCGAGCCGCAGCCTACTTTATAAAAAAGTAGTGCAAGGCGAGCGAAGAGCAAAAGAAGAGCAATAGAAATGCCAAAAAGTTTTTACTTTAACTATTCCGAGTCGCAGCCTACTTTATAAAAAAGTAATGCAAGGCATAAAAAAATCCTCCATTGAATCACTTCAATGGAGGACTAAACCTTTTACCTTATGAACCAAAAACTTTTATTAGGCAAGCTTATTGATGTGAGTCATCACACCGCTCTTAATGTTAGCTGCCTTGTTCTTGTGAATGATGTTATTCTTAGCAAGCTTATCCAACATCTTCTGAACCTTCGGCAGAAGTTCGCTGGCAGCTGCTTTGTCAGTCGTAGCGCGGAGCTTACGTACTGCATTACGCATAGTCTTAGCGTAATATCTGTTGTGCAGTCTGCGAGACGCCGTCTGACGAATTCTTTTTACAGATGATTTGTGGTTTGCCATTTTTTATTCTTTTCTTTTTTTATTAGTAGTCCCTAGGAGAGTCGAACTCCTCTTTAGAGAATGAAAATCTCTCGTCCTAACCGATAGACGAAGGGACCATCGCGTTGTGAGTTTCAAACCTTGTTTTTAACTGTCATTTTGTTGAGCAGTTGGTTTGTTTCTCATTTGCGAGTGCAAAGGTAGTACATCCTTACCAAACTACCAAGTCCTTGCGCTATTTTTTTTCAAAAAAATGCGTTTTTCTGCATTTTTCTCCGTTTTTGAATACTTTTACGAGGCTTATATGGAAATATTGACTACTTTTGCAACATACTTCTGTGCAACTCACGCGAAAGTTTTTCAAGCCCCAAAAGCAACTTTTCGCGCATATTAAGCACAGAAATCTGCCCTACCCTATTCTATATATATATTATACAAAGCCCCAAACATGAAGTCGCGAGCCATCGTTTTACATACACTTAAATATAACGACACCCAAATTATAGCCAATGTGCTAACAGAGGAAATGGGATGCGTTGGCATGATTGTGCGCATTTCTCGCACCAAACGCGCCACCGTGCGCCATGCTTTGTTTCAACCTTTGGCCATTCTCGACATTGAATGGGAACACCGTCCTAAGGCTACACTGCAAAAACCCACAGCCGTACAAGTGGGTTATCCACTCACCTCACTCCCCTACGATCCTTATAAAAGTTCTATCGCGCTATTTGTAGCCGAAGTGCTGTATCACGCATTAAAAAACGAGCCCGATGCACGCGCTATATATAATTATGTAGTGCGTTCAGTGCAATGGTTAGATACGTGCGAACATGGTTTTGCCAATTTCCACTTGGTGTTTTTACTCCATCTCACCCACTTCTTAGGATTTATGCCCAATGCCGACGATGCAAAATCTGGCAGCTACTTCGACCTACGCGCTTCGTGCTTTACAGCGCAACAACCCCCTCATGCCGATTTTCTTAATCCTGCCGATGCCGCCGTTGTGCCTAAGTTGCTACGTATGCGCTACGACACCATGCGTTTTTTCCGTTTCAATGGAGCCGAGCGTTCTAGACTATTAGAGTATATCAATATATATTATAGACTACACGTAGCCAACTTCCCCGAGCTAAAATCGCTCGCAGTGCTTAAATCGCTTTGGAGTATGTAATATAAAGGACTTAATCCTTACATAGTAAGTTTAATGCATTTAAATAAGTTACTGCATCAAATTGTTCTTGTGTACATACCTGTCTAAATGTGGCTAATTTATAAAGGTAATATTCAGCCATATCCTTTTGGGGATAGAAATATTTTGGAATACACATATCAGTACCCCAAAGTAGCTTGTGAGACAACCCTGCTTTTATTATTAAAGTCATGTCTGATACGGGCATGAATGCAGAATCGGTATACGCATTCGCGTATTTCCTAATTATAGGAAGAAGTTGATGAACAGGTCTGCCATGTGCAAGAATGAAATTTATATCTTTGTTGTGAGCGATTAAAGAGGCATACTTTCCACACTGACAACAATCCTTTTCACCAGTATGAATTAAAACGGGCAAGCGTAACTCGCGTGCAATATCTACGACTTCAGCAAATTGTCCTCCGTCAGGTTGCCAATCATGAGGGTGAAGTTCTGGGTGTACTTTCAAACATTTCCACGCAATGTTTGATTCTAAGAACCATGCAATATTGCCTTTAAGTCCTTCAGGCGTTATCCACATTACAGGGAATACCTTTTTACCATCCAAGTCAATAAGTGATTGAATCTCCTCAATAACTTTTGGGTAATTCTCTTCGCACATTGTAGTGGAAGATACAGCGTAATGGTCAGCATGCACTTGTTTCATCAAATTACTTATGAGCAAAGGTGAAAAATAATAATCGTAAAACTGACCTACGTGAATGTGTGAATCAAAGAGCATAATTAAAGAGAGAGTATGACTCTATGTCATACCCTCCACTAATTGTTACATACTGCGTTCACAATTTGAACATCCATTGCGCATAAATAAGAAACATCCTCCCTTGCCTTTCGTAGGGCATCCTGCTGCATAAGATCCTGCTAATTGGTTCTTAGCAACCAATTCTACCTTTTTGTACTTTTTCATTGTTTTGTTGTATTAATTGTTAGCCTACCTCCTTTAAAGCGAATCGGCAATTCTTTATGTTAGTTACAATTGTTTCGATCTTCAAAATACAATGAGTCCAATAAGCCTTTCTCATGATATTCTTCAACAAGTCTTTTTAATAAGAAGGCTTCATCACAAAATGCTTGTGGTATATTGAACATATCACCATTACTTTCGTTGTAATTACGTACAAGACAACGAGCACAAAAATCATAAGCTTCACATTCCAAGCATTTTGGAAAACTTTCCTCTGTAACTTTACGCAAATCTTTGATCCGTGCACTATTTTCCCATAAATCTTTTAACGAACTCTTGTAGATATTGCCCAAAATCATACCTTGCCAACCAGCACACGGATAAACATCGCCATTTGCAGTGATGCAACAGTTGTCGTATCCCACACCGCATAATGGTTGTTTCTTGAATGTTTCAAAGTCAAGAAGCATTTGCTCGCTTTTAGGAATTTGTTTAAGTGTGCCCTTTCTATACTCAATATCATGTTCTATAATATCCCTTAGCAAAGTTTCGGTATCTTCCATAGACAGGCGTTGGTCCAGATTATCTGTACTAAAGTCTGCCCTTGCCATCATAATATAGTCTGTCTGTACCTTGATATTATGTTTCGTAGCATATTCTACGACTCCCTTGTACGAATCTTTATTAGCCTTCATAATGGGGCATGATATCTGCACAGGAATATCGGCAGCCACCAATTTTTCAATGCTTTCCATTGTCTTTTCGCACGACCCCTTGACAGTTGTTATCGCGTCATGTATTTCTGATATAGTAGAATATAATGAAACTTGAACTAGCGACAAATTATTCTCGCGGAGAATGGGAATCTGACTATCCTTTAAAGAGATAAGGTTAGAAAGAATGCTTATCTTCAAATCCTTTTCACGACAATACCTCACTATATCTAATATATCCTTATGCATAAACGCCTCACCACCTGAGAGCGTAACGTGCAAACCACCCAATTCAGCAAATTCGTCAAGAACACTTTTGACCTTTGCAGTAGGCATGTCAAATCCATGATCTTTCTTTGAATTGGGAATGTAGCAATGTATGCAGCGCTCGTTGCACCTACTTGTAAGTTCAAATTGGATTCCACTTATTTGGGGCGCACCTTGCACTTCTTCGAGAAAGTAATCTTGTGTGCTCATTCCAACTTTTTGTTCAGTCTCTTGATGGTAAACAGAGGTGAGTGTCTTCGGATTGTTATCGGCATAAGAGAAATCCAAATCTTGTTTTTCAATCTCTTCAAGCGTCTCGCCAATATAGACAAAACGATGCTTGGCAAGGTCTTGTATGAAATCTACAAAGTCTTGCTTAATCTCCTCGCGCGAAACGCCCTCATAAATGGTCAAGAGATGGTCTACTATTTCGTCCACATCTTTTGCCTCACGAGATATTTCGCGCAAAAAATCAGCACCTGTGGAATTATAAACTCTATCGAACTGTGTGAGTTGATTGGTTACGTATCCATAACGTTCTGTGCTACGGATAAAACTGTTTTTCGATTGACGTACTAGCATTATTGAACTTTTTTAAAAATACATGAAGGATATGGACTGCTTGAACCTTTGACATATATATCATTCCCAGCTACTTCACAAACAACGAACTTTTCGTTTCCTATTTTCAGTGTCACAACGTCGCCTTCCGAAAATGTTTCATTCATGGTCTCCTCTATAAAGTCGACACAATAAGGCTCCAAGTCTATATGTTCGATTTTATCATTTCCGCAGTAATAACAAGTAAGTTCACCTATGTCGGCAGTTGTGTAGTAATCATAAATTTGATTGCCATAAACATAACCAACGATCATCAGTTTATCATCACCCTTTTTCCGAACAATCGAACCTAAATTCATAATTCTTGTTTAATTGTAAATAGCTCACGAACCCTTATGAGACTTTGAATTATATATTACAAGTTAGCTACAAAACAAAAAAACGTGGGTTCACATCTCTACTCGTCTGTTAATTGAGGCCCTAGGAAAGCCCTGGAAAATAACGAATAGAGTGTTTGCCCACGTTTATATATACATATTCTACAAAAGTGTGCATGAGGATATAAAAATCCTCACTACACACTTCGGGATATGATAATGTACCCGTAGCATTCACTTCAGACATTGCCATTGATTTTCCAATTTGAAATTTCCTAGGTTTCAATTAGCCAATAGACAAAGCATCGATGACGCTTTTCAATTATGTAGTACCTTCTCCTTTTTTCAACTGCTTATCTATCATGTAAACACTTAAAATATACGCCTAATTAAATAATATCGCGATTGAGAAGATGCGCAAATTTACAAAAAAATAGTAAATCACAAAAAAAATGCTTCCTTTTTTAGTAAGAAACTAAGTTTTTTCATAAACAGACATTACATTGGTAAAGATTTTCCGAAGTATTGTATATAAATAGCCAACGAATTCAAATTCATAAAGGCTACACATAATCTCTACAATATTTTCAACATCCCTCATAAGCCCACGACCCACAAAGCCCACAAATAAAAAATCTCACACAGCGTGAGCCATGCGAGACCTTCTTTATATATAATGTATCTTGTGTTGATTCCGCTAATCAAAAGGAACTTATAAGCGCAAAACGCTTATCGTATTCTTTTCTGCGAAGAGGTTTTAGATGCGTTCTTAGCTGTGAGCTTAGTGCTCAAGATGCGATAATGCGGTTGTTTCTGCTTACGCTGTTCAGCCAAGAGCTTCTTATGCTGTTCGTCAGCACGCTTTTTCCACTCCTGCATACTATAATATTTACCAGTAGCAGGGTCGAGATATCGAGTTTCAGGAAGCAAATATGAGCGTTCGGTATCATCGATATCGGCTTTTTTGCCACGATAACCCACCTTCTCAACTCGCACGGCTGCTACACCGCTTGCCACCATGCCCAATTCACGAGCTGCAGCCATTGAGAGGTCTACCACACGTCCAGCACAAAAAGGACCGCGGTCTGTTACCTTCACAACTACTTCCTTACCATTTTTCTTGTTTGTTACCTTCAGCAGTGTGCCAAAGGGGAGGGTGCGATGTGCACAAGTTAAACTGTCTTTGTGATAACGAGATCCATCGCTTGTGCGGTGTCCATGCAGACTATTGCTATAATAAGAAGCCTTGCCATGTTGTTGCGCTTGAGCCACCGCGGGGGTTGTAAATGCAAATGTTACGAGTGATGCTAAAAAGAAAATTACTTGTTTGATAGTCATTTTGTTTGTTTTGCCACGAGGATTGCGGGTCCTCTCGTTGAATCAGTTTAGCCATTCTGTTCGTGAGAGATTTCTGTAATATAATAGTAAGATGTGAGCGATGTAAAATTACTATTTTAACAATCTGCCCTGCCCTACCTTTATTACTTATTAAAAACCTTATTATAAGGTGTGCTGCAATAAGCAACTCATAGCGGAATCGATGTTTCGATTTTAACCAGCAAATACACTAAGGAAGACTCTTACCGCAAAGGTAATTTGCTTCGCCTCGTGAGGTTTACAGATGCAAAGGTACAAAAAAAATTGCACACTGCAATACAATTACGCTTGATAATCAAGAGTTTAACATTTTCAAGAAGTAAATTTAAGATTTCTATTTTCAGTGATTCCAAAAAACTTAAACAAGCCGAAAAGTGCGTGAGAATGGGCAAAGTGAAAGGTTTTCTTACTGTTAATTTATGTTCAATCTTAGCTTCTCAGAGGAATTTTTCACGTAAAATGTTAAATTCATTTTTAACGATTAAAAAAGACAATCAAAGGTGCACCATTGTGTAGAATAATAGTATATTTTATCAACTACAAATAGCAAAATTACACAAAATATTCATCTAAATTTCACCCCGAAGAAACCCGATATCATCCCGAAGGTTTACCCTCAGTGTTTTTTTCTCAAAAAAAACAGGTATGCAAATACAGAATAACACATCTGCATTTGCATACCCAAAAGAGAGAACTCTTGCGCAATTACACAAAAAGTTTTTAGTTTTGATCGTAAGCGTGCTTCGGATAATCGATGGTATAATGCAAGCCACGACTTTCCTTGCGCTCTAACGCCTGACGTGTAATGAGGTAGCCCACGTTAATCATATTGCGCAACTCACAAATATCGCGTGTGGGTTTCACATGCTTGTAGAGTTCCTCAGTCTCCTCATACAAGAGGTCGAGACGTGTCCAAGCACGTTTCAAACGAAGGTCTGAACGCACAATGCCCACATAAGCCGACATTACCTGTTCTACTTCTTTTGCATCCTGTGCAATCAGAATTTTTTCTTCGTTGGTAAGTGTGCCTTCATCATTCCACTCGGGCACAGCCTCATTAAAGGTGTATTCGTCGATGTGCTCAATAGAGTGCTTAGCTGCCGTGTCAGCATAAACCACAGCTTCAATGAGCGAATTACTTGCCAAACGATTACCACCATGCAAACCTGTACATGAACATTCGCCCACGGCATAAAGTCTATGAATAGACGAACAAGCATTAAGGTCTACCTTAATACCACCACAAAGATAGTGGGCGCAAGGCACCACGGGGATGTATTGTTTGGTAATGTCGATACCTATAGAAAGGCACTTTTGGTAGATATTGGGGAAGTGATGCTTGGTTTCCTCAGGGTCTTTGTGTGTCACATCAAGGCACACGTGGTCGAGACCATGAATCTTCATTTCCTTATCAATGGCACGTGCCACAATGTCGCGTGGTGCAAGCGAAAGGCGCTTGTCATACTTCTGCATAAACTCTTCGCCATTAGGCAAACGCAGAATACCACCATAACCACGCATTGCCTCGGTTATGAGATAAGCAGGGTGCTTCTCGCGCGAATTAAAAAGTGCTGTGGGGTGGAACTGAATAAACTCCATACCCTCCACTGTGGCCTTGGCACGATATGCCATAGCGATACCATCGCCTGTAGCAATATCGGGATTTGTGGTAGTGGCATATACGGCACCACAACCACCCGTACAGAGCACGGTGACGCGCGAAAGGAAGGTATCAATTTTTTGAGTATCAGGGTCGAGCACATACGCACCATAGCACTCAATATCGGGAGTGCGGCGTGTCACCTCTATGCCAAGGTGATGCTGCGTAATGATTTCAACTGCAAGATGATTTTCGAGCACCGTAATATTAGGATGGTGACGCACAGCCTCAATAAGTCCACGCTGAATTTCAAAACCCGTATCATCAGCATGGTGCAGAATGCGAAATTCAGAGTGTCCGCCTTCGCGGTGAAGGTCAAAACTACCGTCGTCCTTCTTATCGAAGTTTACACCCCACTTCACCAATCGCTCAATGCCTGCGGGAGCATTCTTTACCACCTGTTCTACGGCACGCAGATCGCTGATGTAGTCGCCAGCTATCAAGGTGTCTTTAATATGTTTCTCGAAGTTGTCTACCTTAAGATTGGTAACCGATGCTACACCACCTTGTGCTTTCGCAGTGTTAGCTTCTTCGATTGTCGTTTTGCAAACGAGTGCCACCTTACCTTTGCCCGAGGCGGCTACTTGGAGGGCGTAACTCATTCCGGCCACGCCAGAACCAATTACCAAAAAGTCGAATTTGCGTATCATCGTGTGTATCGCTAATTTGGGCGCGAATTTACAAAATGTTTTTGAAAACAAGAGCGAAGTAAAGAGAAATGCTTAATTTTGCACCTATTATATAGGTAAGGTGTAGAATTTAGGACTTAACTTTTGTAGTAAACTGCCCCTACACTGCGTCTTACACACAATGAAACAATATACATAATATTATACATTACACAATGAAAAAAATCAAAGCACTCGTGCTGTTGCTCGTGGCATTTGTTATGCTGCCTGTAATGGCCCAGCAACTGCCTACGTTGCCCGTAGACAAAGCTGTGCGCATTGGTAAGTTGCCCAACGGATTGACTTATTACATCCGTCACAACAACTTGCCCGAGAATCGTGCCAACTTCTACATTGCACAGAAGGTAGGCGCCGTACAGGAAGAAGAGAACCAACGTGGTTTGGCTCACTTCCTTGAACACATGTGTTTCAATGGCACTGACAATTTCCCTAATGATGCACTCGTTAAATTCTGCGAACGTATTGGTGTAAAGTTCGGTCAGAACTTGAACGCTTATACCTCGACCGATGAAACGGTGTATAACATCGACGATGTGCCCGTTACTGATACCAACGTCGACTCTTGTTTGCTCATCTTGCGCGATTGGGCAGATGGTTTGACCCTCGACCCTAAGGAAATTGACAAGGAACGTGGTGTGATTCACGAAGAATGGCGTATGCGTACCAGCGCAACAAGCCGTATTTTCGAACGCAACTTGCCTACTCTTTATCCGGGTTCACGCTATGGTCACCGCTTCCCCATTGGTTTGATGAGTGTGGTAGACAACTTTAAGCCTGCTGAACTCCGTGCTTACTACGAAAAATGGTATCGTCCCGATTTGCAGGGTATTATCATTGTAGGTGACATCGATGTTGACAAGGTTGAAGCCAAAATTAAAGCGCTCTTCTCGCCCATCAAGATGCCCGAGAACGCTGCTAAGTACGAGCACTACCCTGTGCCCGACAACAACGAGCCTATCTATGTTATCGACAAAGACAAGGAGCAAGGTCAAGCCATCATGCAGTTGATGTTTAAACACCAGCCCCTCGTGCCCGATGAATATAAGAATACGGTAGCCTTCTTGAGTGTGCAATACATCAAGAGCTTGGCAAGTAACGTATTCAATGCTCGTTTGAGCGAGGCTGCACAGAAAAGTGACTGTCCCTTTGTAGCGGCTTATGCTGACGACGATAGCTACATCTTGTCGAAGACTATGGATGCCTTCAACTTGGTTATCATCCCCAAGCCTGGTAAAGACAAAGAGGCTATCGAAGCCGTAATGACCGAAGTGAAGCGTGTTCACGAATTTGGCTTCACAGGCACAGAGGTTATGCGTGCCAGCGAAGAAATTTTGAGTGGTCTTGAAGCTACCTACAACAACCGCGACAAGCAGAAGAATGCCTTCTACGTACCGCAGTATGTTCGCAACTTCCTCGAAAACGACCCGATTCCTTCTATTGAGGATGAATATAACACGTACAAGATGATGTCGCAGCAAATGATGCAGGCACAAGCTGCTGCCCCTGCTGCAACTAGCTTGTTTAACGACCTCACTGCACGCACCGACACCAACTTTGTATGCATGGCTATGTATCCTGAAAAAGAAGGTGTAGTTATTCCTACTGCCGACCAATTTAAGCAGGCTATTGCCAATGCTGCCAAAGCTAAGGTAGAAGCTTATGTGGACAACGTAAAGAACGAACCGCTCGTTTCGAACTTGCCCAAGAAGGGTCGCATCAAGAAGGAGACTAAGGCTGACTTTGGTTACACTTGCTGGACACTCGACAATGGCGCTCGCGTATTCTTTAAGAAGACCGACTACAACGATGCCGAAGTACAATTCATCGCTACCAGTATGGGTGGTGAAAACAAGATTATTACAAAGGATCGTGTAAACGCTAAATTGATGCCTACTGTTTTAAGCTCTACTGGTTTAGGAAACTTCACCAGCACCGAGTTGCAGAAGAAACTTGCCGGCAAACAAGCAACCTGTGGTTTCGACTTGGGCATGATTACTGAAAATCTCTCAGGTTCGGCTACTCCTAAGGACTTGCGCACGCTCTTCGAATTGATTTACTTGCGTTTCCAAGCTCCTTGCAACGATGTGGATGCTTACAACAACACCATGACAATGCTCCGCACTTCGCTTGAGAATGCCGAAAAACAACCTATGAAGGCTTTCTCTGACTCTGTACAAAGCACTCTCTACAATCACAATGCTTTGCGTGCTTCATTGAAGTTGAAGGATTTGGATCAGGCTAACTACGAAACTATGAAAAAGCTCTATGCCGACCGCTTTAATGCAGGTGGTGACTTCGACTTCTTCTTTACAGGTGCCATTGATGTGGATTCTCTCCGCGCATTTACCGAACAATACATTGCTCCGCTCAAGGCTGCTAAGAAGCGCGAACAGTTTATCGATTTGAAGATTGAACCCGCAACTGGTGTGGTTAACAACCACTTCTTCCGTCAGATGGAAACTCCCCAGGCTGTAGTGGTTCAGTTCTGGACAGGTAAGAACCCTTACTCTATGAAAGAAGCTGCCGTAGTTAACGCTTTGGGCGAAGTGCTCACACAGCGTTACCTCAAGAGCATTCGTGAGGATGCTGGTATTGCTTATAGCGTAGGCACAAATGGTTCGGCAAGCTATGGTGCGAACGATCGTTATACTTTCGTTACACAATGCCCCGTGAAGCCTGCCAAACTCGACTCTGCCCTCTTGCTCATGAAGCAGGGCATCGAAGATATTGCCAAGAATGGTGTGACTGCCGATGAGCTTGAAAAGGTTATTACTTTCGAATTGAAGGATTATGCCGACAACCAAAAGAAAAATGGCTATTGGATGAACCTTATCGCCGAAAAGGTAATTTGGAACAAAGACCTCCGCACTAACTACGAAGCTACGCTCAAGAGCATCACTTCAAAGGATATTCAAGACTTTGTAAACAGCGTATTGCTCAAGCAGAACAACTGCATTACCATCTCTATGCGTCCTACGGATATGACCGAGAAGGACGGAACTAAGTAAATCGTTTTTCATCTTATTACGATAAAACCTTTATGGGTGATTCTTAAAAAGCTACATTTTTGGGAATCACCCATATTCTTTTAGGCTGCATTTCCTTTTTTTTTGGGGGGGGCAAAATTGGTAAAATATTCTGCATGGTTTTGAGGATATTCTAATGTTGAAATTTATTGATATACACCAAGAATCGTAATATACAACCTCTAATTATGTGTCGTTATAATGGGTCACCCCGT
>OMCS01000322.1_pt1 | contig 25628 bp, 24 predicted proteins | sample 1674241 | NCBI WGS metagenome assembly OMCS01 (sample SAMEA103958153, study PRJEB25191) | human gut metagenome
TTATCAAACGTTTATATGATTCGCTGTCTGTCTTTTGTATACGCATACAATATCAATGCTTTAATATATAATTCGTCATGTTGCTTGTAGTTATTGTATGACTGCATAAGACTATTGTATATACTATTTGTATAATCCCAAAGACTTTCGCATTCTACAGATACATCAAACGAACTCATTATGTTATTTATTTCAGAGTGAAGATTTTGTAGTTCATCATCCTCATAATTCATAAGATCTTGGTATATGGAGTCAAGGTTTTTCTTTATTTTATCCTTTTCATAAAAATTCACGCCAACAGAAATCTCACTTATGATTTCTTTTCGTATTTCCGCAAATCCCTTTTGGATAGAAAGTTTTTTCAGATATTCTTTGAATTCCATGTGTGAAATGGTTTTGTTTTTTAATAATTCCTCTTTGTTAACCACTTCTATTTCACAATCATTCTTTTTTCTAAGCTGACCTATTAAGGTTGTATACACAGCATCAATGTCTGTAATGATGTTGAACTTTCGTTTAAGAAATTGCGCTAATTTACCAATCATTGTCTGTTCATATTCATTGACATTCATCTGGTTTTGAATAAAGACAAGTCTTTCGAAAGCACAATCATCTATATCATCAAGTTCCTTCTTTACTTTTTCTTTTATAGAATTCTGAGCATCTTGCTTTAATTGATCAAAACCAATCTCTTCATCAGAAGCACCATATATACTCTTTGCTAATCTTGAGTTAGTAACAAAATACAGTTTTCTGCTATCTTTAAACTGTCTGACATGGCTTATTAATTTGGCGATGATGCTCAGTCCAAAATCAGGATTTGAGGAACTTCCTGTTCTATTTTTATTTCCTCCGACCAAACTGCCCAAAGTCCACATATTAGAAATATTAGTCTTAATCTGATAGAAATCTATATATTTAGAACCAGAGTCTGAATTACATACAACAATATCATCATGATAATCAAGAATCATGATGTAGTCTTCATTGGCTTCCTCCATCTTCAGCAATAAATTCAAACCCCAATTTATTTGGTATTCAAATCTATTAGAAGACCTAGAACCTGCATTTTCTTTTGGCTTTGTCCTTGCAAGTTTATCTACGGTTGACATAATCTTTTAATTTTAAATATGCATAAGAATCTTACTTAATCCTTTATCGTCCCCCACCTTCTCAAATGACTCCATAGCAATGTTAAGAACATGGGGAGGAGCCATTCTTTGTAAACAAGGGGATGCTTCCAACGGTTATGCCACCAACGGCGGAACTTGAATGTGAGGATGGGGATTAAGCCAGATGCTGGTTTTTCCTCGGCAAACTCAGGATGTAGGATGTCCATAAGAATGCGCTCTTCCAAATCTTTGTCTCTTTCTATCGTGGGGAAACATGACTCAGAGAATCCTAAGTAATCCACACAAATGGCATTGATTTGATTGAAGAAGGTATAGATGCCTATTTCCTTTAAGAAATCAATCGTTGCATTCCAATTAACTTCATTATGATGAGCACGCATAAAGAATCCCCAATCAAGCACTTGACGCAAATTGAGATGTTCACCTGCGAAATGTTGACCCATATGGCGCATTAGGAATATGGCATTAAAGTCAGCCGAGGGCAAATAAATTTTGGCGCCTTGTACCTCAATCTCTCTGCTCTCCCTCTCTGCAAGCATTTTCAATTGCGTTTCAATCTTTGGAGCATCTCGATGAGCCTTAGTGTTGATAAAATCATAATGATTCTCTACAGGAACCCCATTAAAATTGAATATTGTATGATGTTCGTGTCCTTCATCAACTTTTATGCCATGTTCTTTAGTCACTAAGTCATCAGCCTCTTTCCATTTACCAAAGTTATAGATATCTAAATCGCCTACAGAACGATGGTTAGGCACAGGCCAATCCAATGACAAACCATATCCCTTAAGAACCATCATTCGTAGGTCCTTTGTGGCATATAGTTGCGCTAAATTAGCCATAGTTTTCTCGTGTTTGGCATACATTCGCTCAAATGCGACAATATTTCCCAACCACTGAATTCGTTTCATTTTGTCACCAACAGTTTCATTGACAAAAGGATTACAGCCAGGATTAGATTCTATATAATTTTGCAATCCATCAATGACAAGTGCAGTAACAGCTTGCGAATTAGATGACTTTATAATCTCAGCCCAATCCTTACCATTAAGTGCAAAAGAATCTTGGCAATGACCACTAACAGCACACCTTACTAATGATAAGAATAAATTATCAGATTGGTTCAATGACATAGAAATAAATCTAAAGATGAAATATAATGATTTTAAATTCTATAATTGTCAAGGACATCCAAGGGAGTCCATCCTAAATTCTTACGTGCCTTCTCATTACTAAAAGTAAGACTCTTTGTCATTTTCTCCAATTTATATGAATTGATTGGAGCTTTGTTTCCAAGTAAATCACCCACTTTAGCCATACACCAAGCCACCCAATATGGAATATTCATAGGCTTACCTTTGCCCAATTGTTTTGCAACAGAGATGGATAATTCACCAAAAGAAGGTTGACGAGTGTCGCAAACATTATAAGTACCACCTTTCTCTACAAGTGGAGGCAATATACGCGCAATGTCTTCTGCCATAAGAATACTTTTCACAACCTTTCCACCAGCAATATTCATGTAGAATCCCTTACGCACACCATTTACCATAGCGCCGAGATTTCCTGGAGCATCTTTGCCAGCCAATAAAGAAGGACGTAGAATACCTAATACAACGTTATTCTTTCTGCACCATTCTGTAAGAAAGTCTTCTGCCATGATTTTACTTTTTGCATAAGGCGTTTTTCCATTCAAAGGATGTTCTTCTGTAATCAAATCACCGAAATCGCAACCATAAACAGCAACAGTACTGATAAAAACAATAGCTTTAGGTACACCAACTTTTTCTAAAGCCTCACATAAATGCTTAGTACCAATGTAGTTCACATCAAAGAAAGCCTTTTTTTCTGCTTCTGTTTTAGGCACAACATGTGCTTTTCCACAAGCATGAAGTACTACATCGTATTTTTCTGGAAAGTCTGGAACATCCGTTACAAAGTTAGCTTTTATCATGTCATTGGGTGTAATACCACAAGTTGTTACTTCATATTTTTCTTTAAGTACAGGCATGGCATTCTTGCCAAGGAAACCTGTGCCACCAGTAAAAAGTAATTTTTCCATTTATATTGCTTTAATAAATTTGTTCAATATAGTTGTTTCTGAATATTCGTTGATAGCCAACTCTCGAGCACGTTCCCCCATTTTCATGAGTTCGTCTTTATCCCATTTCTCTGGCCATCCGCAATAGCCTATTTGCTTTTCTCGAACAAGTAAATCAATCTCGCTATCTTTTGGACCAAAGAATAATACAGGACGCCCAGAAGCCAATATATTGTATGTTTTTGAAGGTACTCCAAGTCCATACATACCATCTTGTAGTGTAACAAGGGCTATGTGGCATGCACTTAACACTTCATTCTGTTGACTACGTAAATACGGACCATGAAAAAATACTCTAGGATGATTCATTTTCTTTAATGTCTCCTCCATAGCTCCAGTGCCATAAATATGAAAATCCACACTTTCTGGTAACTGTTCAATAACCTTGTTTAATCCTTGTACTCGTCCGATGTTTCCTGCATATTCCAATACAATTTTTTCTTGTGGCATGGGTTGAGGCTTAATGCCATTTATATCAGCCCAATTTTCAATGATGGTTATCTTAGGTATATTCACAGAACAGTTCAATACCTTCTTTTCTAAAACATCTTTCATGTCTCTTCCAAGAACTATTAACTGGTCGGCGCGAGAGTAAGCCTTATCAAATATATGCTTAATCATACCATATAAGGGCAATTTTAAACCAGCAGGCTTCGTGTTTTCAGGAAATACATCATGTACCAAAATATTCAATTCAAAACCAACTTTTTTCTTTAGTCTACTCATCAACACAACTAATGGAGCAGGATTTGTTACCATAAGCACTTTGTCTTCCTTACGTATATGTTGCTTCACAAGTGAATTTATACGCTTGCTCATTATTAGGAAAGAGAGAGCCTTTCCTTTTGTTGTGTTTTTATCTAAATCAGCACCATTAGCCCTGAATACTTCTATTGATTTATCTAGACAGAAATGGTTGTTCTTATCCAACTTTTTTCTCTTATCATATATTTCAGGCCCACATATCACTTTTACTTGATACTTCTTAGACATTGCATTGGCTATTTCACCTAGAATATACGAAGTTGAAGTTTCATCAGGGGGAAACAATTCTGTCACAATCCAAAGTGTATTTTTTAATTGTGTTTTCTTATCCATATTTTTACAATTCTTTTATTTGAATGCGTTTGTATTTCACTTTATAATGCTAAAGCAAACTTTCATACAACTCGACATACTTTTCAAAGCACTTATCCTTGTCAAAGCACTCTTCTGTACGTTTTCTGCAATCTGCAGAAGACAATGAATATTCTTTCATATTATGTATAGCTGCAACCAAACCATCCACATCACCTTGTTCAACAACCACACCTGTCTTTTCATCTATAGCTTCAGGTGAACCTCCTGTTCTATAGGTAATAACAGGTGTGCCACAAGCAAGGGCTTCTATGTTAGTTGTTGGAAAATTATCACTATAAGTGGGATTTAAAAACACATTTGCATCAGAATATAGTTGTACTAATTCCTCAACGTTTTGTGTTCGTTGAATGCCTTTTATTCCTTTGGGTAAAGAATGTATTTGTTTCGGTGTTAATCCGACAAGTGTTATTTCATAATCTTCTGAAAGTTTCGAACGTAACTCTACAAAGTCTGCAAGCCCTTTACGAGCATCCCATATTGCTGCAACTCCAAGAATCTTGAATTTGGACAATTTATGATTATTGGTTCTATCCACAGGTCTAAATTTTGTCAAGTCCACTCCATTATGTATGGTTACAATAGGACGAGATTGTTGCACAGATTGCTCAAGTAAACCATGTAACCAATCTGAAACGGGAACAAATGTAAGATTTTTGATATTCCATAAAAGTGCCTTTTTAGTTTCAAATTGATATGCTGCTTTATTACCGAATAAAGCTCTCTTCTCTTTACAGTTCAGACATCCCGACTTCCATTGTTCACAACCAGACATATCAAAATACATACACCCACCAGTAAATGCCCAACAATCGTGTTGAGTCCAAACTATAGGGGTATCTATCATTGCAAGATAACGGAATAGCAAAGGATAATTTAGGTAGTGATCGTGAATATTATGCAAATGAATGATGTCTGGCTTGATATTATCTATTGCTTGTATCAAACGTTTTGTGGCTCTACGTGATGCCAACCCTTCACGATCAAACAGGCGATGTTCGGCATAATGTTCGTATGTTTCTATCTTTGAACCAATGCGTATTTCATTACTTACTCCTGGCTTTGCCATACGTCCATAGGCTATATAGCTTTCATAACCATGTGAAATGGCCACTTTAGCAATGTCCTCACATATTTTACCAGTAGATAGAATATTACTACAGATGTTTATTTGAAATAGTTTGGTCATCTAGATGCATTTTTAATTTTTAAATAACATTTAGTGATTGCATATAATATAATTATAAAAATAAATGCACGGGGTAGTTGAAATAAATTATAGCTATACCATCTTGGCAATAGGCAAATAAAAACAAGGAAAAAAGCATATTTCATTGATTGATAATTACATTGTCTTTCTATTTTTAAAAATACATTTAATAGAAAAGAAAATATAACTCCAAGAATAATAGTTCCAACATGTCCAAACCAAAAATACAAATTAACAGGTGCTAAATATCCATAGCTATGAGCATAATAATTATATGTATATCCAGACAATGTGTATTTTGCAAACTCTCCTCCATAAATTATATATTTAATATTTTCCCAAAAAACATCTGTTTTTATAAAAGAAGGAAGTCGCATACTTAATTCTACTGATGCTACACTAGGAAAATAAGCATATGTAAATGTATCTTGAACAAATTTATCCTTAAAAAGTCCATTTATAACATCGAAAAACGATATTGTCCCATCTAGAATTTGAACAATGTTACCTCTGAGTGAACCCATTACCTTTATAATGGGAATTGCTATTAAGGAGAAAATAAGTGTCTTTTTTACGGATAAGGCTTTGCACCATACAATCAAGAAAATAAATATTCCAGGAAAAGCATCAACTCGATTACCACCTATTAAAGAGATTAAGGTCGTCACGCCAATTAAAAAACCCCAACAATACATACTCTTTTTACTTTTAGTTGAATACATACCGCCAATAATTGCAAATAGGAATCGATATTCGCTTAGGGCATTAAAATCCATTCTTTCTCCAACAGTAAATTTAGTTTGAGTAAAAAATATTATGGCATAAGTAATAAAACAAACGGTTTCAATCGTTCTGTTGGGTTTTGTATATACAACAGAATTTATGCTTCCCATTTTATTGTCTTTATAATAGTTATGCAATATCGTTGTAGTCATAAAACAACTAAAAATAAGCATAGAGACTAATGATATCCCATAAGCAGCATCGTTGGTTATTTGATAGTACAGAATGTCTGGTCTTATGTTTTGATATAGATATATTCCTACTGCTATGCTATAGTTTGATATAAATATAAATAATGAAAATAAAAACGTTGACATTCTTTTGGTGGAATAACACAACATTATTACCGAATTCATTATCAATATTATTGATAACATAACTTGCGAAAAATGAGAATAATTGTGCCATGCAGCCAATAAGATTACAATAACATTTACGCAGATTAGAATTGAACTATTTCTTATTGTTAAACTCTTCATTCCTTAGTCTTTAGAATTTTATCAAGTTGTATTTGGAGATTAAGTAAATTACAAATTTCTTGCTTTCCGATAACAATTAAAATCTCCCCCCTTCAATGAACAAACTACAATATCCTTGAATCTTGTATTATGCTTGCGCACCATCCTTGCAGGATTACCCACATAGATTCCATCTTGCTCACAATTTTTTGTAATAACAGAAAAAGCTCCACACACGCAACCTTCTTCTATATTCGTCACCTGTGGCAGGATTTTCGCTCCTGTGGCAATCCAAGAGTAAGAACAGATATGTAAGTCTGAAAAATATCGAGTAGAAAATTCTGTATTCTCATCGATATGGTGGGAAACACGAATAATTTGTACTTCTTTGTTGATAATTACATGGTCATGTATAATAATTTTACCCCCCCCCGAAACGCAAATCAAGATTTGCTGTTTCAATGGAACAATCTTCACCGATAACCAAATTTTTATTTGCTCTACGCGCAAGTTTCCAAGTTATAAGGGAATCTTTACCAATGGTAGCTCCATTGTGTCTTGCCATCCATCTAAAGACAGCGTATTTGATATTCAAAAGGAATCTCATAGTCAGACCGATATAATATCGTGACATACTACGTGAGTTTACTTTACTTCTATAAATCTCTGGTATAATCATACAGATATCTTTTTGTCGTAAATACAGCATGAACCGCATATTACGAATGTTATTAAATAATACATTATTTGCCCCCAAAAGTAAGTAGACACTGGATTGACACCTTGAGGCAGTAAAACATACATAGTTCCGATTTGACCGATACTTGATAATATTGATGCGATTAGCATTAACTGCTGGTGTTCTTTAATAAGCAAACTTGATTTCATTAAACCTGTTGTTATCATCATGGGGAAAGCTAACATAGCCACATAAAAAGCGTTAATGTCTGCTTTATATGATTCTCCATACAATCCCAATACAAACGAACCACATAATGCTAATCCAATAGTACCAACTATGCCAACAAACAAGCAACCAACGAACACTCTCTTCAAATTACTGAAATACTTTACTTGATTATTCTGTGCATTGAGTGTAGCTTGGAATGTAGTAAATGTACTAAAAAAATAGTTAGGAATAATTATAAGCAAATTGCGAATCTGAAGTATTGCCGACATACTACCTACTGCACCAATTGTATCATATTTTGCCATCAGTACCTGTGCCCACCAATTGATTGGCGCCTCAACAAAAGAGAGAACAAATACAGGCAATACCATAAGCCAAAGAATGCCTAATTGAGATTTCAGACTTGCCATTGTCAATTTTGACAAGGTTCTCTTTATTGGTAATTTTCTAAAACAAATCAGAGTACTAATCAACGCATAAACAAAATAATATGTCAATAACCCAAATACAGCTCCGTCTACACCATACCAACAAGCACCTACACAAACGAGAATCACAAACAAAATGGCTGTAAAAGTTTGCAATATGCCTATCAACTTGAACATTTTCATACCTCGGAAAACACCTTCAATCAAAGGTTGAAGCATGAACATAGGAAGAAGCAGACCAACTGCTCTAAAATAACCATTTAAAGAATTGATTCCAATAATAGAATTCAATGTCGATTCTGGCAGTACCAATAGTCCTATACCTATAAATGCGCATATAAAAAGTGAAAATAAGAATAATAAAACCAAGCGCGCCTTACTTTCATTTTTATACTGAGCCTCGGCTGTGAATTTAGTCACCAGTCCGACAAAGTTCAAGGCACTAATACAAAAGATGATATTAAGCGTATTGCGTATAAAACTAAAGCTGCCAAAATCCTCCTTACTCAACAAATGCGTAAACAGGAAGGTTGCCAACATCAATATTGCCTTTGAAGTACCACTACCTAATAAGGTTATACCAAATCCTTTAGCCAATGGGGAGCGCATCAAATTTTTCGATATGTCTCTTATTTGCATAGTCTGTTCGATAGAATTTGTTTATAGCAATCTACCATTTCCTCACCATACGAATTGTGATTACTCTTTATATAAGAGTCAATGCTAATCTTAAATGAATTATATTTATCAAGATTTGTCATTTCTTTAACAGCGTCATCCAAACTGCTTATATCATCCAAAGAGAAGCCCACACCCCAATTGTTTCTACTAACATCCTCTAAAATTCCTGTATTTTCAGAAACAATAACAGGTAGTCCAGCACCTATTTCTTCACCTACGGCAAGCGAATAAGCGTCAAAACGGCTTGGGTGGATGCCTACGTCCATATTGCAAAAAGCCTGTTTAAGTTCTTCTTTAGAAACAGGACCATGGAAATGAATATTTTCTATATCCATATAAGGTGTAAATACATCTTGTTGGGTTGATTTCATTTGGCCATATAAATGTAATTCAAACTCCTTATGCTTTGAGAAATATTCTAAAATAATATCCACCCCCTTCTCTAAATTAATGCCACCAACATAAACAAAATTCTTTACTTTACCAGTCTTCAACTTATAGCTATAAAGATTCGATATTGTTATACCATAAGGAACACGCAGGTATTTGTGGTTAGGGAAGGTCATCTTCATTGTGTCCTCAACAAATTTAGATGGTACAGCAATGTAGTCTGCTCCATTAAAATGCTCAATGATTTGTCGTGAATATTTTTCTAAATATACATTGTTGACAGTCATTCCATACTTTTTGTATATTGACTTCATGACAGTCATTACATAGATAGGATTAGGCATATACTGGTCAGCTATAGTTATGACTTCGGGATGTTCTTTTTTATATAATTCTATTTCCCGATGACAATATGACGGCCAGTAATGAATTATTTGGGGGCTATATTTAGATAATACATGTCGAGTACCCCTTTCAAAAAACTTCGACTCGTTTAGATTAACAAACTTATTGAAGTTATATTTCAAAATATGGCGTAATGTGAGCCACTTCAAAATTGAGACATGTTTATTTACATATGAAACCTTTTTGAATCCACAAAAGGCCCAAAACTTCTTTAATACTCTAAAGGTCAAGAAATGAAACTTCAAATCACTTCTTTCTCCTAAAGAATGATATATAGAGAGTGAATGATCTGGGCGTGCCAGTAGAAGTATATCTATTTTTTGTTTAGTCATATTCTTTATTTTTGAATTTCGCTTCTAATCTTTTTATATATTCTCTTTAGATTATCAAACATGACAATTTTCTTAGTAAGCGAAAAGATTGCAATCTCGACATGATCTACAATGTTGTGGATTCCACCCTCATAACTCTTCCAATACTTTACAACAGCCTTGTCTATCAGCTTTGTTTCCGATTCTGTCGCTTCATATATTTCAAAGGGTTGTTCTGTATATTGCTCTATTTCTTGACTATTAAACCCTTGCACAACTCCGCCATGCGTACCAGATCCATCCCATCCATGATTTTGTACAAGACTTGTAGTTGGGTAAACACAATACTTACCGGCATAATATTCGTATGCTGTATTGAAACAATCTCCCCATATCACATTTTTTGATTTCATATGCATCAATCCTGCATATATTGAAGGACGACGTTGAGAGAAGTGTTTTCTAAGTGTCTTATCCATCAACATCTTATCAAGCAAATCCAATGTCTCACTACGCAATAATAGTTTCCTTTTCCAAAATCCACAACCCCATGCCGACATTTCTTGAAGTTTCACAACCGAAGCCTCAACCTTAGGCATATCAATGGGATGAATATAACCTGTTACAGCATATACAGAATCGTCGTCTTTGTATTTCTCAAGGCACATGTTCATATACTCAAGAAATCTATAACTAAAGACATTGTCATCTTCTGTGCTTATGTAACATTCATAATCTTTCAAAACAAGCTCCTTTAGGAATGTATAGTTTGAAGGATAAGACATTCCTAAGTTCTTTGTTTGTCTGATTACTGTTAGTCTGTTAAAACCGTTCGATTTCTCTTTTTCTGACAAATACTCTGATATCTTCAGCCAACCTTCTTTGTATTTATCCGAAGGAGGAAAATCCAATGATACATAAACATTGGTTTTGTCTGCATATTTGCATTTCTCCAAAGACTCCAAACACGCCTTAAAATGCTTATAGCGGTTTAGAGTAGGGATGACAACTGGTGCGTATTGTTTTATTTTCATTTTGTCTGTATAGTTTAATTTGTAAACTTATTAGTAGTTTCACATCTTTCTGTGTTCCTTTTGTTATGCTCTCATATCCATATCAAGTGAATAAGATTAAACACACAAGTAATATAACTCCAGGAATAGTGTAAAATAGGCTCTTAATAGCTTTTTTGTAATGCTTGAATTTTGCTGTACAAATAATAGAGTTTATATAAACTTGCGAACGTAGATCGTTGATGATATGTACTTCAGATGTACAGAATTCATTATATGTCATATTTGCTACAGCTTCATAATGAAGCATTGATTTTCTTTCTATTCCTTGTTGACTAAAACGATCAATATCAGTTTTTGCACGCAATGAATTTACTAAATGATAGAAAGTTATAATCACGCCTACGCATACATATATTAAAGATAATGCGACAGCACATTTCAACCAATCGACATTTTGTATATTATCGCATAAATATGTTTTAAACGGAGCTATAATTGTTTTTCGTACATATTTCACGAAATCGCTTGTAAATAGAATCGTTATTCCGACTCCTAACATAGCTAAAACAAAACTTGCTTTTTGGTCACAATTACTAATCCACATATTTACTCTATCAAGATTATCTTTTAAATCTTGCTCATTAAAGGATTTTCTATTAGCAGCTATTGATTTCTGAACAATTCCAGTCTGAGGTATATCAGGATTAACTCTCGTAATCTTTAAATAGAAATCCGTAATAAATGGTATGGTTATATGTTTGGTCATTTTCCTTTAAGCCAATTATTTATTTCTACATTAACAGCATTTGAGGTATATATGTCACGTGATGTATCAAAGTCATCGCACAACTTTTTATAATCGTTATTTAAGTTTTGATACACACCAGAACCTATTAGAATTCTTTTTCCCAAATAGCCTCTTTCCTCGTTACATAAATGACACGCCGAGTTTACCATATCCCCCATCCATATAATATCTTTAATGGCAGAACCTTTATAGCCTGCTTGTATCATTAGCGCACGACCATAATCCATACCGATATTAGCATCGTATGTAATATAGCCTTTCTTTTTCAACTTATAATTAAGAACATTTATCAATGCGTTAGCTTTGCATGCTGCGGCAAACGCACTGTCTACATCTTGCTTATATGGAGTGTCAAAAACAGCCCAAACACAGTCACCATTAATACTTATTTCACGGCATTTGGGAAAGCCGTTAAACATAGCAACCATTTCAGAGATGAAACTTCTATAAATCTTTGCTAATACAGGTCTCTTTTGCGCATCTGTCATATCACTACTATCACAGATATCCACAAAAATTGCAGTACATTTCACGTAGTAACCATTATTGTAGGTCAAACCTGTTGTGGGGATTGTATCCCTCTCTTCGTAATTTGTATTGGGTGCATTAAGAATTTCATCTATACGAGATAGTGAATCACTAAAATTATATGCAGTATTTGTTGCTTTCATCTTTAATCACATTTATATTTGCAGCATCCAGTGGTATCGAACCACAGATCTTAAGGTCTTACCTGTATGGCTACTTAACTAATTTTTCCCTTAAGACATAATTCTATTAAAGTAACTACTCATGTCTATTGGGAGACTAAGTAGTTACTTATGGTAGTCTGTAAAGTTTAAAAGTTTACACTAGTAGATTGTAAAGTCTAAAAGTCCAGTAAGATTATATGTAATATCACTAAAAATCAAAAACTAATGAACTTTGTTTGACTAAATTTTTAGACTTTACAGAATACTAGATAAACTGAATTTTGCGTATTTTTATAGAATCGTTAATCTAAGCCAAAGGTTCTCCATCGTTTCCTTTACATAGGATGGTAGGAAGAAGATCTTTGATTATATACAAATCAGTTTCAAACTTGATGAGTTCTGGATTTGTTTCTTTTCCATACATCCAATCAATTACCAACTGAGGATAATTGAAACCTGCTAAGTATGCCAGTGGATAATGACCAGAAATTCTACAATTCATCTCAATGACATATATCTCACCATCCTTTTTAAAGCAATCTACCGAACAAATTCCATGATGACCACTCTTTGCAGAAATAGCCTGAGTCGTTTTCTCGAAAGGTGTTGGGTCTGCTGTACGTCCTAAATCGGTCTCGCCACTTCTCATAGTTACTTTCTGCTTGGCAAATGTCTTGATATAGTTACCATTCAAATCATTAAGAACATCAAGTCCATACTCTTCACCAGTCATAACTTCCTGATAAATAATTGGTTCATCCTTGGTCATGGAAGATTCATATTTGAGGTATGAATTAAAAATATCCTTTCTACATTTGCGGGTAAAAAATTCGAGTTCTTCGTCATCTTCTACCTTATAAATACCCATTGATGCCATACCCCAACGAGGCTTCATAATTACAGGATAAGAGATTTCGCCATTGGCAATAGCCTCTTTCACTGAATCTGTAGTGAGATAAGTCTTTGGCGATTTTAAGCCTAATGAACATACAAACTGATATGTTGCATATTTATCATTACATATCTTGACAAAATCAGCAGGAGCTAAGACTAATTCAATGCCATTATCCTTGAATGCATCAGCATTCTGTGCAAGAACAAGAAGGTCTATATCAAACAAAGACAAAACAACCTTAATTTCATGTTCTTTACAGAACTTGATAATAGAAGGAATATACTCAGGATTATATATTAAAGGTGAAATAAAATATCCATCAGCACGCTTCAATGCGATAGTATAAGCACTATTAGATGCATATACTTTTCCGATTCCATTTACCTTTTTAAAATAGTCAACGATATAAGATCGGCGACCTGCAGAAGTTAATAAAACGTTCATATTATTAATTATTGATTTTTCCATTCGTTTATTACTACTTTTCGCTTACCGGAACTGAGTACAGGAATCTCAGACACATATTCTACTTTACAATTTGCATCTTCGCCTACAACATTCTTCACATAACCGACAAAACGATCAGTCATTGTTTTTAAACTTTCATCTTTTAGATTCAATTTGAGCAAATATTCTTTTTCGCCTTTTTGGATAAACTGAAATTGTGAAATACCCTCATTGAGAAATAATTCTGGAGAAACAGAGTTGTAAAAATCAACTTGCGTTCCATCTGTTCTAATAATCAAATCGGTCTTTCGACCGCCCAAATTATCAATACTAACCATAATGCCAGACTCCTTTTCACCAACCATAGCCACATCACCAATATCATATCGAATCATAGGCATTGCATAATTAGTTAAATCTGTAACAACAATACGACCTAATTCTCCATCTTCAACAGGCTCATCTGAATCAAATTTCAAGATTTCCATATAGCAATTAGCTAAGTTCAACTGCATGGACGTACCTTTACCATTAGGGCAAGTTTGTCCAAATATTCCATTTTCTTCGTTACCATATTGAGATATGATAGTGCAGGATAGTTGTTGGCTCACACGCAATCTTAAAGCTTCACTCAGAGGTTCACCTACTGATATGAATACAGGATGCAATGGAAAATCAATGTCATTTGCAACAGCATACCTTGTAATAAAATCGAGCGTTGTCATATAGCCACGAATCAGTTTAATCTTATGCTCATTAATAACATGGCAGATGTTAGCAATCATCTCGTCATTTAAATTAGCATTATTAGCATAAACAATATTTAGGTCTTTATTGAATATTATTCCACCCTTTTTGTCCTTCCAATAGTGCTCAAAACTTCTAAGATGCATCATTCTCTCAAAGGAATGAAAACCCACCAGTTCATTGCCATATTTTATCAAAGCTATTCTTCGAATTCTGCAATTAGTATCTTGAGGTAAGGCAAATGGAATTCCTGAAGAACCAGATGTAGTCTGAATATGCAACTTCCCTTTCTGTCCTGGAATTAATTCTTCCGGAGTTAGAAAAGCATCACGATCGGCTAAGATCATTTGTTTGTTGATGACAGGAAAATCTTCCAAAGAATGCCCTTTTACATTTTTATAAAAAGGTACATACTCCTTTGCAAAATTCAGTATATCATGTAGATGACTTTGGCGTATTTTTTCACCTTCAACTATATTATTGTTGATATAATTAATCTCCTTGAATGCGCTCCACATTTTGCCTCCATGAAAGAAATCATTTACTAAAAATTTCTTCCGTAAATATAAAGCTTTTAAATCCATAATTTATCCATAATTTTATAGTCTTCATAGATTTTTCATAGCTTTATACTTACAATATGCTACTATTCAACAGACACCGAATTGTCTGAGAAAGAATCCATGAAGATTTGTTTATTTTTTCTTATTTTTTCAATAGACCATTCCCACCATTTCAATTTTAGTAGCCATTTAATCTTTTCTTCATCAAAACGATATTTAATAATCCTTGCAGGATTTCCAGCTACAATTGCGTAAGGTGGAACAGACTTGTTTACTAGAGAATTAGCACCAATAACAGCCCCATGACCAATAGTAACGCCACGAAGTATTGTTGCATTACAACCAATCCATACGTCAGATCCTATTTCTGTAACCTTTGCAAACTTATCATAGGTTTGAACTTCTTCTTCTGAAAAGACTTCATAAGAAGGGTCATACAGAAAAGGATGTGTAGTCAGTTTTCTATAATCATGAATGGGGGGGGTAATTGTCACTCCATACGAAATAGATGTAAAACTACCTATTTTTACCTTAAAAATCATATCAAAAGGACCAGTATAGGTATATCTACCTATTTCAGAATGATAGATTAAGTTGTTTCTATCTATACGAACATGTTCATCCAATTTACTAGATGTAACTCTGCTCTCATCACCAACAGTAACCTTTTCCCCTATTATAGAGTTGTTAACTTTTGATCTAAAATAGAGTTTGGCTGTTTGACTTATTTCTGAATTATGTATAAAGCAATTATTTTGCATATTATTTATTTTAAGATACAATCCAACGTACGTTCAATATCCTCATCACTCAATGCATGATGCATAGGTAAACAAAGCACACTATCTGCCATCTTATGAGCATTTGGCAAATTAGCGGGATTTGCACTTTCCAATCCACGATAAGTAGAGAACTCTGAAATCAACGGATAGAAGTATCTTCTGCCAAGTACATTTGCTTCTTTCATCTTGGCATAAAGTGCATCGCGCGACATTCCAAATACCTTCTCATCAATGAAGATAGGGAAGTAAGAATAATTGTGCTTAACGCCTGGCATGTCATCAAAGAATGTAATGCCTTCAACATCGCGAAGAACCTCACGGTATTTGATAGCGACCTGTTGTCGAGCTGCAATAGCAGCATCTACTTGTCTAAGATTCAAGAGGCCGTATGCCGAACGCATTTCATCCATTTTAGAGTTGATGCCAGGACCAACAACGGTTGTTTCACCAGCAAAGCCAAAGTTCTTAAGAAAGTCAATACGTTTCTTTGTCTCTTCATTGGGCATAACCATGGCACCACCTTCAATAGTATTGTAAACCTTTGTGGCATGGAAAGAGAGTGTGCTCATATCGCCCCAATTTAGAATGCTTTCGGTTTCAACCTTCTGTTCCTCACGTTTTACAGGGACACAAGGTTCAAGAGCATTGCGAGTCTCATCAAAAGCACGCTTATAGTCTGCTTCGTTCTTAGGAATCTCAAGACCAAAAGCATGGGCTGCATCATAAATAACCTTCAAACCATATGTGTCGGCTATCTCTTTAATACGACGCACATCACAAGGTTTGCCATAACAGTGAACAGGCATAATAGCCGTGGTCTTTGGAGTAATGGCAGCCTCTATCTTCTCTGGGTCAAGATTACCAGTACGAGGATCGATATCCACAAACACTGGCTTGCAACCATTCCACCAAATACTGTGAGTAGTAGCCACAAAACTATAGGGAGTGGTGATTACCTCACCCGTTATGCGTAATGCTTGTAAGGCTGTAAGCAGTGGTAATGTTCCGTTTGTGAAAAGGCTGATGGCAGGAACTCCTAAGTATTGTTTGAGTTCAGCTTCTAAGTGCTTATGGAAACTACCATTATTAGTTATCCATTTTGACTCCCAAATATGTTTGAGCAATTCATTGAATTCATCAAGATTCGGAAGCAAAGGACTTGTTACTGTGATTAACTTATTGTCCATAATATTTTTTCTATCTGTTCTTATACATATTCTCATAATACTTCTGGTAGTCACCCGAAGTTACATTCTCAAGCCATTCTTCATTGTCAAGATACCATTTTACCGTTTTCTCAATGCCTTCTTCAAACTGCAATGAGGGTTCCCAACCAAGTTCTTTTTGAAGCTTTGTTGAGTCAATAGCATAACGAGCATCATGACCTAAACGGTCTGTTACGTAGGTTATTAAGTTGAGATCTTCACCTTCAGCACGTCCCAACAAGCGGTCTACAGTCTTTATAACGGTCTTGATGATGTCGATGTTTTTCCACTCATTAAAACCACCAATGTTATAGGTTTCTGCCACCTTTCCTTCATGGAATATCAGGTCTATGGCACGGGCATGGTCTTCTACATACAACCAATCGCGCACGTTTTCGCCCTTACCATAAACAGGGAGTGGCTTGCGCTGACGAATGTTGTTGATGAAGAGTGGTATCAACTTTTCGGGGAATTGATAAGGACCATAGTTGTTTGAACAGTTGGTCACAATTGTGGGCATGCCATAAGTGTCGTGGAATGCACGTACAAAATGGTCTGAGCTTGCCTTTGAAGCCGAATAAGGTGAGTGTGGATTGTATTTGGTTACTTCATAGAAGAAGTCTTCACCGTATGCAAGGTGGTGTTCCTCTGAACTTGCTTTGGTGGTAAAAGGTGGCTTAATTCCTTCGGGATGTGTCATTTGCAAAGCACCATACACCTCGTCTGTTGAGATGTGGTAAAAGCGTTTGCCTTCGTATTTTTCGGGCAATGACTCCCAATAGAGTTTGGCTGCCTGAAGCAAGGTGAGTGTACCCATTACATTGGTGCGAGCAAATGTAAAGGGGTCTTTGATGCTACGGTCTACGTGACTTTCTGCTGCAAGGTGGATAATGCCATCTACATGCTCATCCTGCATCAACTGATAGAATGCGTCGAAATCGCAGATATCCATCTTAACAAACTTATAGTTGGGCTTGTTCTCAATGTCTTTGAGATTGGCAAGGTTACCTGCGTATGTCAGCTTGTCGAGATTGATGATATTATACTCGGGATACTTGTTTACAAAAAGTCTCACCACATGTGAACCAATGAAGCCTGCTCCACCTGTGATTACTATATTTTTCTTTGCCATAGTTCTTTTTTATAGATTTCTAAAAGTGTCGGAGTCTACTTCCATTTTCTTTTCTTCGATGACTTTGAGCAGATATTGTCCGTATTGGTTTTTGAGCATGGGTTTTGCCAACTCACGCATACGGGCTTCGTCTATCCATCCTTGTCGGTAGGCTATACCTTCCAAACATGCTACTTTCAGTCCTTGTCGTTTTTCTAACACTTCGATATAGGTTGAGGCTTCTGAAAGCGAATCGTGTGTACCTGTGTCGAGCCATGCAAAACCACGACCAAGGGTTTGCACTTTGAGTTCACCATCGCGCAAGAACCATTGGTTGACAGTTGTTATTTCGTATTCTCCTCGTGCAGAGGGCTTAATTTTACTTGCCACATCTACTACTTTGTTAGGATAGAAATACAGACCAACAACGGCATAGTTGCTCTTGGGGTGTTGGGGTTTTTCTTCGATAGACAGGCAGTTGCCCATTTTATCAAATTCTGCTACGCCATAGCGTTCGGGGTCTTTTACCCAATAGCCAAATACGGTAGCTTTGTTTTCATCTTCGGCAGCTCGCACGGCTTTTTTGAGTTTGGCTGTAAAGTCATTGCCGTGGAAGATGTTGTCGCCAAGTACAAGGCACACGCTATCGTCACCAATAAAGTCTTTTCCGATGGTAAAGGCTTGTGCTAATCCATCGGGCGAAGGTTGTTCGGCATAAGTGAAATGTACGCCATAGTCAGAACCATCGCCTAAAAGACGTTTAAAGCCTGGCAAATCATAGGGAGTAGAAATTATCAGGATATCTCTGATACCTGCAAGCATCAACACGCTGATAGGGTAATATACCATTGGTTTGTCGTAAATGGGCATTAGCTGTTTGCTGATGCCTTTGGTAATGGGGTACAAACGTGTACCACTCCCACCTGCTAATACTATTCCTTTCATAAGTTCTCTATTTATTGTTGGTCGTACGTAAAAAGAAATGAACTTTTATTTTACCTACCTGTGTACGTATTATTCTAATGTTTATGAATCTTTGCGCCACACCATTTTATTCACAATACCTACGTAGCTCTGCACAATCTTTATCACTTTGGTACTGACATTCTCATCCACATAATCAGGTACAGGGATGCCATGTTGACCGTTACGACAAAGCTCTACAGCGGTATCAACAGCTTGGAGTAAAGACTTTTCATCTATGCCTGCTATAATAAAGTCGCCCTTGTCGATAGCCTCAGGACGCTCAGTAGATGTACGAATGCAGATAGCAGGGAAGGGATGACCTACACTGGTAAAGAAACTGCTTTCTTCAGGAAGGGTGCCTGAGTCGCTTACAACAGCAAAGGCATTCATCTGCAAACAGTTGTAGTCGTGGAAGCCAAGTGGTTCGTGCTGGATGACACGTTTGTCGAGTTTGAAACCTGAGGCTGCCAAACGATTGCGTGAACGGGGATGACAACTGTAAAGTATGGGCATATCGTATTTCTCTGCCATTTGGTTGATGGCATTGAATAGTGACATGAAGTTCTTTTCGGTGTCAATGTTCTCTTCGCGGTGGGCTGAAAGGAGTATGTATTTGCCCTTCTCCAATCCAAGACGTTTGTGTACATCGCTTGCTTCGATTTCTGCAAGGTTGTTGTGAAGCACTTCAGCCATGGGGGAACCTGTGACATAGGTGCGTTCTTTGGGAAGTCCACAGTCGGCAAGGTATCTTCTTGCATGCTCTGAGTATGCCATGTTAACATCACTGATGATGTCTACGATACGGCGGTTTGTCTCTTCTGGAAGACATTCGTCTTTGCATCGGTTTCCTGCTTCCATGTGGAAGATTGGGATATGGAGACGTTTTGCACCAATAACACTTAGACAGCTGTTTGTGTCGCCGAGTACTAATACTCCATCGGGCTTTGTTTGGGCGAAGAGTTTGTAAGAGCAGTTGATGATGTTGCCACAGGTGGCTCCAAGGTCATCGCCTACGGCATCCATGTATACTTCGGGTTCGGTTAACTTCAGATCTTTGAAGAAGATGCCGTTGAGGTTGTAGTCGTAGTTCTGACCTGTGTGGGCGAGAATTACATCAAAGTACTGACGGCATTTGTTGATTACGGCTGCAAGACGGATTATCTCGGGACGGGTGCCGACAATTATGATCAACTTTAATTTGCCGTTGTCTTTGAATTTTATGTCGGAATAATCGAATTTGGGTTGCTTGTTCATAATACACTAATTTTTTTCGAACACGAATAACACTAATATCACGAATGATTATTTTTGCTATTCGCCTTTTTCTGAACACGAATAACACTAATACCACGAATGATTATTTTTGCTATTCGCTTTTTTCTGAACACGAATAACACTAATATCACGAATGATTATTTTTGCTATTCGCTTTTTTCTGAACATGAATAACACTAATATCACGAATGAATATTTTTATTCGTTTGATTCGTGCTATTTGTGTTCGTCTTTTTATGTAGGATTTATTTAACTTTTCGCTCGTATTCCAAGCCGTCCTCTTTTCCAAAATTGAAAAGGAGACCAAGTTTATAGCCTGTAGCTTTTAGATAGTTGAAGACTTGACTTCTGTGCGTATCATCTAAATGTGCAACGGCCTTTAGTTCTACAATAATATTGCCATAACATACGAAATCAGCTCTGTATGTTTGTTTCAATACAATCCCTTCATAAGAAATTGTCAATGCTTTCTCTCTTTCATACGGAATATTGCGTTTTGTAAACTCTAATTCAAGAGCTTCTTGATACACCGCTTCAAGAAAGCCTGGACCAAGTGTGTTGTAAACATGCATGGCTGCCCCTGTTATATTATAACTTTCTTGCTTGTGATAAATCATATCCGTAAAAATCGAGTTGTTTGTGTTCGTTATTCTGCCACCTTATCGAAATAGGTGTCGGGTTTATTCGGGTCAAAGATTTCGTTGCAATACATAACTGTAACTAAATCTTCTGTGTCGGAGAGGTTGATGATGTTGTGGGTGTAGCCAGGGAGCATGATGACTGATTGAATCTTATCACCACTCACTTCGTAGTTTAACACTTCATCGGTACCTTCCTTGCGGAGTTGGATCAATCCGTGACCTGCTACAACGATAAACTGTTCCCACTTGGTGTTGTGCCAATGCTCACCTTTAGTAATACCCGGCTTTGAGATATTGATGCTTACCTGACCACAGTTGAGAGTGTGTACCAATTCTGTGAATGAACCACGAGGGTCTACATTCATCTTTAAGTCGAAGATGGCTTTTTCTTTAGGCAAATAGCTCAAGAAGGTGCTGTAAAGACGTTTGGCAAATGAGTCGGCTGGTATTTCGGGAATCAGTAGTGTTTGTGGCATTTCGGCAAACTTGTGGAGTAGGTCTACTATTTCGCCGAGGGTAGCCTTGTGTGTGATGGGGCAATAGCAGTATTTGCCTTGTGCTGTGGGGAGCACTTCAAGGCCGTCGAACTCGCAGTGGTGTTCTTCGCCTTTTAAGGCATGTATCATTTCGTCAACAAGGTCGTCGATGTAGAGCAATTCGAGTTCTACATTAGGATCGTTGACGGTGATAGGGAGGTCGTTCGCTATATTATTGCAGAAGGTGGCTACGGCACTATTATAGTTGGGACGACACCACTTGCCATAAAGATTTGGAAAACGGTATACTAAAACTTTGGCATTTGTTTCCTTGCCGTACTCAAGGAATAGGTCTTCGCCAGCCTTTTTGCTACGTCCATATTCACTGTTGCCAAAGCGTCCTGTTAAGGAGGCTTGTTGTGAACTTGATAGCATCACGGGGCAGTTGTTGCCGTGAGCTTTTAATGTGTGGAGTAGGGTAGAGGCGAAACCAAAGTTGCCCTTCATAAACTCGTCATTATCCTTGGGACGGTTGACACCTGCAAGGTTGAACACAAAGTCGCATTCTTTGCACCATGCGTCAAGCTGCTCGGGAGTAGAGTCAAGGTCGTATTCGAATACTTCCTTAACTGTAAGGTCACCATAGCAGCGAGCCTTGCCGTCTTTTATATTGTTGAGTTGGGCGCAAAGATTTTTGCCCACAAAACCTTTGGCTCCAGTAACTAAAATTCTCATACTATTTTATTTGAACACGAATTTCGAACACAGATTACACAGATAATACAGATGTTATTTGAACACGAATTACCCTAATAACACGAATTTCGAACACAGATTACACAGATAATACAGATGTTCTTGAACACGAATAACTCTAATAACACGAATGTTATCTGTTTAATCTGTTCTATCTGTGTTCGTATTATTTATTCGTTTAGTTCGTGTGATTAGATATTACAGATGTTCTTGAACACGAATGTTATCTGTTTAATCTGTTCGATCTGTGTTCGTACTATTATTCGTTTAATTCGTGTGATTCGTGTTCGTACTTAATTATTTGTGTTCGTTTATTGCACGAAGTTGCCCTCGCCATTCAACTCCTTCTTGATATACTCCAAGGCACCGATTTTGGCTTTAGTCTCTTCAAGGTTCAAACGATAAGTGTTGTCAGAGTTGAATTCTTCAATCTCTGCACGTTTGGTGTCACCCTCTTTGAAGAACTTGTCGTAGTTTAAACCACGGTTGTCGGCAGGCACACGGTAGAAATTGCCCATGTCCTCAGCCTTAGCACATTCTTCCTTGGTGAGCAATGTCTCGTACATTTTTTCTCCATGACGAATGCCGATAACCTTGATTTCCTCTTTTTTGCCACCGAACAGCTCGCATACTGCTTCTGCCTGAGTCTGGATAGTGCAAGCAGGAGCTTTTTGCACAAGAATATCTCCGTTCTGACCATGCTCAAAAGCAAAGAGTACGAGGTCAACAGCTTCCTCTAACGACATGATGAAGCGTGTCATCTTTGGCTCGGTCAGGGTGATAGGGTTGCCGTTACGGATTTGGTCAATCCATAAGGGGATGACCGAACCACGTGAACACATTACATTGCCATAACGTGTGCAGCAAATTTTTGTCTTGCCAGAGTAACGGCTTTTGGCTACGGCAATCTTTTCCTCAATAGCCTTGGTGATTCCCATGGCATTGATGGGATAAGCTGCCTTGTCTGTTGAAAGACAAATTACTGAACCCACACCTGCTTCGATGGCAGCAGTGAGCACATTGTCGGTACCGATTACGTTGGTCTTTACGGCTTCCATGGGGAAGAACTCGCAACTGGGTACTTGCTTCAATGCTGCTGCATGGAAGATGTAGTCAACGCCTGGCATGGCATTCTTGCATGATTGTAAGCTACGTACATCTCCAATAAAGAACTTAATTTTGTGTGCCACGTCAGGATATTTTGCCTGATATTCATGACGCATGTCATCTTGCTTCTTCTCGTCGCGTGAGAAGATTCGAATTTCTCCTATGTCTGTACGAAGAAAACGATTCAATACAGCATTACCGAAGGAACCTGTTCCACCAGTAATCATAAGGGTCTTACCTGCAAAAATGCTCATAATATTTTTTGTTTAATTGTTGTTTACGTGTAACTATTCTGTGGTAAAGAAAACTTACAACTTGTTCCCTTGGAAACTTGTTGCATGTGTTAGCAGTCAATTTAGGGCACCCCCCAAAGAGCAGGCACTTTTCAGTGCTTACCTTTATTGACTTTGTAAAAAATTCGATTGTAAATTCACATTGTGGACTACTCCAGTCCGATACAAGAGGGTAGGAGTGAAGGTTAATCTCTGCAACTCTCAAAGATTTTTTTTTCACCCTCAGAGTAGGTCTTTTAGTCTTGGGTCAAGGATGTCCACCATATTTTCGATTTCGCTCATGCTACGTTTAGGGTCCCTTTGACTGTTCCAATCCTTAAAAGTGCGACTGTTGCGGTCAACAAAATGATTGGAGACGATAATCCAATGTCTCTTTTGACCTTCTGGACATTTGATAAGTCCACGACGCAAGAGTGTCTTTATGAAGTAATATAGCTGGCTTTGTGCACCTATCCACTTTACTTTAACGGAAGATGGTTTGCCACCAAAAATTGCACAAAAATCTTCAGGGGTAGTGTTTTCGTCCAGCCATTCATTCTTAGTCAGTTTTTGGCGCAGAAAGTCCCAACGTTTCCATGCATTATTGTCTTGATAGTTATAGACGAATACGGCATCCGTCACTGTTGACTTCTTGCTTGTGCTTTGCTGCTGTTTGCGCATGGTATTGACCGTTTCCGTGACAACTCTGCTGCGTTCTGGGTCTCTCATATGTTTGTAGATGCGTTCCTTGGCTTCCATCCATTTCGGATCTGTCACTCCATAGAGTAGTTCAAGCAGCATGTCGTATACGGGCTTTATCTCTTCGTATTTGGCGTTTTTGTCAAGACAATACTCCACAATCGTGTCGAAATTGATTCTTGAAGCTATTGTTTCCTGTTGGGCATCATTGGTTGTATACTGCGAACTGTCGACGCTGGTAGTTGTAATGCCTTCTTTCGTTTTCTGTGCCGCATCAATAATAGCTTGGGCTTTTTCTTTTGCAACTTGAAGTTCAGGATTGACAGATGCAAGTTCTGCCTTGCTCATCAAATCAAGCGAGTTGCTAAGATGATTATGGTATCTATAACCACCTCCCAATATTTTACTTCTGCCAACGGCATTTTTTTTATCTCTTTTGCCACTGGAGATATCTTTGCGAAATGCCTTGTGACGTTTGTTAGGCATTTGTCCCAAACGATAGCGTTCTGTATCTACCGATGCTACTTTTATGGGTTTACCGTTGGCATCAACCACCAAAATAGCGTTTTTGGCTTGGTCGAAATATCTTTTGGCTTCTCCTATATCATACAAATCGCGTATGTAGGTAGCCATTACAGGATTGTGACCCTTTTTCTGCAAATCGACATACACGCCAGCCATAGCACGGGATACATCTTTGGGGGAGAGATTCGCTTGCAGCCTACGTCCCAATGCTTTCACTGCTTTTTGTGGTTCAGGTGAAAGTGTTAGCGACTTGGCTATCGCACTGCTACTAATTGCATTGACTGGGGGGCATTGCGCCAAAGTGCGTCTCTGTCCCATTCCTAATGTTCGGCATATTTCCATTTTCGGCATAACTTTCGGCTTTAGGAATTTATTTTTAATTTTTTTTATCTGAGTCAGATTCTGCCTGATTCTCATGCGGTTGCAACGAAATTATTTTCATGCAATAAGTCTGATAATCTTCGGCATTCGGCATTAAAGTCTTTATATGCCGAAGGTTCTTGCAGTGTATTATAGAGGCCGTCACCTAAAAGAAACGTCCCCAAATCAACTTTTATTAACTCCTAAAAAATTATAAACAATGAAACTGTATCGCAGTCCGCCCAACAATTCTGACGGTATATTTTCCGTATCGTTCTCCGTTCATCCTCCGTTCATCCTCCGTTCATCCTCCGTTCATCCTCCGTTCATCCTCCGTT
>OMCS01000331.1_pt1 | contig 25374 bp, 24 predicted proteins | sample 1674241 | NCBI WGS metagenome assembly OMCS01 (sample SAMEA103958153, study PRJEB25191) | human gut metagenome
TCGGTCTCGGCATTCCTGCTGAACCGCTCTTCCGATCTTGAGTGTGGTGCTGGTCTTCGCCGCCATCAGCGTGCACCTCAAGAAAAAGGCCGCCGCGCAAAGCGGCGACCATGGTGTCAAGGTCAATATGAAGTCGGTGTTCCCGTGGTTCATCCTCGGTTTCCTTGCAATGTCCATTCTGTGCAGCGTCGGCGTCATTCCCGCGGGCCTCGCTACGACGCTCAAGAGTATCAGCAAGTTCCTGATGGTCGCGGCGCTCGCCGCCATCGGCCTCAATACGAACTTCGCGGCGCTGTGCAAGTCTGGCGCAAAGCCGATGCTTCACGGCTTCATCATTTCGCTGCTGGTCGTTCTTGTGGCGATTGCGGTCGAATATGTGCTCGGCATCGCGCCGAGCGGCACGCTCATTTAACCGTCCGCCGAAAGGATGAGATCGCAGCGGTTCCGCACATCGAGCGCGTCGAAATAGCGCTGCTCGAAAGGGATCCAGCGGTCGAAAAACTGCTTTGCATGCGCGGGCGCATTCCGTTTGAGGATGCGCTCGCGCTGTTTTTCTGCCGAAATCGGCAGAAAAACGGATAGATCGTAGTACGGCGCAAGGTCGGGGTGCATGGAGTACGCGCCCTCGACAATGTTGAGTGTTCCCGCCTTAATCCGCTGCGGCGGGGCGATGGTAAACGTCGCGCAGTCGAAGCGGCGGTAGTCGACGGGTCTTCCCTCGCGCAGAGGGATCAGCACCTCTTCCAAAAAGCGCTCGCGGTCGACGTTGCCGCCGGGCTGCGTGAAGCGCGCCTCCGTGCGCTGCTCGGGCCGGAGGAAAAAGTCGTCCATGTGGAAGACAGGACAGCCGTAAACATTTTGCAGCAGCTCGCCGAGCGTCGTCTTGCCGCTGGCGCTGCCGCCCTCGATGGCGACGAGCACGCGGCTTCTTTCCGCCGTCAGGCGGTCGATGCGCGCAAACAGCGGCAGCGCGCGGGCGAAGTCGCGCCGCAGGACGCGGTACGCGGGCGCGTAATTCTGCCGAAATATCTCGGAGTGGTGCAGCGGCGGAAAGCCGTCCTTGCGCCACCTCTCAACAGCTTCCGCCGTCTCCTGCGCAGAAAACGGCAGCTCGCCCGCGTCGGCCATTGTCTGCAAGGCGGTAAGCATCGCTTCGAGCTTTTCGCGCCCGCACCCCTCGTGCCGCGCAGAGAGGGCGAAGAGCCGCGCAAACGTCTCCGCGCTCAAGCCGTCCTGCAAAATGCCGAGGTGCACACGGCAGTAGTCGCCGCCGAGCAGCTCGACGAGCTCGGAGATACGGTCACCGCTTCGCGCCGCTTCGGCGCGGATGTAGTCTGCGGCGGCGGACGGGTCGGCGATCAGATGCTCGCAGCCAAAGGCGCTCTGATAGAGCGCCTTGAAGACGTCCTGAAGCGCCAGCTCTGGATAGCGCGCGCAGTGGGCGCGCAGAAAGTCGCGAATATCGGTAAAATTCGTCATAGCGGCGGGATTCCTTTACCAAAAAGTTTCGTTTATCATAGCGCTTTTTCGCCCCTTTCGCAAGGGGCAAGGGATTGACAGCCCTGCGCTTTTTTGATAAAATTCCCGCGTCGGCACAAGCCGGCAGCGTTGGCACAAGCTGACTTTTCTTCCGCGCGTTCCCTGAAAGCAAACGAGGTATCACCAAGGTATCAATCTCCCTGCAAGGGGAATATTGATGCCTTTTCTTTGTCTTTTCAAGGGTTTTCGCGCAGAAAACAAGACGCAAGAGAGGATGAGAACACCGTGACGATCCTTGTCATCGACGGCCAGGGCGGGAAGCTCGGCAAAACTTTGGTCGAGAACATCAAAAAGTCCTTCCCGCACCTCGAGATCATGGCGGTCGGTACGAACAGCGCCGCTTCCGACGTGATGCGCCGCGCGGGCGCTGACCGCGTGGCCACGGGCGAAAACCCCGTCATCGTGGCCTGCCGCAGCGCGCAGATCATCGTCGGCCCCATCGGCATCGCGATCGCCGATGCGCTGATGGGCGAGATCTCCCCCGCCATGGCAAACGCCGTCGCGTCAAGCAATGCCTACCGTGTGCTCATCCCGATGAATCTATGCAGCACGTATGTCGCGGGCGTGGACAAAAAGTCCTCCGCCATTCTGGACGACGCTATGGCGCACATCCGTTTGCTGCTCGAAGGAATGGAGAACAAACCATGAACAACGCTGCCACTGCAACTGCCCGTACCGCTTCCCCGGTGAGAAAACTCACCTATTCTGCGCTCTTCCTCGCCTTGGCGATGGTCCTGCCGTTTTTGACCGGCCAGATCCCCGAGATCGGCTCCATGCTCTGTCCCATGCACATTCCCGCGCTGCTGTGCGGCTTCATGTGCGGCTGGCCGTGGGGACTCGCGGTCGGCTTTATCTCCCCGCTGCTGCGCTCGATGTTCGGTATGCCTCCGATCTGGGTCGCCATCCCCATGGCGTTTGAAATGGCGACCTACGGCGCCATCGCCGGTCTTCTGTACCGCAAGCTGCCGAAAACAGGCTGGCGCATCTATGCCTCGCTCATCTCCGCGATGGTCGCGGGCCGCCTTGTGTGGGGGCTTGTGAAGTTTCTGCTCGCGGGCCTTCAGGGCACGGAGTTCAGCCTCGCCCTCTTCCTCTCCGGCGCGGTGACGACGGCCATCCCCGGCATCATCTTGCAGCTCATCCTCATTCCCATCCTTGTGGTGGTAATGGAGCGCACAAATATGGCGCTCGACGTGTGAGCACTTGATAAAAGCAGAAAAGGACTTGGACGAAAGCGTCCAAGTCCTTTTCTTTATTCCTCCGCTTTACTCAGCAGCTTCGGCGCGCTCGTGTCCATCAAAAACGCCCCGAGCGGCGCGGTGATGACGATGCCGAGCACCGCGACTGACAGCACGATGCTGCCGCAGGGCAGCCCTGCCGCAAGCGGCACCGAGCCGATGGCCGCCTGCACCGTCGCCTTGGGAAGATAGGCAAACACGCAGTAAAGCCTCTCTTTCGCCGTGAGCGGCGTTCTGACAAGGCAAAGGCACACACCCACGGCGCGGAAAATGAGCGCCGAGAAGATCATGCCGACCGCCGCAAGGCCCACGCCCGCCATATAGCGGATATCGACCGCCGCTCCGACGAGGACGAACAAAATGACCTCCGCCGCCAGCCAGAGCTTGCCGAATTTTTCAGAGAGCCGCGTGGCAACGAACGGCGTGCACTTCATCTTAAGTAAGCACGCCATGCTGACGACCGCGAGCAGTCCCGACACCGGCACGATGCCCTCGAGCCAGCCCTCCGCCGCGACGAGCAGCAGCGAGACCCCCAGCACGATGATGACCTTCATGCTGTTGCGGATGCAGTGCGCTCGGGCATAGGCAGTCTCGAAAAAGCGGCTGAGCAACCACCCGACAAGCGCACCCAGCGGCAACGCCGAGCACGATCGACGCAGGGATGCTCAAAAAGTCCGCAGCGTTGGCGCTGCCGCCCTGCGCCGTGTGCAGAAACGTTGTAAACAGCACAATGACGAAGATATCGTCGCACGATGCGCCGGCCAGGATCATCTGCGGGATGCTCTTGTCCGTTCCGCGGCCGCTTTCCATCAGCTGCACCATGCGCGGCACGACGACCGCGGGCGACACCGCCGCGAGCACCGCGCCCATGACAGCCGCCTCCGCGTGCGTGACGCCGAGGAAGTACGGCGCGAGCAGCACATAGCCGATGATCTCGCACGTTGCGGGCAGGCACGACATCAGGATCGCCGGACGGCCGACCTTTTTGAGGTCGCCCAAATCGAGCGACAGTCCCGCCTTGAGCAGGATAATAACGAGCGCGAGCTTGCGCAGGTCGGCTGAGATCGACAAAATCGAGCCGTCCAGCACGTTGAGCACGCACGGCCCCAGCAGGATGCCCGTCGCCAGCATGCCGATGATGCGCGGCAGCTTCAGCTTCTGACACAGCGCGGCCAGCGCAAGGCCAACCAAAAAGACGAGTGCGAGTGAAGTTAACATAAATTTCCTCCTCCGGACACAAAAAAGCTGATGCCCCCTGTGACCGTTCAAAATCACAGAAGTCATCAGCTCAAAAAAGCGGTTTCGGCAGTGCCGTGGGAGAACCTCATTCCCGACTGCGCAGTATAGCAAAGCGCGGGCAAAAATGCAAGCCCTTTTTCAAAAATCAGCGCTCGAACGTCACCTGATAGGCCCCCAACACCTGCATGCAGGGGATGACGGCGGCATTTTCGACCGTGAAAGCCGCCTTTTCATAGTGCGTCGTCTCCTCTTCGGGGATGGCGGGCAGCATTTTGCCAAGGCTGACACCGTGCGCGCCGCCTGCAAAGCGCCAGGCGAATTCACAGTCGCAGAATTCCTTGTTTGCTGTGATCTTCTCCGCGGGCACGAGCGTAAACGTACCGTCTTTCAAGTAATAGCAGCCTACGTTGTCCTTTTCCGCAGGGCAGCCGCCCTCGATGCCGACGCCGGTGAACGAGATCGTCAGCTCCGGCAGCGTGAAGGTCGTCTTTTTGCCGTCCTTCGTAAAGGGAACATCGTCCCAGCGGCCGATGTTGACCCAGCCGCGATTGTCGGCTTTTTCCGCGGCAGTGTTGAACTCGAGAGCCCCCGTTTTGCCGTCGCGCACCTCCGCGTTGATGCGCAGCACCGGCCGCAGCGAGGCAAAGCCCTCCGGCAGCAGGGCGCGCAGACGGTCCTGCTCCGCGCCGTAGGCCATGACAAACTGTTCAACGGTCATTGCGTTTCCTCTGTTTCCTTTTGTGCGCGCTCCGCGTCTTGCCTCAGCAGCCGCAGATAGGCGTCGAGATAGAGCTTGTGCGTCACGCTTAAAAGTGCCGAGCGCAGCAGTTCCTTTTCATCCGACTCGTCCTGTCCGACGCTTGCAAGATGGTCGCTCGCGCCGAAGACATAGCGGATGAGATTTTCAAATTCCTCGCAGAAGTAGTGATAAGCGGTCGGCAGATCGTAGGTCTCGTGCTGAATGCCGATCAGCGCGCGGATGTCGTCCATCGCGACGACGCTCTTGATGCACGAGACAAAGATGAGGTACGCAATGCTCTCCGCGCCGTAGGCCTTTTTCTCTGGCCCGGGGATGATCTTCTGCTTAACATAATTGCTGACCATCGAGGCCGTGATGGGACTGAGCCCGCATCCCGTGATGGATTGATTGACATAACGCGTCACCTGTTCGAGATACAGCCCCACGTCGGGGATCTCCCCGAGCCGCGGGATATGAAAGCTTCGGACAGACTCCGCCAGACGGCTGCGCATATTTTCGTCCATAGCTGCTCCTCCGTTCAAACTGCGTTTTCATCATCTTAAACTTTGGTGAAAAAAATGTCAATAAGTTTTTCAAAAACCGATTGACAGTTATTGAAAATCGTTGTATTGTAGTCAAAGATAATTTCACCTGACAACAGGTTTTTGAATAACCGATTATTTTTTTGGAGGCTTCCCCATGATGAAACTGATCGCCGACTCCTCTGCCAACCTCACGATGCTGGAGGGCGTAACCTATCAGAGCGTGCCCATGACCATCCGCGCCGGCGAGCGCGACTTCGTGGACGATGAAACGCTCGACACGCACGAGCTGCTCGACTATCTCGCGGCCCACAACGGCAAATCCGGCACGGCCTGCCCCAGCCTCGACGGCTGGCTCAAGGCGTTCGAGGGCGCGGATGAGATTTTCGTCATTACCATCACAAGCAGTCTGTCCGGCACCTGTGCCTCGGCCATGGCCGCGCGCGACGTGTATCTCCAGTCGCATCCCGAGGTCAAAATTCACATCTTTGACACGCTGAGCACGGGACCGGAGATGCAGTTGCTCGCAGAGAAGCTCGCAGAGCTGCACGCCAAGGGCCTCCCCTTCGATGTGATCTGCGAAAAGGCGCAGGAATATCTTGCCACCACGCACCTCTTCTTCAGTCTTAAGTCCCTGCACAATCTGGCGCAAAACGGCCGCGTCAGCAAAATCGCCGCGGGCGCCATCGGCATTCTCGGCATTCACATCCTCGCCACCGCAAGTCTTGAGGGCACGATCCAGCCCGTTGAAAAATGCCGCGGCGAAAAAAAGACGTGCGCGGCGATGGTACAGAAGCTTCTGGAAGCTGACTACCACGGCGGCAAGGTGCGCATCCACCACGCCGAAAATCCAGAGGCGGCCGGGGCGCTCGCCGCTTCGCTGCGCGGGCACTTTCCTGAAGCAGACATTGAGATCCGTCCCTGCCGTGGTCTTTGCAGCTACTATGCCGAGCGCGGCGGCGTGATCGTCGGTTTTGAGACGATGTAAAACCGAACAGACAGCAAAAAGCAGACGGCCTGCGCGAGCCGTCTGCTTTTCTTTATCTCTGCCATTAGGCAGTTGGAGTGGTATCGGAGGTACTGTCGCCCGCTGGGGCGTTGCCGTCAGCGGGGCTTCCCTGCCCACTGGGCGGTGTGGGGCGCTCGCCGCTGGGCATTTCGGGCACTTCCCCGTCGGGAAGCTCTGACTTCTCGCCGTTTGGCATCTGACCGTCAAAGCTCTCGGGCGGTTCACCGTCTGGCTTCTGTCCGCCGCCGGGGAAGCCGCCGCCCATGCCCATGCCGGTGGAAACCGTCCCGCTCTGCGCGGTCCCTTCGGTGGAGCTGTCGCCCGCCTTGAGGGTATACGCACTGTCCGCCACCACATCGGCAGATGAGAAGAGGATGAAGTTCGCACCGCATCTGGCTGTGCCGCTGTACACAGCATTGCCGTCGGCGTCTTCAATCGTGAAATCCGCGTCCGCGGCGATCAGGCTGCTCTGCGTACTGCCCGGCATGCCGCCAAAGCCCGTTGAGCCGTAAATGACGCAGGGCTGCGCGGCCTCCAGGTTCATGCCCATGCCGCTGCTGCCGCCCGCGGCGAGCACCGTGCCGCCCGAAACGGTGATAGTGCCGTCGGCGTCCAGCGGCTCGTTGTCCGCCGTGTTGTCCGTCCAGACGATCACTGTGCCGCCCGTGATGGTCAGGTCACCGTTGGAGTCGAAGCCGTCGCCCGCGGAGGAATAGGCGTCGATCGTGCCGCCGGAGATCGTCATCGTGAAGTCATAGTCCGTCAGGTCGGAATTCGCCGCATTCAGGCAGTCGTCCGAGGCGTTGATCGTAATATCACCGGAGCAAACGTTCAGCTCCGCGCCCTCAAGGCCCTCGCAGCAATTCGTGATGTCGATCGTGGGGCCGTCCGTGCCGTCCGCACCGATGTTCAGCACCAAGTCGCAGTGAATGGCGTCATCCGCGGCGTCGATGGTCAGCATGCCGCTCTCAACGTTCAAAAGCTGCTCGGCGTTGATGGCATCGTTGACGGGTGCATCGATATTCAGCGTCAAATCGCGGATGGTCAGCGACGCTTCGCCGTCCTCGTCCGTCGTCGCGCCGGATTTGATACCGTTTTTGCCGTTGGCCGTGATGGTGAGTTCGCCGTCGCCGCAGAGGGTGACGGTCGAGCCGTCCTTGCACTTGATGACGGCGTTTTCGGCATTTTCGTTTTCGGGGTAGTTGTCGTCATTGTTCTGCTCGGTATCGCTCAGGGAATTTTCCGTACCGTTGGAAACAAGGATGGTCACCTCGCTCGACTTGCCGCAGGTGATGGCGGCGGTGTCCTCGCTCGTGAGGGTTAGATCGCTCAGCACCAGCGTCACGCCGGTCGTACCCTTTTTCACCTTGATGGAGCCGTCCGCGCAGCTGCCGGAGATGGTGTAGGTACCACTCGACGTGATCGTGAGCGCCGTGCCGTCGATCTCGTAGCCCGTGTCCGTCGCGCCCGCAGCGGTCACGCCGCTGTCTGTAAAGGTAAAGGTCACATTGCTTGCCGTGTCCGCCGTACTATTATTTATCGTACTGGCGCAGGCCGTGAGCGACAGCGCCAGCGCCGACGCACACAGGAAAGGCAGTAGTTTTTTCATCATAATATCTCCTCAATCAATGATCTCGCATGGTCCCCCCGGGGCAGGCGCGAGCTTTTTCACTCTCTGCGCCCGCTCCTTTGAGCCTGACGACAGCATACCCGCTTTGCCTAAAGGTTACCTAAAGAAAATAAAGATTTTACCTTTAGGTTTCTTTTAGGTTGCGCGTTCATACTTGAGCGCACAAAGGAGGTTCGACACCATGGCGATTCAATGCTGTTTTGAACGATATGAAAAGAAATACTGCCTGACCCTCTCCCAGCAGCGTTTTTTATTGGAGCGGATGACACCCTACATGAAAAAGGACGCGTACGGCGAGTACACCATCTGCAACATTTATTATGATACCGACGACTACCGCCTGATTCGCGCGTCGCTCGAAAAGCCCGTCTATAAGGAAAAGCTGCGCGTGCGCAGCTACGGCGTGCCGCAGGAGGACGGCAAGGTCTTCGTCGAGCTCAAGAAGAAGTTCGACGGCGTCGTCTATAAGCGCCGCATCACAACGGGCATCCAGAACGTGGAGCCGTTTCTCTCCGACGAGCTGCCGAGTGAAAACTTCGGCCAGATCGGACGCGAGATCGGCTATTTTCAGTCGTTTTATCACACCGCGCCCAAGGTCTTCATCGGCTACGACCGGCTCGCCTTTGCGGGCATTGACGATCCGCAGCTCCGCATCACGTTCGACACGAACTTACGGTGGCGCGACACGGATGTCGACCTCCGCCTCGGCGACCACGGCGCGCCCATCGCGCTGCCCTGCGGCGATGTGCTGATGGAGGTCAAGATTCCCGGCGCGTGCCCGCTGTGGCTCTGCCATCTACTCTCCGACGTCGGGGCGTTCCCCGCGTCGTTTTCCAAATACGGTGCCTGCTACCGTGACGAGTTGTCCGCAGGCGTCCACACGACCAATTTAAAGGAGGATACCTTCTGTGCTTAACTCGATCTTAGGAAGCGAATTGACGCTCGTCTCGTTTCTCATCTGTACGGCGGTGTCGCTGCTGCTCGGCGTCGGCACGGCGCTCGTTTCCATGTACCGTTCGCGTACGACGCAGAGCTTCGCTGTCACGCTCGCGATTTTGCCCGCCGTGGTGCAGCTTGTCATCATGCTGGTGAACGGCAACCTCGGCGCGGGCGTCGCCGTGGCGGGTGCGTTTGGGCTCGTGCGCTTCCGCTCCGCGCCGGGCACAGCGAAGGAGATTGGAGCGCTGTTCCTCGCGATGGCCATCGGCCTTGCGACCGGCATGGGCTATGTATGGCTCGCCGTCATGGTGTTTGCCATCGTCTCGGCGGTGATGCTGCTGCTCACGGCGGTGAATTTCGGCGGCGCGGACGAGCACGAGCGCGTGCTCAGGATCACGATCCCCGAAAGTCTTGACTACGACGGATTGTTCGACGATCTCTTTGAAAAGTACACCAAGTCCTGCGTGCTCGAGCGCGTGAAAACGAGCAACATGGGCACGCTCTACGAGCTCACCTACCGCGTCACGCTCCCTGATGACCACGCGCCCAAGGCGTTTTTGGACGAACTGCGCTGCCGCAACGGCAACCTCAACATCACCTGCGGGCGCGAGGCGACGAAGGACGCGCTCTGAGGCATCTTGATTTTTGCCCGCGCGCTCTTTATACTACACGTATCACCAGAAATCAGAGGGGGGACCTTTTATGCGGCTGCTGATCGCAGAGGACGAGGTCGATCTCGCCGAGGCGCTGACGGTCTTTTTTGAAAAAAATCACTTCTCCGTCGACGCCGTGCACAACGGCTTCGACGCCTATGAATATGCCTCGTCGGGCGCATACGACGCCGTCATTTTAGACGTGATGATGCCCAAGATGGACGGTATTCAAGTGCTCGAAAAGCTGCGGCAGGAGGGCGTGAAAACGCCCATCATGATGCTCACGGCCAAGGGCCAGAAGAGTGACCGCATCACGGGCTTCAACGCCGGCGCGGACGACTATCTTCCCAAGCCCTTCGACCCCGACGAGCTCTTGAGCCGCGTGCGCGCCATCCTGCGCCGCAGCGAGGCCTACCAGCCGACGGTGCTCGCCTACGGCGATCTGACGCTCGACCCCGGCAGCGGCAATTTGAGTTGCGGGAAGGACCCCATCCGCCTGAGCGGGCGTGAGTTCCAGATCATGGAGCTTTTCATGCGCTCGCCGCGGCAGGTCTTTTCCGCCGAGCGCATCATGGAGCGCGTGTGGGGCTGGGATAATGAGGCGGAGATCAACGTCGTATGGGTGAACATCTCGAATCTTCGCAAAAAGCTCAAGTCCATCGGCTCGCACGTCACCCTGCAGGCAAACCGCGGCCTCGGCTACGTGTTGGAGGAGAGCGTATGATCAAGCGCCTGCGAAACCGCTTTATCCGTATCGCGATGCTCTCCGTCACGGCGGTGATGATGCTGCTGACGATCATCCTGAACGTCGCCAACTACGTCTCGACCGATTCCGACCTGAAGCAAACGCTGACGCTCATCTACGAGAACGCGGGCACCATCCCCCACTCGCGTTTCCTGCCGCCGAGCGGCTCGGACAGCGCCGATGCACCCACGCCGCCGGAAAATGACGGCGGCAGCGGTGACACTGCCCCCGCGCCGCCCGACGGCGCGGACGATTCACAGACGCCGCAGGCCCCGCCCGACGACAAAATCGCGCGGCGCGAAGGGCCATTCACCGCCGAAACGCCGTTCTCCACGCGCTTTTTTGTCCTGCACTACACATCAAGCGGCACGCTGACACAGGCAGACCTCGACAATATCGCCTCCGTCACGGAGGATGATACGCAGGAATATCTCTCCGCCGCGCTCGCACACGGCGCAGGCTATGGCTACTTCAACAGTTATCGCTTTTTCGTCGCGCAGACGGATGACGGCGAGAATATCGCCATCTTCCTCGACTGCTACCACGAGCTGCGTGCGATGCGCGTGGTGCTCATGTGGTCGCTGCTCGCCGACGCGGCGTGCATCCTGCTCGTCTTCTTGCTTGTCGTGCTGCTCTCGCGCCGGGCCATCGACCCAGTGGTTCGCAGCGCGCAGCAGCAGAAGCAGTTCATCACCGACGCGAGCCACGAACTGAAAACGCCCATCACCGTCATTGCCACGAGCCTCAAGGTGCTCGAAATGGAGACCGGCAAGCAGAAATGGATCGACAAGGCGATGGCGCAGACGGAAAAGCTCACCTCGCTCGTCAACTCGCTCGTCACGCTCTCGCGCATGGACGAGGAGGATTCGCCGCTCAGGATGGAGGAGTTCCCCGTGAGCGACGCCGTGCGCGAAACGGCGGAAACGTTCGTCGACTTCGCCGCGTCGAAGGGGCACGAGCTGCGCCTTTCGATCACGGACGGCCTCACCTATCGCGGCGACGAATACGCCGTGCGCCAGCTCGTCTCGATCCTGCTCGACAACGCGGTCAAATATGCACTGCCGGATTCCCCCATTGAATTCTCGCTCGAAAAGGTGAAGCGCGGTGTCGTCCTCCGCTCGTCGAACGCCTGCGAGGATGTTGCTCCGGAAAACGCGCAGAAGCTCTTCGACCGCTTTTACCGTGCCGATCAATCCCGCTCGTCGGGCAGCGGCTTTGGCATCGGCCTTTCCATCGCGCGCTCGATCGCCGAGGGGCACCACGGCTCCATCCGCGCCATCGTGGGCGACGGGAAGATCGCCTTCACCGCCGAGCTCAAATAAACGGCTTTTGGGCAAAAAAACGCTTCGCAGAACTTCTGCGAAGCGTTTTTCTTATCAAAGGCTTTTCTCCCCGCCCGTGACGGTCTCGATGGCGCAGGCGATAAACTTTTTCGCTGCGGGCGAGGCCTCCCTGAGCGACGGGACCGAGATGCCGAGCGTGACGAACTGCGGCGGGTCGAACGGGACCTCCGCCACCGTGCCGCTCCACTTGCGCGAGATGAGCCGCTGGTTGAAGCTGACGCCGAGCCCCGCCTCGACCATGTTGTAGGTCGTGAAGCCGTCGCGCGTCGTAAAGCAGGTCTGCGGGTGCAGGTCGTGCTGCTCGAGCAGGCGGTCCTGATCGGTGTCGTGATTGGGCGAGGTGTGGATGAACGGCTCGTTCTGCAAGCGCATAAGCGGAAAGGCATCCGCCTCTGCCAGCTCGTGTCCGCGCGGCAGCCACGCGACGAGCTCGTCACGAAAGACAGGCAGCCAGTCGTACTTGTCGCCGTGCATCTGCGCGCCGAAACAGCAGTCGACCGAGCGCTCGTTCAGCCAGCGCGCCATCTCGAGGTTGCCGCCCTCCTGCATTCGCACGGTCACGCCCGGATAGCGGGCGCGGAACGCCGTCAGGATCTCTGGCATCCACAGGGCCGAAATGCTGTAATAGCAGCCGATCGTCAGCGAGCCCTTTGACACGCCGCCGATCTCCGCGCTGAGCTGCTCGGCGTTGTGGTGCGCGCGCACGACCTCGCGCAGCAGCGGCAGCATGAGCTTTCCGTTTTCCGTGAGCTGCACGCCCTTTTTGCTGCGAAGAAACAGCGGAAAGCCGAGCTCTTCTTCCAGCGTGCCGATCATGCGCGTCACGCCCGACTGCGTGTAGCCCAAAAGCTCCGCCGTGGCCGTCAGGCTGCCGAGCTCTGCCGCGGCAAGGAACGCCTCGCATTTGACCGCTTCCATACGCCCTCCTATCCATGATTTTATATCATGTTTTTCATTTCAAATAACCGTTTGCGTCATGTTTTCTCTTATTCTACAATAGCAGTCAGAAACCGTCAATCCTGTTTTTGAAACGAGGTCTTTTTTCATGGAGCATCGTCTTTCTTTTTCCTGCGACTATCTTGAGGGCGCGCATCCCGCCATCCTGCAGCGCCTGTGCGAAACGAATTTTGCGCAGGCCGCTGGTTACGGCACGGATGAATACTGTGAATCCGCGCGCGAGAAGATCCGCGCCGCTTGCGGCGCGCCGAACGCGGAGATTCACTTCCTTGTCGGCGGCACACAGACGAACGCGACCGTCATCGACGCGCTGCTGCGCTCTTACGAGGGTGTGATCGCCGCGGACACGGGGCACATCAGCGTGCACGAGGCCGGCGCCATCGAGTTCGGCGGGCACAAGGTGCTCACGCTGCCGCAGGAGAACGGCAAGATCACCGCATCCCAAATCCGCGCACTGCTTGATCAGTACGAGGACGACGCGAACCGCGACCACACGGTCATGCCCGGGATGGTCTACCTCTCCCAGCCGACGGAGTACGGCACGCTCTATTCCAAAAAGGAGCTCGCGGCCATCAGCGCGCTCTGCCGCGAAAAGCGCCTGCCGCTCTATATCGACGGCGCACGCCTTGCCTACGCGCTCGCCTGTCCTGAAAACGACGTGACACTGCGCGACCTTGCCGCGCTGTGCGACATTTTCTACATCGGCGGCACGAAATGCGGCGCGCTGCTCGGCGAGGCGGTCGTCATTCCCCAGCCGGGGCTCATTCCACACTTTTTCACCATCATCAAGCAGCACGGCGCGCTGCTCGCCAAGGGACGGCTGCTCGGCATCCAGTTCGACACGCTCTTTACCGATGGGCTCTACGAGCGCATCGGTAAAGACGCCGTTCGCTACGCCGACGCTATCCGGCGCGCGATGGCGGAAAACGGCTATTTGCCCTGTTTCCCCTCCCCGACGAACCAGAGCTTCTGCATCGTCAGTGAGCAGCAGCGCAAAGAGCTCGCCGAGCGCGTGGACTTCTCCGTCTGGGAGCAATATGACGGGACGCACAGCATCATCCGCTTTGCCACAAGCTGGGCGACGCGGGAAGAGGATGTGAACGCGCTCTGTCGCATCCTGCGCGAGTGCACCGCGCAGGAAAAGGTAGCGTCCTAAAATCAAAAAAGAGCTTTCTCCGATTTTCAGGAGAAAGCTCTTTTTATTTCATTGCGCTGCGCTCAGTTCTTTTTCATCAGCTGTTCATCCTGCTGCAAAAGCTGCTGCGTGATGATATCGAGCTGCCGGTGCTTGGCCATGCGGTCGGCGATGTTGTTCTGCACCAGCTCCGTCTCCTGATGGCCGCGGAAGGACAGCTTGAGCAGAATCGGCGTCAGGATCGTGCCGCATACGACCGTGATGACGACCGGCGTCATCATCGCGGGCGACAGCACACCCATCGAAAGGCCGCGGTTGGCGACGATCAGCGCGACTTCGCCGCGGCAGGCCATGCCCACGCCGACCTGGATGCTCTCGCGCGTGGTGAACTGGCACGCCTTGGCGCCAAGGCCGCAGCCGAGGAGCTTCGAGATGATCGAAACAAGCAGCAGCAAAATCGAGAAGACGACCATGCCGCCCGTCAGACCCGTGATCTGCACATTGATACCGATGCTCGCGAAGAACACCGGCGTGAGCAGAAGATACCCGAGGGGGTTGTACTTCGTCTGGATGTAGGTGCCCTTGGGTGTGCACGCGACGGCAAGGCCCGCGGCGTAAGCGCCCGTGATATCAGCGACGCCGAAGAACTTCTCGGCGCAGTAGGCCATCACAAGGCACAGGACAAAGGCGAACACGGAGTTTCTGTGGCTGGCCCAACCGTGCTGACGCTTGAGCATCCAGCAGAAGATGCGGTTCGCGCCAAAGCCGACCACGAAGGCAAAGACGAAAAAGCCCACGATCTTGAGGAGCACCATGCCGATGCTCTCGTCACCGCCGGCAAGGCTGCAAACGAGCGTCAGGGCGATCAGGCCGAGCACATCGTCGATGAGCGCGGCGGCCAAAATCGTGTTGCCGACCTTGGTCTCGAGCTTTTTCATCTCCTTGAGCGTTTCGACCGTGATGCTCACGGACGTGGCCGTCAGGATGGTGCCGATGAAGATGTTTTCGATAAAGCCGGTGCTCTCGATGAGTCCCAGCTCATCTGCGCCCCATGCAAGCGCCGTGCCCATCAGGAACGGCACGATCACGCCGAGGACCGCGACCATGAAGCCCGCCTTGCCGCTGTGCTTGAGCTCGTTGACATCCGTGCCCATACCGGCGGAGAACATCAGCACGATGACACCAAGCTCGCTGAGCTGCTTGGTGAATTCCGTTTCCGAAAGAAGGCCAAGGCCCGCGGGGCTGAGCAAAAGGCCCGCGATCAGCGCGCCCACGACCTGCGGCATCTGAAACTTCTGCGCAATGAGGCCCAGAATCTTCGTGCTCAGCAGGATCAGCGCAAGATCCAGCAAAAAGTGATACGACATATTGATCTCCTCCCAAACTCTCTGATCTCTATCCAAATTCTTCCGTTTCATTTCGCGAGGCTCTATTCTAACTTCTTTTTTTCTTTTTTCAACAGTCAGAATCACCAAGGAAACGGAAGAATTCCTGCACAGCTCAGGCAAAATGCAATATATCTTTCATTTTTAACGTGAAATGTTTGCTTTGATTCCGTTTCCATAGCCGTTTTCACAAAAAGCAGCGCCAAATGCGGCGTTAAGAAGTCGTGAAATATGGACGATTCATTGAATTTCTCTATGATTTACAGGGATATCGTCTATATAGTCCACATATCGCGCACACTTTGTCGCTCACGCCCATTTTGCATCTTTTCCTGCATTTTGCGCATTTTCGTCGCACAATGCGCCGTTTCTCCCCTTGCCGCGGCGGCGCGAGCGTGGTAAAATCGGCCTTGTGACATGAACAAAGGAAAGGACGAGCCATGAATCAGAAAGAACTCAATGAACTGCGCCGGCGCTTCCGGCTCGATAAGAATAATTTCAGCCGCGTGTACGGCTGCTATGTGAACTCCAACCGTGAGATCATTGCGTGGGTCGATACCTCGATGGGCCTCATGCGGCAGGAGGAGCAGGAGATGTACCTGGGCCTTCTCAAAAAGTCCCTCTCCGGCACGCTTGGCAAGAACCTCATCGACGTGGTGTTCTCCACGCAGCAGGTCGCCGACAGCGATGAGCACCGCCTCTTGCAGACTCTTCGCCAAACAGAGCTCAAGGACCCCGCCTCGCGCGAAACGCTCTGCCGCCAAATCATCGACTGCATCGACATGGGCGAGACAAACTATCTCATCCTCCTCGCCGCCGACGCCTACGACGTGCCGCACCGCAGCAAGGATGACGAGATTCAGGCCGACGCGTCGAGTGAGGTCTTCAAGTACTTTGTCTGCTCCATCTGCCCCGTCAAGGCCCCGACGCTCGAACTGCGCTACGACCTTGACCAGAGCGAGTTTCACTCAAGCTCCACCGGCTACATCGCGACCTCGCCCGAGCTCGGCTTCCTCTACCCCGCGTTCGACAACCGCACGGCGAACATTTACAATGTGCTGTTCTACTCGAAAAACGCCGCGGAGATCCATCAAGAGGTCATCGACGCGCTGTTCCACGTCGACCCGCCGATGTCTGCCGAGGAGCAGAAAAACGCCTTTGGCTCGGCGCTTGCCGACGCGCTCGACAAGGATTGCAGCTACGATGTCGTCCAGTCCGTGCACGAGCAGATCAGAGCGCGCATCGAAGATCACAAGGAGAGCAAAGACCCCGAGCCGCTTGAAATGACGGCGGGCGACGTCGGCGGCATCCTCGCCAACAGCGGCGTGAACGACGAGCAGATCGCAGCGTTCCAGCGCGAGTGCGATGAGCAGTACGGCGAGAACGCCGCGCTGAACCCGAACAACATCATCGAGAGCAAGAAGTTTGAGATCACGACCCCCGAGGTCAAAATTTCCATTGCACCGGAGAACAGCTATATGATCGAAGCGCGCGTCATCAATGGCCGCAAATACCTCCTCATCCCCGCCGACGACGGCGTGGAGGTCAACGGCATCGGCGTGAACATCCCGGGTCTTGCAAAAGAGGAATAAAAAAGGAGAGAAGCCGCGGCTTCTCTCCTTCTCTTTTTGACCATTTACGCCTTGCTCTTGTAGAGGTCAGCGATGATGTCGGCGCACTTGTCGATGCCGAGCTCGCCGCTGTCGAGCGTGATGTGGTAATTCTGCGCGTAGCCCCACTTCATATTCGTGTAGAAGCGGTGATAGGCCGCGCGGCGCTTGTCCTTGTCGCGCAGGCGCTGCTCGGGCGACTGCTCGCGCTCGCCGTAGACCTCGACGATGCGCTTGGCGCGGAACGCCATATCCGCGTGGATAAAGACCTTGAGGCACTTGGCCTTGTCCTGCAAAATATAGTCCGCGCAGCGGCCGACGATGACACAGGGGCCCTTTTCGGCAAGCTTGCTGATGACGCGGCACTGAATTTCCCATAGGATGTCCTCGTTCGTCGGGCCGAACGCGCGGTTCGAGAGCGCTGAGGACAGAAAGCCGCCGGGTGTGTACTCGCCCGCCTCCTTGACATAATTTTCTGCAAAGCCGCTCTCCTCGGCGATCTTCTGGATGAGCTCTGAGTCATAGCAGGGGATGCCGAGCTGCTCTGCAACCTTTTTGCCGACCGTGCGGCCGCCGCTGCCGAATTCACGGCTGATGGTAATAATATGATTCATAATACAGTTGCTCCTTCCGTATTGAGTTCCCGATACGTTTTTACAATCATACCCGCCGCGATGACGAAAGTCAACACATCCGACACCGGCATGGAGTACAGCACGCCGTCAAGGCCGAAAAAGCGCGGCAGCAGCAGTGCAAAGCCCACGCCGAACACGACCTCGCGCACCATGGAGAGCATCGTGGATGAGAACGCCTTGCCCACGGCCTGCAAAAAGATGAAGCATGCCTTGTTCACGCAGGCGAGCACCATCATGCAAAGATACGTGCGGAATGCCTTGATCGCAAAGTCCGTGTAGTGGCTGCTCTCGTTCGCCGCGCCGAAGACGGCGATGAGCTGACGCGGGAAGCCCTCGGCCAGAACGAGCGCGACGGCGCCGACGATCGCCTCGCAGAGCAGGAGCTTTGTAAAGAGCTCACGCACGCGCGTCTTTTTCCCCGCGCCCATGTTGTAACCTACGACGGGAATGCAGCCCGCCGCCATGCCGACGACGATGGAAATGACGATCTGGAAGAACTTCATCACAATGCCGACGACGGCCATCGGGATCTGCGCGTACTGCTCCTGCGAGAATATCTCATCCAGCGCGCCGTACTTGCGCAGCATGTTGTTGATGGCCGCCATCGCCGCGACGAGGCTGATCTGCGAGAGAAAGCTCGTGATGCCGAGCGTCAGCATCCGGGTACAGAGGCTTGCGTGCAGGCGGAAGTCTCCCTTCCCCGGCTTGACGGTCTTCATGCGGCAGAGGTACCACACCGCGAGCGCCGCTGTGACGATCTGGCCCAACACGGTGGCGACCGCCGCACCCATCATGCCCCACTTACATTCAAAGATGAAGATGGGGTCTAAAATGATGTTGAGCACCGCGCCCGCGAGCGTGGAGATCATGGCGAACCGCGGGTTGCCGTCGGCACGGATGACAGGGTTCATCGCCTGACCGAACATATAAAATGGGATGCCGAGCGAGATATAGAAGAAATACTCCTGCGCATAATGAAAGGTCTCCTCGTTCACCGTGCCGCCGAACATCGAGATGATAGCGTCAGCGAAGATGAGGTACAGCGCCGTGAGCACAAGGCTGCTCGCGACCGACAATACGACCGCGCTGCCGACGCTCTTTCTTGCCTCTCCCACTTCGCCCTTGCCGAGCGAAATGCTGACGAACGCGCAGCAGCCGTCGCCGATCATCACGGCGATGGCGAGCGCCACGACCGTGAGCGGAAAGACGACGGTGTTTGCCGCGTTGCCGTAGGAACCGAGGTAGCTTGCGTTGGCGATGAAGATCTGGTCGACGATGTTATAGAGCGCGCCGACGAGCAGCGAGATGATGCACGGGACGGCGTAGCGCCGCATGAGCTTCCCCACGCGCTCCGTCCCCAAAAACTGGTTTGTGTTTTCCATGGCGGTCTTCCTCCTGAACATAAAAAATAAGAGATGCGTTCTGCCGGATCAATCCGGACTTACGCATCTCTGCTGCACGATTTGAATATGAAGTTGTCCTCTCCCTCCTTTTGCCGTAAAAAAGCGTGCGGCGTTTCTGCAACCGGATTTACGCAGAAACGCCACACGCTGTGAATTGATTTTATCAAATTGTTTCGAGCATTTCAAATGTTTTTTGCGGCACGGGCCGCAAATTTTTATTTAGTCCTGCTCCATGAAGCTGCGGATATAGGCGATCAGCATTTTCGCCGTGCCCTCGAAGCCGAGCACATCGCTCTTGACGGTCATGTCGTAGCCGCGGGCATCGCCCCACTTCGTCTCGCAATAGTAGTTGTGGTAGGACTTTCTGGAGCGGTCGACCTCTTTGATCTCCTCGATCGCGTCCTCGGCAGACAGGCCCTTCTTCTCCATCACGCGGCCGACTTTGGCTTGCTGGTTGCCGCAGATGAAAATGCTCAGCATATTGGGGTTGCCCTTGAGCACCTGGTCGCTGCAGCGGCCGATGATGAGGAAGCTCTCGCCGTTTGCCGCCTTGTCGCGCAGCATGGCAAACGTCTTTTCCGCCACGTTGACTTCAAGAGAATTGGAATACTTGCCGATGCGGCGCGAGGCAAAGAAGTTGACGGGCTTTTCGTCCATCTTGCGGATCATTTCCCCGCTGTAGCCTTCGGAAACGATCTCCTTTTCGATGGAGTCCTTGTCATAGAGCTTGATACCGAGCTCTTGCGCGATCATGTCGGCAATGTAATGGCCGCCGCTGCCGTGCTCGCGGCCAAGGGTGATGATGATCTGGTTTTTCATGGGATCGCACTCCTTTCCTTTTTCCGTTTACAGATAGCGCAGGAATAAGTAGGCCGTGGACACCGCCATGACAATGATCGTCGCGGGCACGCAGTACTTGCAGTAGCGGCCCCAGCCGATGGGATAGCCGCCCTTGGCCGAAGCCGAAGTGCCGACGACGTTGGCGCTCGCGCCGATGGGCGTCGCATTGCCGCCGAGGTCCGTGCCGAGCGAAAGCGCCCAGGCAAGCACGCCGATATCCATGCCCTCTGTCGCGGCGATGGCGCGGATGACAGGGATCATGGTCGCGGCAAAGGGGATATTGTCGACAAAGGCGCTCGTGATGGCCGAGAGCCACAGAATGACGATCACAATAACCGCGATATTGCCCTCACTGACCGAGGTGATGAAGTTCGCGATCATGTTGAGCACGCCTGTCTTTTCAAGGCCCGCCACGGAAACGAACAAGCCGATGAAAAAGAGCAGCGTCTTATAGTCCACGCCCTTAATGATTTCTATAACAGATTTTTTGCCGCTGGTCAAGCCCAAAACGATCATCGTCAAAATCGCGACGATCACGCCGATGCACGCGACGGAAAGCTCCGTCTGCGCGTGCGTGATGAGCAGCACGACCGCCAGCAGGAAAACGCCTGCGCTCGCAAGAAATGCCTTCTTGTTCGTGATGGCCGTCGAAGGCTCGGGACAGGTGACGGGGCCGCCGTTGGCATGCTCGGCGCGCTCAAGTTCCTTGCGGAAGCAGAGCGTGAAGTAAATGAGCATGAACACAAAGCAGATCGCCACGACCGCGCCGGTATTTTCGATGAAGTCAAAGAATGTGTAGCCGAGCGAGGTGCCGATGATGATGTTCGGCGGGTCGCCGCACATCGTGGCCGCGCCGCCGAGGTTCGCGCAGAAAATTTCAGACAGGATCATCGGCACGGGGTCGAATTTCATCGTCTGCGCCAGTTCGAGCGTGACGGTGGCGAGAAACAGCACGACCGTGATGCTGTCGATGAACATCGACAAAAACGCCGAGAGCGACATAAAGCAGATGAGCAGCGGCACCGTGCGGTAGTGTACGAGCTTGGCAAGCGTCAGGCACAGCCAGCGGAAAAAGCCCGCCTTGCCGAGGCCCTCGACCATGATCATCATGCCGGCGATAAACAGGATCGTCGACCAGTTGATGCCAGCGGTGCTCTCCTCACTTGCGCCGTACCAGAATGTGCTCTGGAAAAATGCGCCGAGGTTGAGCGTCTCCCAAATGGCGCTCATCGAGCGCATGCAGGCGCCGAACACCAGCACGAGCACGAGCGCGCCGCTCCCGAGCGTAATGTAATGCCGTTCAAACTTATCGAGGATAATAAGCAGGAACATAGTAACAAAAATGCAGATGGCAATGGTCTGAGCAAACATGTTATTCCTCCCTGTGCTATGGAATTTCCAACGCGAGTCATTATATCGACCCTTTGCGCGGAAGCGAAATGCTTTCTTGACATGGCGGATATATCATTTTGCTATGCCGCCGGAATTTTCCTGATTTCATGCGGCTTTGCGGCAATGTTTACTTTTCGTCAAGGTTCTGTTCTTTTTTCCCGAATACGCTTGCGCCGCCGCGGCGCTTCTGTTACAATCAGTCTTGCCGTCCGCAAGGTGCGGACGAATGCTTTTCTCTTCCGTCAAATTTTACGCAGTCAGGTTCCTCGCCGCCGCGCAGAACCCCAATCATTTCTTTTTCAGAGGAGCTTGCCTATGAACATCAGCTACGACAGCTATCGCGTCTTTTATTACGCCGCCAAATACCGCAGCTTTTCGCAGGCCGCCGCGGCGCTCTACAGCAACCAGCCCAACGTGACACGCATGATCCGAAAGCTCGAATCCGAGCTCGGCTGCGCGCTGTTTTTCCGCTCGCCGCAGGGCGTGCGCCTCACGCCCGAGGGGGAGAAGCTCTACACGCACATCGCCGTCGCGTTTGAGAGCATCGAGGCAGGCGAAGAGGAGGTCCTCTCCGACCAGAGCTTGCAAAGCGGTATCGTCCACATCGCAGCGAGCAGCCTTGCCCTGCGCACGCGGCTTTTGCAGGTGCTCGCGCGCTACCGGCGCGCATACCCGCACGTGCGCATCTGCCTGACGAACCACTCTGCCTCCCACGGCCTCGCCGCCGTGCAGAACGGCCTTGCCGACTTCGCCATTCTGGCAGAGGGCGCGTCCGTGCCGGATTCGCTCACGGCGCAGAAAATCGACGAAATTCAGGAGATCCCCATCTGCGGCCCGGCGTTTTTGGAGCTCACCGAGGAGCCCGTTTCGCTCAAAAGGCTTGCCGACTACCCGATCATCAGCTTGACGGAGGGGACATCGTCGCACGACTTTTATGCCGAGCTCTTCCTGCGCCACGGTCTTTCGTTCAGCCCCGATGTAGAGGTCGAGACCACGGCACAGGTGCCGCCCGTGGTGCAGAGCGACCTTGGCGTCGGCTTCGTGCCGCGCGAGATGCTTTACGGCACGCCGGAGGCAAGCGGTATCTACCCCATCATGCTCGAAGAGCCCATTCCCGCGCGCAGCGTCTTCCTCTTCCAGCGCAAGACGCAGCCGCTGAGCATCGCCGCTAAAAAACTGCGGCAGATGCTGCTCGAAGACGCGCCGCAGGAGAGTGGAAAATAATCAGACAAAGCCCCGCCGTTTTCAACAGCAGGGCTTTTCTCTTCACTTTTTTACAGATTCAGCAGCGTTTCGCTCAGGCGCTTGCCGGCGCTTCCGGCAAAGTCCTCCGCCCGGCGGATGCGCAGGAACGACGCGCCGTAGATCATGCGCTCGTTTTCAAGCTCTCCGTCCTCGCCGAGGAAAATTCCGATGACGTGCTCGCCCTCGCGCCGGAGCTTTCGCACCTGAAAGCAGGTGTCGCGGATGGCGGCGTCGCCGACGTAGGTTTCCGGCGCGCCCTCGCGCTTGCGGCCGCTGACCATGTCGTTCGGTAAGCCGTCGCTGAACACGATGATAATTTTGTGCTCCTCGCGCCGCTTTTTGAGGTCGAGTCCCGCCGCGGCCAGCGCAAGGCCGTCGCGGTTATTCGACGTCGCGCGGTACTCCAAAATGCGGCGGTCGCCCTCCGGTTTGTCGTCATAATCGCGGAAGCGCCGCAGCACCGTGTAGTTGCCGTAGGTACAGTAGCTCATCACGCGGTGCGGAATGCGGATGCGGCTGAGCGCCGCGCTGAAGAGGTAGCTTTGCAGCGCCACCATGCTCTGCCGCACGCTCTGCGAGCCGCTTGCGTCGATCAAAAGCTCCACGACGACGGCGGACGGTTCCTGCCGGACGATCTTTTCAAAAAGCTGCGGATTTTCGCAGCGGCTGACCTTCCAGAGCAGATCGTTTTGCAGCACGCCGTGGTCGGCGCGGTAAACGTCCGGCTCGCTGCGCAGGCTCAGCGCATTGCGAAAGGCCTGCTCGATGCTGCGGATGCCCTGACGCGCGGCGTCCTCGTGCTCTTGGAGCATTTTGAGGTTGCCGTCCCGACTGGCGCGCAGCGATTGGGCGCGCGGCTCACTACCCTCGTAGGCGTCCGCGCTCAGGCCGTCGGTGAAGAGGAGCTTACGCTCCTCGTGGATGCCGGTGCAGACAGCGCTTTCGATCTCCTCCATCGCCTGCTCGGTCTGAAAGCTGGGGCCAAAGTTGCGCATCAGATACTCCGGAATGCCGGCGAGCGCGTCGTCCGGCAGGACGAGGCCATCGGCCGATGCCTCGCCCGCCTTGTCGTATTGGAGTTCCATCTCCTCGGTCTGCGTCCACTCGATGTCCCCCGGTTCGGCTGCGGGCTCCCACTCTTCCGTCTCGCGCTCGGGTAAGATGTCCTGATTGTGGTCAGGCGCAAAATAGCGGATGAAAATTTTGCGGTACAAAAGCGCTGCGAGTTCGACGAGCGACTTTGCGTCCGCGCAGCTCTCGCTGCGCGCGGCAAGGTCGTCAAACTCGGCCAGCATGTCTTCAAAACCGCTGAAATTTTTCAAAATGCGGCGGTCGCCCTCCGTCGCCACGGCGGGAAAGTGCTTCGTCAGATCGTAAATGTACATCCAGCCGCGCGAGCTGCGCCGGTAGCGCAGGAGGTCGCCACGCAAAATCTCGCCCGCCGCCTGCTCCGCCATCACGGCGACGCCCGGGCGCTCGCCCATCAGCTTTGCCCTCACGGCGCGCTCGACGCACAGGTGCGCAATGGGCAGCAGCACGTCCATATCGTAGGCCGCGTAGCGGTGCCGCCGCAGCCACAGATTCAAGTCATCGAGCCCGAAAAACTTGTCCGCCCCGCCGAGGACGACGCCCTCGTACACCTCCACCATGCCGCCCGCGCGCTCAAAGGGTTCGCTCATCTTCTGCACATACTCGGGATAGGTCCGCTTGCGGTGATCTTCAGAAACGGTCAAAAAAAGGCTCTCTTCTCTGCCGATGCTCATCTCTTCAGGCAAAGCGCGTCAGCGCTACGTCGCGCACGAGCGCATACTCGTACTCATCGAAGCATTTATTCGTGATGCTCACGGCAATGGCGTCCTTGGGCGCCATGCCGTCGGTCATCAGGTGCAGGGCCGCGATCATGCCGCGCATATCGACGGAGTTCGTCGAGATCTCGCCGTTCACGGCCTTGGCGTTCAGATCAAGGAACAGCCCCGTGCAGCGCTTGATATTCTCGTCCGATGCCTCGGACACGTTGGCGCGCAGCAGCTCGCAGAGCTGGGGTTCCTCGAGCGTCGGCATACGGATGACCGTAAAGCGCGAGACAAGCGCTTCGTTCAGCTCGCGCGTACCGGCGTAACCGTAGTTCATCGTGGCGATGAAGCGCGCGGCGGGGTGGATAGGGATACACTCATAGCCCGGCACGTCGATGAGGCGGCGGTAGTCGAGCGCGGAGTGCAGCACGGCCACGGCGTCGTTTTTCGCCATGTTGATCTCATCTAAGATGCAGAAGCCGCCGTACTGCGCGGCGAGCGCGACAGGGCCGCGGCGCAGCCGCACCTCGCCGCCGGTGAAGGTGTCGGTGCCGATGAGCGTGCTGCTGTCGGTATTCACATGGAACGACACAGTGTAGACCGGACGGCGGAACAACCACGCAAGGTTGTCCGCCAAGATATTTTTGCCCGTGGCCTTGCCGCCGGAGAGCAGAACGTTCTCCCCCTGCAGAAGCGCAGCGACGGCCAGCTCCATGATCTCATCGCCGATGAATTTGACGGGCGGCTCGGCGATGCGGCTGCGCACCGCCTCGTCCGCGACGTATTGCTTTTTGAATTGCTCCAAACGGAGCGATAGATCCTGTCTCATGTCTTTGATAATTCCCTTCTGCGCGCGGAAACGACTCCCGCGCAATGTGCCTTTTCAGCGCTTTTCCATGCAAAGCATTATAGTATCCGTACAGGACATTGTCAATTTGCGCCGCCGTTGCATGCGGGAAAAACATGTGGTAAAATCAATATGGTAAATTTCATTTTTATAAAGGGGGCAGCACTATGTTGACGATCTTCAACCGCAAGGAACTCATCACCACGATGGACATGCAGCGCCAGTCCAATATCCGCAGCATCCTGTCCGCCAACGGCATTGCCTACACGGTCAGAACCGAGAATTTGCAGGGCTCTTCCGCGCTTGGCGGCCGCAGCCGCGGGAGCACCGGCAGCTTTGGCATCGACCCGAACTATTCGTACGAGTATCATATCTACGTCCACAAAAACGACTATGAAAATGCTCTGAGACTGATTCGGTAACGTCCCTGAGCCCTAGAACAATAAAAGGCATTCCGCGCGATAGACGGGTGTCCGTAAAACAGTTAATCCTCCGTATGGCTTAGACCATGCGGAG
>OMCS01000335.1_pt1 | contig 25091 bp, 19 predicted proteins | sample 1674241 | NCBI WGS metagenome assembly OMCS01 (sample SAMEA103958153, study PRJEB25191) | human gut metagenome
GTAAGTTAATGCTTATGTAAAAATGGCAAGTGGTTTTAGGAAAAAAGAAGACTTAAAATGAGTAGAAGAACTGTAAATATTGGGGGAGTATAAAAATATGTTTTATGAAATTGTGAATTTATGAATTAACATATATATAATAATATGCCTAGAAAAGAAAATATAATCTAAAAAAAACAAATGCACAAATGGCCCCGCTTTTGACGGTGCTATTTGTGCACGATTAACATAAATAACAGAATTTAGCATATAGGATAATAAAAACGAAAATATGAGGTTAATAAATCCTATATTTTAGCTATGATGTTTTCATTTCGTTCTTACAGCCCATAATGAAGCGGTAGGCAGTATTTTTGCTTTAGACGAAAAAATCGCGCAATGTATTCTTCGCTTTTTTAAAGGGAAAATATGGCTTGCTGAAAACTTATTTCTTACCGCTTATGTTGACATTTACACCTATTAACTCAGAATTAAGAAATTTTTCAAATGACCAAATGACCACGAAAGCATTGATTATCAACACTCTTAGTGGTCATTAGTCATTTGTCATTTTTGCATTCACCCTAAGTTAGCTGCAATTTGCCCCGTGTTTATGGGTTGATTTTCTGCGTGATGGAGGGGTGTTGAGGTTTGAGAAGTTCTGACAAAAAATAAGGGAACAACAATGATTTAGAAATCTGTTGTTCCCTCAAAAAAATAATTTCGCTCTAAAAATCTTTTTGCTATAAATGCGAACAGATCAGCTTTAAATAAGCGCCATTAAAAGGTGATGCTATCGTCCGCGTAATAGGCAGAAGTGATTTGTCCACTGATGTTGCCATCGTAGTTTATTTGTGCCTTTTTAATGGCTTGGCAAACTGTTGGTTTGGTAGCTTCGGTGAGCGTGTAGAATGTGTGAACCTCGACGGTAAAACCATCGTTATATCTACGCTCAAGGGCTTTCAGCAACTCGGTAGTTACACCTGTGACGTAAATGGTTACGCCATTGTCTTGACGCGTTACCTTTACATCGACTTGGGCTCCTATGGCTCGGTCGTAATCTTGCACTTCGAAATATTTTTCGAAATATCTTACAACCTCGTTCGTGTCGACATTCTCGACAGTGTAGGCACTGCTCACAGGGATAAATATTTTTACGTCCTTAGCCTCTTTAAGATGTATAGAGGTTTTTATTTCGCCCCAATTTTGGTGCTCTTGCTGATGGATGTCTACGCCTAAAGCCTTGCTGAATGGCTTAATATTGTGGTTCACAGGGAAGTAGTCCATGAGCTGACCGTAGGTGAGCTGTGCGCCATTTTCGCCGAAGGTGATTTCTCTATAGCCCTCGTCTTTGCAAGCGTCGCAAGCCTCTTTGATATCAGCCTTGTCGGTGAGCAAACCGTCGATGTGGAAACCATTGTTCATGTCTTTGGCAAGGTACCAAATTACGTGAATGTTGTTTTCGTTGACGGTGGAAGAGATGGGGTTGGTTCTTTGATAGTATTTTGCCACCATTTTTTGAATGCGGGCAGTAGCAGTATCGCCTGCTGCAATAAGGGTGTGCATGGCTGAACCGTCTGTGCTCAGGAGGTAGGTATAGTCGTTGCCCTTGTTGATAGTGATGTAGGGGCAATCGGTGTATGCCTTGCCATTTCTCACCGCACTTAAATAAGAATTGGCTGGTGTGACGTAACCCAAGCGTGGGTCGACCTTCACGTTAAAGTATGCCACGTTGACTACGGGTGAAAGTGGATTTTCGGTAGCACGTGTGGTTGTATTGATTTTTTCAAGATTGTTGAGTGCATTTACACCCATATACACTTCTGTGCTGGGCGCGTTGTTCTGCGCAAAGTCTGTGTGGTTAAGGTCGTCGGTGTTAGAGCAAGCGGTAAACAGACCTGCGGCAGCCGCGACGAGCATTATTTTTTTAAGTTTCATTTTTAGTAAGCTATAAAAAGCGTATTGAACAATGCTGTCCTATCACACAAGGGCGGCGAGATTGTTCAATACGTTTTAAGAAAAGTTTTTTAAGCATAGAGGTGGTGTGTTTTAGCCACGCTCTTTACTTGCTAAGCTTCATGCCTATATACATGCCGCTATAATTGCTAAGGATAGACGACACAGCGCCCATGCTGCTGCTCTTGCTCAAGGCAGAAACGCCCTTAAGGAGTTTAAGCATTTTGTCGCCCTCCATTAACAAACAGAGTTGACCGTTTTGCATGGCTACGTGAGGAGTCATCTGTGCAAGACCTGCGAGATAGGTCAACTTCATTTTTTTGTTTTTTGTATCGAGGGTGTAGTTTCCGCTAATGGTGCGTCCGCCAATGTTTGCGGTGTAGGTGTTGTCGCTATTGAATGTGAACGAGCATGCACCGTTCTTTATGCCCACCTTGGCGAGTTGGGTGTTGATTTCGTTTTCAATTTTGTTTGCAGCTACTGCACCACCGGCTTTGGCAAGAAGATTTTCGCTTTCGAACACGCAGTTAGCACCTGAGTAGTTCCATGTGCCTTCGATGCTCTTTTGCGAGAAGTTGCTGCTGGTGCCTAAGAGGTTGCCAAGCAAGCTACCCAAGATTGTGGTGCCTGTGTTGGTTGCATCTGAACTGCTGTTTGAGTTGGTTGTGCCATTGCCATTGATGGTATTGTTGAGTATGGTTTGACCTACGCCTTGTGCTACGCTGCCACCTGTGGTGCCACAGCTTGCAAATAACATTGCGCCAGCCATAATTGCTAACGATGTTGTTATCTTCTTCATTATTATTGCTTTTTTGTTTTATCCTGTAAACTTATTCGGTGCAAAAGTACAAAAAAAGCGCAAAACATAAGCTGTTTTAGCGCTTTTATAGACAAATGTGGCTATTTTGCCGACGTTTTATGTGATTTTCAGTCCTTTTGGGACGTTTCTGCCAAGGGGTTCCAGCCTTGTGCGCGTAGGTCGAATTCGTTGCCATCGCGCGTGATGAGCTTGCTGCCCAATGTGGCTTCGGTGATGTGACCTATAACTTTTACATCTTCGATTTGGCTCACACGTTCGTGGTCGGTAAGAGGCACGGTGAAGAGGAGTTCATAATCCTCACCGCCGTTGAGCGCAGCTGTGTATACATTGAAGTTGAACTCCTCGGCAGTAACTGCGGTTTGATAGTCGATGGGGATGCGCTCTTCGTAAATGCGGCATCCCACCTGGCTCTGTTTGCAAATGTGCATGGCCTCGCTCGAAAGTCCGTCGCTAATGTCCATCATAGAGGTGGGACGTATGCCAGCTTCGCGCAAACGACTGATGATGTCGCGACGTGCCTCGGGCTTGAGGAAACGCTCTATGAGATATTCACGTCCTGAAAAATCGGGTTGTGCAGCAGTTTCGGGATTCCCCTTTTGCGATTCGAAAATACGTTTTTCGCGTTCCATAAGTTGCAAGCCCATATAGGCAGCCCCTAAATTGCCACTGACACAGAGTAGGTCGGTGTTTTGGGCTCCCGAACGGTATACGATGTCATCGGCTTGGGCTTCGCCCACACAGGTGATGCTAATGGCGAGTCCTGTGAGCGACGAAGTGGTGTCGCCTCCCACGATGTCGACGTTGTGGCGCTCGCAAGCTAAACGGATGCCTGCATAAAGTTCGTCGAGGTGTTCCACCTTGAAACGGCGTCCCACGGCAATGCTTACCAGGAGTTGGCGCGGTGTGCCGTTCATGGCGTATACGTCGGAGAGGTTGACCATGGCTGCCTTATAACCCAGGTGCTTGAGCGGGGTGTAGGTGAGGTCGAAATGGATGCCCTCCATCAACATGTCGGTGGTGATGAGCACACGACGAGTGTCGGCAGGGTCGGCACTATATTTTAGTACGGCACAGTCGTCGCCCACGCCGAGAAGAGTCGACGCGTTTTGCATCTTCATATCGGCTGTGAGGCGATCTATCAAACCAAACTCGCCGAGTGTAGATATTTCGGTCATATATTAATTTATTATCAGAAATAGAATCCTAAACCTATGCGAATGCCCACTGTACTCTTTTTTGAGAATGAGTCGAGCGACATTTTATAATATACAGAAGGTTCGATGGTGATGAAACGATTTACAAAAAACGAATAGCCGATTTCGACCGGTATTTGCACATCGTTGCTATTGGGGGTGTAGTGCACGTAGTCGGCTCCTGCACCCATAAACACGCCACATTGGTCGAAGTAGTAACGGAGACCTGCACCAATGGCTACATCGTCGATTTCGGGGGTGTGGTTATAGCTCACAGAACCGCGAAGCATTAAGCAGTCTGCCATGAAATAGCCCGCTGTGGCATCAACGCCTAAACGGAACTTTTGGTTATCGCTGTATGAAAGACCTATTCCCGAAAGCGAGGTGCTGACATACTTGGTGCCCTGGGCAAACTGGGCATTGGCTGTGAGTGTGCTCACCAAAAGGAGCATCAGTAAAAGAACTTTTTTCATAGGGTTGTATCTTTTTTAATGATCAAATGAAAGGGCGAATGTACACATTTATTTGTTATTAGTAGGTATTCAAAATTATTTTATACTATCAACGCCCTATTTTTTCCAGTTTTCATACTAATTTTGAACACCTACTTACATCGGGGTTTGCACATGAAAAAGTTGTGAAAAGCACGTAGGAATGCTTGTGGCACAACGTTTTTCGACATCAATAGCTACTTGTCCCATTGTGCGACGCACATTGACCTCGATGCAAGGATGCAAGCAGGGCTCGGGGTGTGTGGCATCAGTAGCCCACATCATGTCGATGCCTAAACAGCCTACATATTTCCCAGCAATGACTTGTGACAATGCGGTGCAACAAGCCTCAGCTAATGTGTGAAGAGTGGCAACACTAAATGGCAACTGTTGTTGCAGGGTGGCTTGTGGCGCAATGATATTGCCCGAATAGCCCCCATTGGGCGTGGTGTGGAACAAGGATATGCCTACGTATGTGACACGTCCGTCGGGGTGTGCTTCGAACTCTAAGGCAAAGTCCATTACACTGTGATATAGGGGTTCTAACTCGATGCCTCCTTGCTCACGAAGCAGGCGTTTGACGCGCCCCATGCACGACTCGGACATGGGATTTGACACACGAAACACGCCACGTCCGCTACACGACCACAATGCCTTTGCCATGGCATGGGGGTGCTGACTTATAAAGTGTGTTACGTCGGTCCACGATGTGGCTATATGCGATGTACCCACGGTGTCGATTCCTTGGTTACGGAGCAGTTGGTACAACAAAGGGAGCACGCGCGACGTGGTGTGACGGCTGCTAAGTTGGCGCACATGGGCTATGCCATCGGCACTGGGTAAAAGTGTGGAGGGGGCTCCTGCCTTGCTGAGTTGTTGGTGTATAAGTGCATCCCATCCCCAAGGAGAGATGTTGCCTATGGTTTGCCAAAACGCTTCTTTTAAATCGCTTTGGTGGAGAAGGGTTACATGGCTTGCCCAATCGGGCACGGGGGTGGTAGGCACATCATTGGGCACCCACACCACATCGCCCGCTTTAGCCCATAGTGCAGGGAGCAATGCCCACGCCGAAGCTAACTTACGCGCTATCACCGAGGGGTAATAATAGGGGGTGCCTGCTGCTAAAGCCTCATCGTGTGAGGGATTGAACACATGCAGGGTGCGAGGGGGATATTGGGGTGTCTGCATTTTTAAAGATGAGGGTAGGCAAGTTTTGGGGTATTTTTTGAAATTTAGGGAAATCAGATGATTTCGCCCTAAAAAAATCAGTCTTCGCCACAAATTTCGTGGATGCGTTCGGCACAGTTTTCCATCAACCATTTGGGGGTAGAGGTTGCGCCACAAATGCCCACGCTCTTAGCTTGTGCAAACCACTCGCTGCGAATGGCATTGGGATTGTCGACTAGATAAGAGTGTGGATTTTCTTGTCGACAGGCTTCGTATAATACACGTCCGTTCGAACTCTTTAAGCCGCACACAAATACCACCACATCGTGGCGCGATGCAAAAGCACGAATGTTGGGTAAACGGTTGGCTACTTGGCGGCAGATGGTGTCGAAATAGCGAAATTCGGCAGGCGGCTGAATGTGTTGTGTGATATAATCTACTATTTGGCGGAAGCCTTCGAGCGGTTTGGTGGTTTGCGAGAATAGGGCTATATTTTGTGCATAATTTAACTTGGCAGCCTCTTCAACACCTTCTATCACGATGGCTTCGCCGTTAGTCTGTCCTACCAACCCTAAAACCTCGGCATGGCCACGCTTGCCATAAATCACGATTTGCGGATGGTGCTCTTCAGAATATACTTTTTTGATGCGACGTTGCAGTTGCAACACTACAGGACAGGTGGCATCTATTAAACAAATGCCACGTTGCTGTGCCAATTCGTAGGTGGCAGGGGGTTCGCCATGTGCACGCAATAACACCTTTGTGCCTTGCGGCAAATGGTGCAGAGCCTCATGATTGATGGTGTCGAGGCCCATCTCGTGTAAACGCTCACACTCGCTGCCATTGTGCACGATATCGCCCAAGCAACAAAGCGAGGAGGACTGTGAAAGTTCCTCCTCGGCCTTGCGTATGGCTGTGGTCACGCCGAAGCAAAAGCCCGACGATGCGTCAATTTCAATATGCATAAATAGGGTTTGTGGTGACGATTTTTAAAAAGTATTTTGCGAAAGAATATAGTTGCTTGCAAAAAGAATTTGACTAAGCAATGTTCTTTTTATACAAGTCAATTCAGCTTAAAGTCTACAGGAATGGTAATGCGAACGGGGGTAGGATGTCCCTGTTCGTCGGTACCGGGTTTCCATTTGGGCATGCTTTTTAGCGTGTTGACTGCTGCGCGATAAATTTCGGGGTTGAAGGCATTTTTTACCTCTACATCTGTGGCATATCCATCGGTGCCCACAATAAAAGTCAGTGTCACAGAGCCTTGCTGATTATTGTCGATGCAATTGGTGGGATAAACAAGGTGTTTATCGAGCCAACGCATAAAAGCACGAAGTCCACCAGGAAACTCGGGCATTTGCGAAACGTGCTCTGTGGGCACTATTTTTTGCTTTACCACGGGTAAACTTTCGTCGCGAATGCCTGTAGTATCGACAATGGGTGTGGTAATTACGTTTTTCTCAGGGTCGAAGTCGATAGGACCATCCATGCCTATTGTCTCGGTCGCGGGGTTGCCTTCTACAATCTTGGGGATTGCCGATTTAGCGCCTGGTGCCATACGCATGGGGGGAGCTTGTCGGGCGGTTGAGATGAATTTTACCTTGTAACCCTCTTTTAACTCTGTGGGTTTCTTGGCAAAAGCATCGGCTGCCTCTTTCATGCTTTTGGCATCCACAATACGCGTATAGAGCATAATCGACCCCTTGAGCAATAGCATCACAGACAAGGTGCCTAACATAATTACAAGCACACGTCGGTAGCGTGCCCCCGTCTGCTCACGCAGCTTGTAGGCACCATATTCTTTGTTGCGACCTTCGAAAACGATGTCGCACCATTCTTTTGAAAATATATCTGACGTATGCACTTTCTTTTTATTTTTAAAACAAAGGTACGGCAAACCACGCGGAAAACAAAATAAAATTTAGTTTTTTCCGTTTTTTAGTGAAGGTAAAAGTTTTTTGAAAACTCGACTTTAAAAATAGCTTGCCACTGCGAGCTAAAAACATATTTTTGAACATACAAGGCGCTACGTGGTAAAAAATAAGTAACTTCGCAGCCAAACAAATAACATCACATCCGCAATGCACACAAAGTTTACATTGCTGGCCCTTAGCTTATTGCCCTGGGCTACAGCATCTGCCCAAGAATATTCCTCGGCGTTTAACACGCTGAGACTTCCTGCATCGGTTCATGTGGCGGCATTGGGCGGACAAAATGTGTCGCTCATTGAGGATGCGCCAACCGCTGGATGGGCAAACCCTGCACTCTATGCCAACGCAGCCGACAAGAGTTTGGCGCTTAACTTTATGACTTATGCCGTGGGTAGCCAATGGATGGGAGCACACTTTACGAAAGCCTTTGGCGAACGACATACCTTAGCCGTAGGGGCACAATACATGAACTTTGGTTCGATGGACGAAACCGATGAAACAGGTACCACCACAGGCTCGATCAATGCAAAAGACTTTGTGATTGGGGCAGGATATAGTTATCTGCTTTCTGACAGATGGTCGGGCGGTGCGAATGCTAAATTCTTGGTATCGAACTTAGCTGGATACTCGGCTATGGCGCTATCGGTAGACGTGGGATTAAATTATTATGACGAGGATAACGATCTTTCGGTTTCTACCTCGCTACAAAATGTGGGTACCCAAGTTAAGGCTTACGAAAACGGCATTCATACCCATCTGCCCTTTGCCCTTTCAGTGGGTTTTACCAAAGGTATGGCACATCTGCCCGTGCGCTTTCACGTGACGATGACAGATGTGACCCGATGGAAGTCGAGCTACTACGTATTGCCCGAAAATAAAGATAACGAAGACAAACAGAAGGTGAGCTTTGGCAAAAAAGCACTCAACCACTTTATTGTGGGGGTTGACGTGTTGCCCACAGACTACCTTTATATTGCTGCAGCCTATAACTTTCGCCGTGCCTACGAGCTGAAGGCTTCGGGCTCGTCGCACCTTGCAGGCTTTTCGGTAGGTGCTGGGCTTAACATCAAGCGTTTTCAGTTTGGAATTTCATACGCCAAATATCATCAGGCAGGAAACTCTATTATGGCAAGTGCTGCCTATACTCTATAATTTTTAAGAGGTATCCTTTTTAATGAGAGCAACCCTTAAACTTGAACAATATATTTTATGAAAAAGATAATCGTGGCCATTGATGGACATTCGTCGTGCGGAAAAAGCACAATGGCTAAGGACCTTGCCCGCGAAGTGGGTTATATTTATGTAGACACGGGTGCCATGTATCGTGCCGTAACACTTTTTGCCTTGCAACACAAGCTTTTCAACGCTGATGGTAGTGTGAAGGCTGACGAATTAGAAGGCATGATGAAAGACGTGGTGGTGGACTTTAAACTCGACCCTGAAACAAAACTCCCCTTGGTGCACCTTAATGGTGAATGCGTAGAAAAGCAAATTCGCGGCATGGAGGTGAGTTCACACGTTAGCCCTATTGCCGCACTCCCCTTTGTGCGCCAAGCCATGACGGCACAACAACAGCGCATGGGACGCGACAAAGGCATCGTTATGGATGGTCGCGACATAGGCACTGTGGTTTTTCCGGATGCTGAACTTAAAATTTTTGTTACTGCATCGGCTGAAGTGCGTGCCCAACGTCGCTACGATGAACTTAAAGCTAAAGGGCAAGAGGCAAGCTACGACGACATTCTTAAAAATGTGCAAGAACGCGACTACATCGACTCGCACCGCGAAGTAGCCCCCTTGCGTCAGGCAGACGATGCCCTTTTGCTCGATAACTCGAACCTTACTATTGCACAACAAAAAGAATGGCTCATGATGCAGTTTGCACGTCACACCTCGTGGACTGTAGCCATTGAACATGCCCTTGAAGGTGTGCCTTATCCTGCACAACCCGAAGGACTTTACGAACCTATTAGCTATGTGCTCTCAATGGGTGGAAAGCGTCTGCGCCCCACCCTATTGCTCACAGCTTATTCTTTATATAAAGATAATGCTGCCGAAGCAATGCCTGCAGCCATAGGACTTGAAACCTATCACAACCACACCTTGCTGCACGACGACCTGATGGACAATGCCGACATGCGACGTGGCATGCCTACCGTGCACAAGAAGTGGAACGACAATACGGCAGTACTATCGGGCGACACTATGCTTATTATGGCTTTTCAGCATATCATGCAGTGCCCATGTAACCAACTGGCTGAAGTGCTCGACCTCTTTGCTCGCACAGCTCGCGAAATTTGTGAGGGACAGCAATATGACGTGAATTTTGAAACACGCACCGATGTGACTGAGGCTGAATACATCGAGATGATTCGCCTTAAAACGTCAGTGCTCTTGGCTTGTGCCACCAAAATGGGTGCTATGATAGCCGATGCCCCTGCTGCCGACTGTGAGGTGCTATATAAGTTTGCCGAACGCATTGGTCTTGCCTTCCAGTTGCAAGATGACTATCTGGATGTGTATGGCGATTCTGCCGTATTTGGTAAGAACATTGGCGGTGACATTCTTTGTGGCAAAAAAACTTTCTTGCTTATCAATGCCTTCCAACGTGCCGACGATGCACAAAAGGCACGTTTGCTGCAACTCTTGGCTGACGGTAATATGCCTGCCGAACAAAAAATTGCCGAGGTTACTGCACTTTATAACCAACTCGACATCCCTACACTTACGCTCAATGCCATCAATCACTATTATGACGAGGCACATAGCGAATTGCAAAAGCTCTCGCTCGCGCCTGCACAATGGCAACCATTGTGGGATTATGCTCAGTCGTTGCTCGGACGTAAAAAATAAATGTGCCACACATGCAGTTTATTGATACCCATACGCACATTTATAGCGAGGAATTTGACAATGACCGTGCAGAGGTGGTGGAGCGTGCCATAAAGGCTGGTGCGCAAATGTTGCTCTTGCCCAATATAGACGAGGCTTCGATTGATGCCATGATGCAACTTTGCCAACGCTATCCTACACGCTGTCGCCCCATGATGGGACTTCATCCCACTGAACTACCTGCTGACCCTGCCCCACTACTCTGTCGCATGGAACAGATGCTCAGCCAACCTAACCATCCTTTTGTGGCTGTGGGCGAGGTGGGCGTAGACCTATATTGGGACCAAACTCGACGCGACGAACAAATTGAGGTGTTTCGCCAACAAGCTCAATGGGCTGTGCACTATGGTTTACCTCTCATGGTTCACACACGCTCTGCCCATCGCGAATTGGTGGATACGCTCTTACCATTAAAGGACGAGCTTACGGGGGTGTTTCACTGTTTTGGTGGCACTGCCGAGGAGGCTGAAGAGTTGCTAAACACTTTTCCGGGATTTGTATTGGGCATTGGCGGTGTGTTGACTTTTAAAAAGTCGAAACTACCTGCTGTGCTTCATGCCACAGTGCCGCTTCATCGCATTGTGGTTGAGACGGATGCTCCCTATCTCACACCGCACCCTTATCGAGGTCAACGCAACGAGCCTTGCCACATTCCATTGGTTATTGCCAAATTAGCCGAGATTTACGATTTGCCCATAGAGCAAGTGGAACAAACCTTGCTCGACACTACGCATCGCATTTTTCCTAAATTATAAGGAGTAGAATTTATTTCCCAACTGAGTTTTTTCAGTTGGGATTTTTTTTCGGCTGATGTAAATACGCTTAAACTAACATCGCAAAGAGGATTTCAAGTCAATAAATGAGAGATTTTCTATAAAAAAAGCACTTTTTCTGCACTTTTTTTGATTTTATTTTTCGTTTGAATTGCGCTCATTTTGCACTAACTTTTTAGAATTTAGGCGGCATTTCGGCAATTCAAAATGAAAACTTTGGCTTTCATTTTGAATTGCGCTCAATTTGCACTAACTTTGCACCAAATTCAAAAAAAATTAGCAATGAACGTTTTAGAACTCAGCGAACAAGAAATACAGCGCCGTAATTCTCTTGAAGAATTGCGTAACTTGGGCATCAATCCCTATCCCGCAGCCGAATATAATGTAACGGCTTATAGCGATGATATTAAAGATAACTTCAACGAAGAAGAAAAACGTGAAGTGTGCATCGCAGGTCGTCTTATGGGACGTCGTGTGATGGGTAAAGCAAGTTTTGCCGAATTGATGGACTCTAAGGGACGTATACAGGTATATGTTACTCGCGATGACATCTGCCCAGGCGAAGACAAGACTTTCTATAACACCGTGTTTAAAAAATTGCTCGACTTGGGCGACTTTATCGGTGTAAAGGGTTTTGTGTTCCGCACTCAAACAGGCGAAATCTCTGTTCACGCACAAGAAATTGTTCTCCTTTCTAAGAGTTTGAAACCTCTGCCCGTAGTTAAGGAGAAAGATGGTGTGACCTACGATGCCTTTAACGATCCCGAACTTCGTTATCGCCAACGCTATGTTGACCTCTTGGTAAACCCTGGCGTAAAGGATATCTTTATGAAACGTACGCAGGTTATTAAGACCATGCGCGAATATTTTGACGAAGCAGGCTACACTGAGGTTGAAACACCTATTTTGCAACCTATTGCTGGTGGTGCAAGCGCTCGTCCGTTTATCACTCACCACAACTCTCTCGACGTAGACCTTTACTTGCGTATTGCCACTGAGCTCTACTTGAAGCGCCTTATCGTAGGTGGTTTTGAGGGTGTTTACGAAATTGGCAAGAACTTCCGTAACGAGGGTATGGACCGTAACCATAATCCTGAGTTTACTTGTATGGAGCTCTACGTGCAATACAAGGATTATAACTGGATGATGTCATTCACTGAAAAACTCCTTGAACGCATCTGTGTAGCTGTTAATGGTAAGCCCGAAAGTGTAATCGATGGTAAGACTATTAGCTTTAAAGCTCCCTTCCGTCGCTTGCCCATTCTCGAAGCTATCAAAGAAAAAACTGGCTACGACCTCGATGGTAAGAGTGAAGACGAAATTCGCGAAATCTGCAAGAAACTCAACATGGAGATTGATGACACCATGGGTAAGGGTAAACTTATTGATGAGATTTTTGGCGAATTCTGCGAAGGCACTTACATCCAGCCTACATTCATCACTGACTACCCCATCGAAATGTCGCCGCTCACCAAGAAGCACCGCGATAATCCTACACTCACCGAACGCTTTGAGTTAATGGTAAATGGTAAGGAGTTGGCTAACGCTTACTCTGAGCTTAACGACCCCATCGACCAGGAAGAACGTTTCCAAGATCAGCTCCGCCTCTCTGAAAAGGGTGACGACGAAGCTATGTTCATTGACCAAGACTTCCTCCGCGCTCTGCAATATGGTATGCCTCCTACTTCAGGTATTGGCATTGGCATCGACCGTTTGGTGATGTTGATGACTGGTCAGACTCAAATTCAGGAGGTTCTCTTCTTCCCGCAAATGCGTCCTGAAAAGAAGGCTCCACGCGATAAAGCCGACAAGTATGTAGCTGCAGGCATTGCCGAAGAACTTGTTCCTGTGCTCCAAAAGGTGGGTTACTACTTGGTTAGCGACCTCAAAGACGTAAAGGCTCAAAAGATTCAGCAGCAAATTGGCGAAGTTATCAAGAAGTTTAAGCTCGATATCGCCAAACCTAGCGTGCAGGATATTGAAGCCTGGAACGTGTAATGACTGAGGCTAATGTGTGAATGTGTTGTGTTTGTGTGAATTTGCTAACAAACTATTAGTTAAAAGCAAACACATTACCACATAAACACATTAGCTTATCACTACTTTCGCATATTCGCTCATTAGCATATTCGCTCATTAGCATATTAACACCGTGTACGACTTAGGAAACATAGCTGTGATGGGCAGCGGCTCGTGGGCCACCGCCATAGCCAAGATGCTACTCGAAAAAGTGGAGCATCTGCATTGGTATATTCGAAGACAAGATGCCATCGACGACTTTGTACGCACTGAACACAACCCATCGTATCTCACAAGCGTACACTTTGACACCTCGCGCATTACTTTCTCTACAGACATCAACGAAATTGTGCGCAACTGTCGCACATTGGTGTTTGTAACACCTTCGCCTTACCTTAAAAACCACTTGAAAAAACTTAAGGTAAAGCTACACGATAAATTCATCATCACCGCTATCAAGGGTATTGTGCCCGACGAAAATTTGGTGTGCTCTGAATTTTTTCGACAAGTATACAATGTGCCTGATGAGAATTTAGGTGTGCTTGGCGGACCGAGTCATGCTGAAGAAGTAGCACTTGGACGTCTTACCTACCTCACTGTGGGATGCTCTGACAATGAAAAAGCACGTGCCTTTGCCGAGACTATGGCTTCGAGCTACGTTAAAACAAAAACATCGTGCGACGTAATTGGCATTGAATATGCTTCTGTGCTGAAAAACGTGTATGCCATTGCTGCTGGTATTTGTAACGGCTTGAAATATGGCGATAACTTTCAGAGTGTGCTCATGTCGAACGCAGTGCAAGAAATGAACCGTTTCCTACAAGCTGTATATCCTATCGACCGCAGTGTGTATGACAGTGTGTATTTAGGCGACTTGCTTGTAACAGGTTATTCAAACTTCTCGCGCAACCGTGTGTTTGGCACCATGATTGGTAAAGGATATAGCGTTAAGTCTGCACAAATAGAAATGGAAATGATTGCCGAGGGTTATTATGGCACCAAATGTATGAAGGGCATTAACCGCTATTATCATGTAAATATGCCTATTCTTGATGCAGTCTATAACATTCTCTACGAACGCATTTCGCCCAGCATTGAAATTAAACTGCTTACCGATTCGTTCAGATAAACTGCATACTACAAAAAAACAAAAGCAACACGTTTTGATGTTCAACAAGGGACTTCAAAACGTGTTGCTTTTTTATTACGAACGAGTTTATTCTTTAATGGGCACCTGCGTAGTAGATTTCACATTGCCAATAACAAAAACACTATTCAGACTTCCCAAACAATGCATTTTACCTAAAGTGTTCAACATAAAATCTTGATAAGCTTCCATATCGCGAGTATGCACCTTGATGAGGAAGTCAAAATCACCACTCGTATTATAGCAATCTGTTATTTCCTCAATATCCTGTACGGCATCCATAAACTCCTTGATGTAATCGTGCGTATGTTGTTTAAGCCGAATATTACACCAAATAATAATATTGTTACCCACCTTACGCGAATCTACTAAAGCTACATACTTCTTTATGTATCCCTCACGCTCCAAACGTTTTTGACGATCAAAGGTTGGCGAAGAGGAAAGATGCACCTTATCTGCCAACTCCTTAGTGGTTAACTTTGCATTTTCTTGTAAAGCTCTAAGTATCGCCTTGTCTGTTTTATCTAAACCTTCCATTCCGAATATATTTAATTATAAAGGATAATATTCTGTATTTTAAGTTTTATCTGTGCAAATATAGCATATTTTCCCGTATTACGCAACACTATTGTTCTGCAATAGGAAATACCATAACTTTGCATCCGTAAAACTTTTAATAAACAACAAACACAAAAAGAATATGGCACACAACACAAACTATGCAGACAATTCACCTTTTCGTGCAGATATCGTAGGAAGTTTTCTACGTCCTCAAGAAATTAAAGTAGCAAGAGCTGCATTTAACAATGGCGATATCACAGCCAACGATCTTAAGTCCGTTGAAGATAAGTGCATCACCGCCCTTATTGCCAAACAGAAGGAGGTAGGACTTAAGGTTATTACTGATGGAGAATATCGTCGCAGCTATTGGCACCTCGACTTTATGTGGGGCTTGAATGGTGTAGAACACACCGAACTAGACCATGGTTACCAGTTCCATGACGAAGAAACAACAAAAGGTTCATGTGCACTGACAGGAAAAATCAGTGGCGAGAATCACCCCTTTGTTGAACACTTTAAATTCGTAAAGCAATTCGAAGACGAAGGCATTGTGGCACGCCAAACAATTCCTGCACCTGCACAATTTTATGCTGAATTATTTCGTGGCGAAAGTAATACATCTAACACACACAGCATTTATCCCAACCATCAAGAGCTCATTGAAGACATTGCTGCAGCTTATCGCACAGTAATTGTAGAACTCTATGCTGCAGGTTGTCGCAACATCCAATTTGATGACTGTACTTGGGGTATGGTCTGCGATAAAAGTTTTTGGGAGACCATGACGGGGTGTGGTTACAAGGTTGAGGATTTGATGCACATCTATCTTGAAGTAAACAACAAGGCACTTGAAAACCTTCCTGCCGATTTGGTTATCAACACACACGTTTGTCGTGGCAACTACCATTCAACCTGGGCTTCACAAGGTCCTTACGACACAGTAGCACCCATATTGTTCGAAAACGAGAACGTCAATGCTTTTTACCTTGAATATGATGACGAGCGTTCTGGGGGTTTTGAACCTCTGAAACATATACCAGCTAACAAGAAGGTGGTATTAGGACTTATCACGACGAAGAATCCTCAGCTAGAAGATCGTCAAACCATTATACAACGTATTCACGAAGCCACCAAATATTTGCCCTTAGAACAACTCTGCCTTAGTCCACAATGTGGCTTTGCCTCATGTGAAATTGGCAACAAACTCACTGAAAAAGAACAATGGGCAAAAATTGCTTTGGTACAAAGCATTGCTAAAGAAATTTGGGGATAATTTTTGATAAAGCAATTCTAAATCGAATGATAAAGTTCTTCGAAATATAAAGCTGGCAAAAGATTAAAAGCAACACGTTTTGATGTTCAACAAGGACTTCAAAACGTGTTGCTTTTTTATGGACTTAAACCAAGACAAGTTGTATCATGGTTTTACTGAATAGCCTGATTCTTAATTTCTATAGGATAATTGTATGATTGGCTTGAAAAAATATACTTTATAAGACTAAAGTTCTTAATTCTTGCCGGAACATTTTTAATTACGAGTTGTAACTTTAAAGGCACATTCGACGGAACTTCTTTGCCCCAATAAAAGTCATTACCTGCAAGTGTAGCCTCCATTTTATATGAATTTCCTTCATCATCAAATACCATAGAGGAATCATGGCAAGATGAGATATTAAGAACTTCATCACAGACATTCTTCACCGTGGCATTCACAAGCACATCATTTCCCTCACGCACTACACTATTAAGGTTGTATTGTAAAAGAGGGTGCGAACAAAAGATATTGCTTGCATTCGTATTTTGGGCATAAAGAATGTCGCGTGAACTAATCACATAGTCTTTGTAAGGCAAAATTTTAGGACCTACTCCTTCACTTACATCTCCCGAGAAACTAACTCTTGAAATAGATTTACAGGTGTTAGACACATTCTTTATCACGAAATAGCATTTTACAGGTACGCCTGGAGGCAAAGCCGTACAATCTCTACAAAACTTAGGATTAGGTACTTCAACATTCACTTCGTGTGATCTACCCTTGTCATCAATAGCTTCAACCTCACCTATTTCGAAATCAATACTTTCCGATGAGGTATTGGTTACCACAAAACGTATCAGCACGTTTTCTCCCCAATACTCACACGCGGTTACTACAAACTTGGTATGAGGAATTGCGCTTGAAGACGAACTTGAAGACGAACTTGAAGTGCTTGACGCTGAAAGGGCAGAACCAAGAGCCTTACCCATTTTCTTTAAAAACTGTGCGTTGACTGGTTGCACTGCTGCAAAACCCAAAACTAACGAACAAATGAATAACAGCTTTCTCATAGTGATAAATTGTTTATTGTTAAAAATTCTTTTGCAAATGTAAAGAGAAAAGCTGTACTATTTTTCATTAGAAATGATGATATTGTGCATAAAAGAGCATTTTTGCCCCCAAAATAAACTTCTAACAGTTTATCAAATAACTGTCATAGCATACCGCACGTCCACCGAAGCCTTCTTTCTGAAAAATGAGTCCCTCGTTTAAATACCAACCGCCTTCTTCGTTGCAAGTACCGAAATCAAAATAACGCACACCTTTATACAATACAGGAGAGGCTGTTATAATATTACGGAAAAGCAAATCGAGCGCACCTAATTCGCAACCTCTATCATTACAAGCTATATATTGTGCATGAACCACATGCTGCGTGATGTAAAGCAAACAACCTGCCAACACTTCGTTATTGACATGATCGACACACACCGCCAACTGAATATTACGAGGGAAACGCTGCATAAGCAACTCCATCTCTTCGAGTGTATGCACAGGAAGCGTATCATGACGCGACTGTAATACCGTATTTAAAATTTGCCAATAAGCCTTTAAGTGTTGTTTGCCAAATTCCATACGCAAACAAGCTAATTTCTCAGCCTTCTTCACCTTACGCCTGCGCAACGTACTTAAAGGATAAGGCTGTGCAAGGTCTATTACAGACGATATTTGGCGACTCAATAAAGTTGCATTCTTCCTAAAAAGCCAATACAAATCCTCCTGGCAGGGATAACTACAATAAATGTAGGGAATAGGCTTATAAACTATCGAATCAAAACCATGTTCACGATAAAAAGCAAGCAACGCATCAAACACCTCACCCGTAAGTTGGGCTGTAAGATGCGGTGACATTAACAGTCCACCATAAGTAAGTCCACCATGCGACTCCACACGATGTTCATCCGTTCTACATACATTCGCTGGAAACAAGGCTAACACTTTTCCCTGCACATCAGTAATCATTAACGAAGCATCTTTAAAACGATCGCTATGATATTCCATGTAGGCACGATTAAAAAGAAACGACTGTTGTCTTACGATATTTTCAACGGCACTATTCCAAACATCAAAGTCTGCAGCAGTATATCGCTTTATCAAAAATTTCATATCATTATTGGCATGTTATTCTAAGCAAAGTTAGTATTTTCCTTTCATCCACACCTCTAATCTAAAAAAAAACTTTAACTTTGCATCTGCTTAGGCCTCGTAGCTTAGCTGAATAGAGCGTCAGATTCCGGTTCTGAAGGTCTTGGGTTTGAATCCCAACGAGGTCACTGAGTGATTTTTAAGGAAATCAGAAATCAAAAAGTATAAGTGGTATTTACATTGATGTAGATACCACTTATTTTGTTTTGATTATCAAGCAGATACGCACTATATTTCATTATGGTGCGATACGAAAAAGTAATGTTATGTGGTCTAATTTTGAGAATGCGAATGTTTCACTTCGCAGTGGGATATTTTGCCAAAGTGGACAAAAGAGGACATAACGATACTCTACGATACAAAAAAGTGATACCAAGGTGATACCAATTTTTTGATGGTGATACCAAAGCATAACTTTTGAACTGCTGAAAGAAAAAAGTTTCCTTTTTTGAAAAAAAACTTTTCCACTTTTGCGCTATTCTGCTGCACAAAAGCAAAATCTATGTTAGATTCAGCAGTAAGAGTCGTATTCGACAGAAAAAAGCAAGCAGCTAAAAAGGGATGTGGTTGTCTCGATGTTGTGGTTAATCTTGGCAAGAAGGTGCGTAAATATATAATGGTATGCACCACCACTCCTGAAGAATGGGAGGAAAAATCTCGTTCACTCGACACTTTGCAGGTCATTGACCATTGCAAAAAGATCCTCACCACAATGGAAATTCTCGGTGAGGAATCTACAATCGAAAACTTCAACCGCCACTTCTTTGGTGAGGAAGAGGAGGAACAGAAGGACAGTTCCAACAAAGATTTCATCGCCTACTGCGAGGAAGCCTTGGCAGCTGAGGACATTAAAATCGGCACGCGCAAGCACAAGCAAGTAGTGATTGATGCCGTCAAGACCTACGGCAAACTAAAGACGTATGGCGACTTGACCCCCAAGAACATTCTTGCCTTCGACCGATGGCTGCACAATGGCGAGCGGAGTGACGTTACAATTTATGGCTACCACAAACGCCTGAAGAAATGGGTGGGCGAACTGGCACGATTGGACGAGATACCGCGCAACCCTTACAAAATTGTGAGTGTTACCCGTGGCAAGAGCAAAGAGCGCCAACCTCTGCTCGAAAGCGAATTGAAGAAAATGCGCGACTATCCCTTTGACGGGAAGTTGGAACGGGTGCGCGATCTCTTCATCTTCTCCGCTTATACAGGTCTTGCTTTCTGCGATGTGCAGAACTTTGACTATCAGTCTATGACGGTGAAGGAGGGTGATTTGGTTTTCATTGATGGGAACCGCATCAAGACCGATACGAAGTTCTTTACCCCTATCCTTGCCCCAGCTATGGAAGTGTTGAAGAAATATGACTTCAACTTGCCCAAGATTTCCAACCAAAAGGCAAATGATTACCTTCACTTGATACAAGCACAACTTGGCATCAAGAAGAATTTGACCTTCCATGTAAGCCGCCACAGCTTTGCCACACTCGCCTTGGCGCATGATGTCCCCATTGAAAATGTAGCCCGAATGCTCGGACACGAGGACATTCGGACCACACAGATTTACGCAAAGGTTTTGCGTACCACCATCGAGCGCCATGCCACCGCACTCCAAGGCGCCATCATCTAAACTTTATTCATCATCTAAAACACGATAAAACGTGCCTTTCAATAGCTGCGACATTCCACCCTCCTTGAATGTCGCAGTTATTTTTTCGCAAACATACTTGCCTCCCCTTATATAATATAAGGCACGTGGGTTGGGCAAAGTATCAGACAAAAACGAGAACTGATACTTCTTCTTGCCATCAATTTTGTATAACACTTCGCGTTTCTCCTCCCACATTCCCTCATTCAAGCGAAGTGAAAAAGGCGTAATGAATGCTTGAAATTCATCTGAGATTTCCACAAAATCCACCACAGGGTGCGGCATATACGGCTTGAAGTACTGCACCCCGTTCCAAAAGCCCATATATATTTGGTCAAAGTAAGCGTCCGTGTTCTTGTTCTCCCCCTTGGCAATGGTACGGCTTGCCGCACCTTGCGCCAAATCCCCTGCATCGTAGTCAATAGTGTTGGCTGACGTTGAACTGCCAAACACACGATCAGAACGACTACCACTTGAAGAACCGCTCCCATCTTCTGTCAGTGTCCAATTCTCACTGCTTCCCATCTCGCCACAATTCATGAAAAGCATATTGCCGTGACTGTCTCCCGTCCCCTCAATCCAAGCAGGCACAATTTTCAGTTCCAAGTCCTCTGCATTCTTGTCCGCAAAGCGTTCCCCATAGGCATTGACAGGAAGCAAACGATTATAATAGCGATACCACTTCGTTTTCGTCTTGTCTGAAAAGCCCGAAGTACCCTCCATCACAAACTCCGACTTGTAGCAGTACATGACAAAGTACGTGCGGTTTTCCTTGACATAAAACAATTTGTGTCCATCAGAGCCATATTTGTAGCCACGCACATACTGCGTGCTGCTGGCGTTCGGTCTTGTTTGCCTTGTGTACACCCCACTTATTTTAAGCGACTTTGCCGCCTCCAACAAATCTGCCATTTTATCATAAACCTTGGCATCCTTGCCATATTTGCGAATGTACCAATCGCACGAATGGTACGCCCAAAGCAAACTGCCATTGTCCTCATACTTCACATTCACGCTACCCAAGTATTCCGACTTGTCCTCCTGCGTGACTTGGGTGGTATAACTGTCCACCACCTTGTCCAACAGAACCTCATCTGCTTCCGTGGCAATGGCATCAGAGAATTTGAAAGAAATCGTTTTCTGCTTGTGGTTGATGGTAAAATCCCCAAACAGAAACTTCTCCAACTCTTCAAAGAACTCCGTCAGCGTCCAATGTGGCAAAGCAAGTGCAAAGTTATAAGCGCCCCATGCCGCAGGCAAGGTGTTGCATATAAGGAGATTAACAAAGGCAGAGTTTTCCAACGCCATGAAATCCCACTTATAACCCACCTGCTTGCATATCCTGTAAAGGATATACAGCAAGTAAGGCTGAAACGACAAAGCCTGTGCTCCCGTTTGCGCATTGGTTTCATGCGGCCAAATAAATTCATTCTTTTCTGCGCTCCACACCATTTCATTCTGAATGTTTCCCGAAGTGTTATTCACCCAGGGCAACGGGATCCAGAAATTATCCGGGTATGGGCGCATGTCGTCCATGCAATGCCCTGCAACCGCCACGCGGCTTGTGGGATAGCCCAAATCCAGCTCATTCAAATAAATATCGTCGAATGTCTCATCAAAGTTTTGCTCACTGCGTCCCTCCAAGAATTGCGTCTTGATTTCCACATCAGAAATTTCCGTAATGGTGATGGTGCCACTCCGATAAAAGTCACGATCGCGAATTTCGCAATCGAAAACCACCTTGTTCTTTGCCACATCTGCGCGGTGGATATGCCCAAAAATCGCTATATTTTGGGCACACCCTCGCAAAGGAAAAGTGATCGTCAGCGTATAGCTGTCACTTCCCGTAAATAATCTATTCTCAGCAATGAAGTCAAACGATGTACCTTCCTTCAATACGGCTTGTTGGTTGTTGATGATGATTTCCATTTTTATTATCTTTGCAAAATGAAACGTGCCATAATTATAATACTTGTAAGTTTAATACTCTTTTTGGCAATTCTTGCCTTGGGGTTCTTTTGGTCTCTTCCATTATCGCTTATATTCCTGTTTATTGGAAGTATTGCATTGCTTATTTCATGCGTATATGTAAAGGGAGAATCCACAAGAAGAGTTTTTGCTGCTATTTTATGCAGTTTGCTTATCACATGGTGCTTGCTGCTGTTATTCTTTTTTGTTGCAATGTATATGATGATGGATCGCAAAAGTTATTGAGCATTCATTTTCTTCTGCTTTTCGGAGATTTATTTCTAATCAACGTATCATACTCATCTTGTGCTTGTTTGATACCCGTGTCCCCTGTCACTGTGTTCACGGTGACAAAAGGTTCATTCAATCTTTGGCTTAGTCGGTTCATTGTTTCTTCGTACTTACTAAGTACAGCTGCACTCTGTGCCAAAGCTGCCGAAGCTACATTATCCGTGGGGGCTTGAATAATTACAGGTTGCGGTGAAGGCGAAGCCACCGCACCTGTTCCTATAATTGTTCGTGAAACATCATCGGCTCGCAAGGATCCGATGGTGTTAGTCCTTTGTGCATAGTCCAAAGCGTTAATCAAAGGTCTTGCCACAGGTGATGCGAGCAACTTTTGCGATGCCACCCATTCCCCGGCATGGACTACGCCCACTTCTTCATTTACTCTGCCTTGCGGAGTAAAACCACCTTGCGCATATCCTTGTGCCTCACTTGCCTGTTGTTGCTTTTTGATTGCGGCAATCTGTATCATGCCCGCAGCAATAGCCATAGCCGCTGCAATAGGTGCCATGATATAACCGACCACAGGAATAGCCGCTGCCGAACCATAAGCAGAGATCGCGTTTTGGGCCGTCTGCGCCACAGCTTGAATGACCTGCATGGCAAACAACTTTTTGTTCGCCTCGTTCTTCGCCTTGGCAAGGGCGGCTTGCTTCTCCTTTTCAAGCTTCGCCACCTTGTAGTTGTTACCTTCTGCCGCAGAAATCTCCGCTGAATAGCGGGCATTGATGGCGGCAGTTTCCTTCTCGAGTTCCGCCTGGACGAGAGAAGAAACGCCACTGAATATCTCTCCCATACCACTCATGACAGTGGAGAACGATTGCGTAACGGCTTGCCCGGCATCGCTCTCCAACCAATTAGCCAATTTCTCATTGGCTTTCTCCATGCCATTTTTTGTGACGCCAATACTATCAATGGCATATTTTTTACGAAGAGCCAACTTTGCTTTTTCAAAAGCTTCCTCAATGCGCAGTTTCTCTGCCGCATTGTCGCCAGCGGCTTTTACTTCAGCATGATATACCTGTTCCAAAGCAGCCATATCACTATCGTATTTAGTCAAACGTTCATCAGCATTTGCCCCAAAGTACTCCTCTTTGAGCTGCTGTTTCACTTGTTGCTGACGTTGGATAATCTTCTGCTGATTGGCAAATACTTTGTTCTGATATTCCTTTTCAGCTGCAAGTCTTTCCTTGGTGCCTTTCTTGCAAAGCTGCACCACTTTGCGAAGATGTTCCAGTTCAAGCAGTTCCACCGCATCTTCGTAGGTCTTGGTATCAGAAAGTCCATCAATATAGCGTTGCTTCAACTCCGCGAGCTGGGCATTATACGCTTTATCTTCTCGTTCGCGAGAAGCAGAAGTTGCGTTCTCCTCCTGTTTCTTCATAGCCTCCTGGTACTGCGCTTGCGCCTCCAAAAGGTCCTTAGCAGAAACGTCAGAACGCTCCATCTTCTTTTTCCAATACTCCACGTTGATCTCGTCCATGCGTGCAGTGTATTGCTCATAATCCTTCTCACCTTTGGCATACGCAATGCGGTTCTTGGCTTCCTCTGTCGCTTTCCAATCATCGGGAGAGTTTTTGCGGTCAGTCTGTTTTTTCTTTGCTTCCGCCAAGTTCGCTTCCGCTTCAGCTTTTTCCTCCTTGGTGATTTTCTTGTTTTTGAGAATACGAGCATAGTATTCTTGCTCAATCTCCTCCATGCGCTCCACATAGGCTTCATAGTCCTTTTCACCCTCCATGTATGCTTTCTTGTTGAGCGCATTCTGTTCTTTTTGCCAATCTTGTTCCGCCTTGAACTTGTCAGATTTCTTATTCTTCTTATCATCGTCCACCACAGGCACACTGCCACCACCTCCACCAGTGTTCGTGACAACAGGCTTCTTATTGGTTTCTTCGGCAGCTTGTTTGCCGAGATCGTTGCCATAAACATCAAAGATAGCATGCTCCTTTTGGTTCTGCTCATCAATTTTCCTTTGAATACTTGCCTTGTTGTTTTTCAGATGTGCAGTATAAGTAGCCGCTCCCGTGTCCATGGCACGCCCTTCACGTCCCCCCACAAAATTTGATGAAGCATTGATTCGCTTATCCTTCTCAATCGCATCATCAGCCTCTTTCAATTCCATTGCAAGTTTTGCCTTCTCCTTGCCAATCTCTTTGAGCAAATCCTTGGCACCTTCCAACTCATATTTCTTGGCAAGAGAGTTCAGATAGTCGTCCAGGGCTTTCTTGTTCTCCTTGTATTTCCCCGTGGTCGCGTCCAACTGCGCATTGTAGTTCGGGATAATTTTGTTCAGCGCATTGACCGCCTTTTGGCGATCGTCAAGCGACAGCTTTTCATCCTTTGCCACCTTAATCAAGGCTTCGATCTTGTTTTTCTCCTCCACAATACCCTCCTGACCTTTCTGTCTGACTTCTGCAAGCGCTTTCTCTGATGCACTCATCTCGTTCATCTTGGAAAGGGTCTTGTATATGCCATATCCCAAAGCCACAGCAGCTGCGAGCAAAATGCCCCAACCACTTGCCAACGAAAGTCCCTTTCGTTTCAAGTCCACCATGAGCGAGGACTGCTTAGCCCAATTGCCTTGCAATTTGGCAAGCACAAGGTTAAAAGCAATATGCCCAGCTTGCAGTGTATTCACTACTGCATGATACGCCAAAGCCGTACCCTTGCACACTGCATGCCATGCCGCTTGTGCTTTAAGCGCGATGGCATTCGCCTTGACTGCGATGGTGTAAGCTACCACCATTGTAGTCAATACGATAATAGCTTCCTTGTTTCTTGCAAGGAAGTCTATTGTCGTGCTC
>OMCS01000336.1_pt1 | contig 25083 bp, 23 predicted proteins | sample 1674241 | NCBI WGS metagenome assembly OMCS01 (sample SAMEA103958153, study PRJEB25191) | human gut metagenome
GAAAGTCCGGGCAGAAAACTGTTCGGACTTTTCTCATATAGTCCAAAGTTGCGGTTGAGTTGTTCACAAGTTTTATGGTATAATTTGAATATGAAAATTGAGCAACAAATCAGAGTTTGAGGAGAACAATGAATGGCAACATGGAGTGGTATAAGGAAAAAGTTGGAAACGGAATATCTGGCTCAAAATCTGCAAGGTCATATTCAGTATTATGCAACATCATATAGCAGGAGTCCCGACCATGAGGGACGGGCGGCGATAAGATATGATGGAAAAGAAATCATCAAGGGATGCTATTGGAACAATTGGGCGAAAGCAGACATGTTTCCTCAAGACGAAAAATACGAGAAACGCATGAAAGTAGAAAATGCGTATATGGACGATACAGCTATAAAATTGGGTATTTTTGACCAACGTTGTTTTTATAATGCGTTTGCAGAGTTTGATAATCAAGATATTGAAGCGAGTCTTAAAAGTGAAAATTTAATCGTAAAAATATTTGCTGTATTGGATAGACGAGTTGGTAAACGGAGATTAAGAATTATGAAAGAAACTATAATGGAAGAACCAGATACATTCCAAGAGTTTTATGCGATTCGGGCAAAAGCAGAAGGACTGTTATAAATTCAAGTTTGCTGAACTTATCGTACCATAACGCAAAAGCGTTTGCAACTGGAACTGCCAACAGAAAATTCTATGTATTCGCAAGAAAATAGGAATCGTGCGGGGAACTACGCCCACCTGACCTCAGAAAACAGCAAATGAGCCGTTTTGACAAGCGGGCGCCGAGTGTTTCAACAGCACACAGAGCACGCCGAGGGTAATGATACCACCCCTCGTCTCGCACATTCGGAAAGCACTGAGCGCAGGATGTACAAACCGCAATTTCGGCAGAAGCGAAAAAGATCACGCAACCCAGCGGGGCCGCGACGCCTCGGAACAGCGACGCGCATAAGCGCATCGCTGTTCCGCAGGCTTTCTGCGTTCTTCGAGAGCACCCTCGGCCAAGGCCCAAAAGCGGCAAAGTACACCTTTCTGATACCCGGCCCGGGGATGTTCGTGAACGTGCAGTACGTGTCGAGGGTAGTGATAGCGCCCCGTCCGAAACACCCCCTGTTTCGCCGTGTGAGCCGTTGTGTGCGATTTTTTGAGTGAAGCCGAGCGTGTACCCACTTTTACCTGTGAAAGCGAACGTGGGCCATTTGTGCCGGAGGTGTTGAAGACCGTGTGGACAATGTGCTGGAAACGTTGGTATGACTGCGTTTCCTGCGCTTTTCACGGCTTTTTCGAGGACGAAAAGAATAGCAGGATAAAGGGCTGGCGTCGCAAGCGCCGCCGCAGCCGCCACTTCTGCCCGCAGTGCGGGCAGTTGACGGGGGTTTCAACGCAGGCGGTTATGGCGCCTTTTGAAGGGAATTTCAGAGTGACTGGCGTCTTAGTTCCCGCAAGCACAGGTGTCCCAAGGATTTTGGTGGTGCCTTGTGGCCGTTTTTAGAGAAAACTGAGGTAATCACGTCTCCCAAGACCGGTAGTGCAAGACAAGCATGTTTTGAGTCACCGCAGTCAATGAAAAGAAACTTTCGACCGTTCAAAAATCGCACCGCTGTAACTAAAGAGAACGCCCCCGGCAGCGCAGAAATTGCACCGCCATAGACAAAGATAGGGCGTCCCCTTCAAATGATAACTTTCTGATAACAGTTCGGTTTCCCGGTAGCTTTGTTCCCTTGGTTACGGTATTGTTCGTTGTCGAAAAGGAGGCTGATTTTATGCCAAAGCGACGAGCAAACGGGGAAGGGAATATCCGAAAGCGAAAGGATGGACGCTGGGAGGGCCGGTACACTGTCGGTCACGATCCGGAAACCGGCAAAGCCATCATCAAGAACGTTCTCGGCAAGACGCAAGCGGAAGTCAAGGAAAAACTGAAGAAAGCCATCGAGGAAAACGTCGGCATCGACTACGGACGGGCCAAGAACTACACCGTGGGTAACTGGTTAGAAGTGTGGTACGAGAACTATGCCAAAATCAAAATGCGCCCATCCACCTACCTGACCTATCATGGCTACATCGAAAACCACATCAAGCCGCAGCTCGGCAAGATCCCGTTGAATGATCTGACGACGCTGCATCTGCAACAGTTCTACAAGAAATTGTTGGCAGAAGGGCGGGTAGAGCGAATCGAAGCACAGAAGCAGCCCAAGGGACTGAGCGCCAAAACAGTGCGCAACATCCATCAAATCATTTCCTCTGCCCTGAAGCTGGCAATCGAGCAGCGGCTGATCGCCCGCAATCCGGCAGACGGCTGTGCGTTGCCGAAGGCAGAGCACAAGGAAATGCAGACACTTCCCATTGAGCAGTTGATGTCCTTCCTCCGCGAGGCAAAAGATAGCGGCGTGTTCGCCCTGTACTACATCGACCTGACCACCGGCCTGCGGCGGGGCGAATTGCTCGGATTAAAATGGTCGGACATTGATTTGGAAAAAGGAGACCTTCGGGTTCAACGGCAGATCGGGCGCATCGACGGCAAGATCATTGAGATGCCGCTGAAAACAAAAAACGCCTACCGCACCCTGCCCCTGTCGACAGATGCGATAGACGTTCTGAAAATGCAGAAATGCAAAGTTGGGAACAGTGAATGGGTATTCCCATCGCCAAGCGGAGGCCCCATGTCGCCGGACAGCGTGTTGCACATGCTGCACCGCGTTCTGAAGCGGGCAGGGTTGCCGAAGGTGCGTTTCCATGACCTGCGTCACACCTTCGCAACGCTGGCACTGCAAAACGGAGTGGACATCAAAACCGTATCTGGTATGCTGGGGCATTTTTCGGCAGGCTTCACGCTGGACACCTACGCTCATGTAACGACCTCCGCCAAGCGTGAAGCGGCAAAGACAATGGGTAACATTCTCTCTGGCGCGGTATAGTGCTTTCCGCTATCCGCTCCCGTTGGGGTCAGCGTTTGGGTCAGGAAAAGTGGCAAGTAAGTTATTGAGCAAAAAAGTACGGAAAAAGTCCTGATTTCGCAAGAAATCAGGACTTTCTGGTTGCGGAGAGAGGACTTGAACCTCCGACCTCCGGGTTATGAGAAATGCACCGTGAATTTCTTATAGTCCCATAGCGGCGCATATAATCCCAGGAAGTCAGTATTTTCAAGGGTTCCGAGGAATCTGCATTCCTCTTCTTTCCCATCCCGTACCATGAAATCCTGTAGCGGTTGGTGTCAGCGTTGGTGTCAACTCCAAGAGAAAAGCCATGAGATGACCGATTTTGTTGGCCTAACCACGCAAGAAACGCACCTTTAGGTTTTTACCTCTAAGGGATTCAATTCATTGGGGTTCGGACAGAACAAGAAAAAGACCATCAGGCATATGAATCGCACCAACACTAAATAGCACAATGGCGCAGTATTACTAACGGAACTCCAATCCGCCGTCGGTAATGCTGCGCCACTTTTACGCTGTGTCAATATAACACGATGATTCCTATTATAGAGGCATATTTCAGGAGGTTTTCATGTCAGAATATACACTTGAGATCAAACAGATCGTAGATTATCCACGATGCCGGATCTACCGACAGTTCGTGCAAGCCTTGATAGCAGACCGGAGCATTCGCGTGAGCGGAGGCTCCGGCCTTTTTTATTTTGTCGTACTCTGTGCCTATGCCAACTTCCGCACCTCATACAAGCGCATTGATGGCATTAGTTACACCATCTACCCCGGCGAATGGATCATGTCCGTGGAGGAATTGTCCCAGTATTTCCGCACACGCTTCCGCCGCCAGACCTTAACCGCATTGGAGGGGCTGCAAAAGAAAGGGCTTATCAGTTTTCTTGTTCTCGGACATGGTAAGCTGGTCAAATTCAAGATTCGCGGGTGGCGGCGTCACAACACGATTCTCGACTACAATGCGCCCTGTCAGAAGGATACCGGCTTTTTCTTCTTCCCTGTCTCTACGGCCACAGAACTGGTCAGCGCCGGTCACTGCTCGGAGATGGACGCCGTATTGGATCTATGGCTGAACACGGTCTATAACGATCCGCAGGTCCTCGGTTCAGACGTCGGGCCGGTGGTCTATCTCCGCAACGGTACAGGCTGCCCGCTGGTCAGCTACGCGGAACTGGCATCCCGCTGGGGCATCTCTAAGGCAACTGTCGGCCGATACCTCAAGCGCATGGCTGAACGGGGCTATCTGCAGCTGGCAGCATTCCCCGGCACACATGGCACCACGATCTATCTACAGAACTATCTCTCTACCATGTTCCAGATCTCTGACATCGTGGTGGATAAGGAAGAGATCGCCATGAGCCTTGGCATCAAGCTGGAGCTTCAGGAGGAAACCACCCTGACCACTGCGGCATCCAGCGGTTCAAATGAGGCCGGTAGCGTTTCAGAAATAAACCGCCATCGAATCGAGCGGAGGATGCGGGAGATCCTTGTGGCACAAGGGCTGCCATGTGCGTCATGCCCTAAATCCAAGTATATGTTATTACCATTATCCGACGACTGCGAGGTTACGATAGAAGGGGTGCCTCCGCTGCGCCGGTGGCTTCAACTGATGGTCACCTGCGGTGACGCTCAGGAAGTCTATCACTTTGAACTCAGATTGCACCCGACAGGGATGCGCGGCGATAAGGAGGCCGAACGATGAAAAAGACTGCACAAGAACCCAAAGTGACCGATAATCCCCTGTACCATGACACATGGATGCTGCTGCGCAAGTACCGGGACGTGGTGTGGAGCCTGGAGCTGTCCGTGCAGCAGGTGCGCCGGCAATTCCAAATCGAATACGGCAGCAGCATAGAGGAGTTTCTGGAATCCCTCTATGTGGCCGGTATCACCTTCGAGGGCTCGGCAATTGAGGACCATGCCCGCTGCATCGAGCGCAGCTACAAGATGCTGAAGCTGCTGGATACCTCCGTGGAGCTACTGCGGACAAAGCACAAATACGGTGAGAGCTATTACTGGCTCCTGTACTACACATACCTGTCGCCGCAGCAGTTGGCGAACACGCAGGAGATCATCGAAAAGCTGGAGCCGCACATTCGGGACATCAGCTACCGCACCTACTTCCGCAAGCGTCAGATGGCGATTGATGCCCTGAGTTCGGTGCTGTGGGGGTACTCGTCAAAGGAAAGCCTGGCACTGCTGGAGAAGTTTGTGCCGGAGGGGCGAGACTAATGTAATTTGTGTCGTTGTGATAGCACATAAGAAAACCTAATTGGGAAAAGCTTTTTTGAAAACTATCCAAATACTTCATTACCATTGCACACCTAAATGTACTTATTATTACGTAACCATTCATAAACCAATTTATCTTTGCGCTTGCTTAAGCGAAATACTCCGTTTGATGACAATGGCTGTTTATAGATGGGTTCATTTTTGAGTTCTCCAACTCTTAGGAATTCCATAATGGCATTTCTTGTTTCAGTCGAAATTCTCCCCCGTGAAATTACGCAATACTGGGCAACCGGGGTTCCTTTGAAGTCCAACATTTGGACTAGACCTAGACCGCCGCGATAGCTTTTTTTACTGCTTTTTCGGTGGTAGAAAAAAAGCAAATAAAAGAAATAATCGTGCTGATAGTCATGGCAGTCAATGTATGCGTATGATTCATCCATACATATCTCAGTTTTGCGTTCGACTCCTTTTTCACTTAATTTAATTGTTGCGTCTGCGCTATGCGAGGTTTTCTTTTCCCCAATCATGACGATACCCTCACATATTATCGGCTGCTTTCCACTATCAGTTTCTCGTAAGTAATATAGGTAATAGCTTGTTTTGGTTAGCTTTATAATCGGTGCTGTCCACCGGCCAACTTCTGTTCGTTTTGTCTCCTTGTCCTCGCAGTCTTCTTGCTCAAAATCGGAAAACAGTAGCGATTGTAGCGATACATTAAAATAATTTGCAAGCTTGCACATTGTCTTTAGGTTTGGTCTGGATTTTCCGGTTGTATATTGAGAGATCATTGACTGAGATACTTTTAGCGCACTTGCAATTGATGATTGCTTTATTTCGCTCGTTTTCTGTAAATAGCCAATATTTTTGCTGAATTGCTTATATAGTCTCGCTTCATCCTCCCCAAAACGCATATTGTATACCTTCCCATTAATCGTATCAGAATTTTATGTTCAGACGCTTCTATTTTGAAGATAACTATTTTATTAGTACAGTACAAAAATATAATCCCTGCATTATATTATAATTACCGTATGAATCTGAAATGATTGTCATTTTTTGACGGCTACGCTAAAATAAAGGTGCAAGTTTCGCAACTAGATTTTAAGGAGGTACTGAGAAATGGATAACAACCTTGCTGTTTGGAATGCTGCCAAAAGTGTAAGCACGGCGGTCGCATCTATCATCACAACTTACCGCAAATCCAAAGCCGTAAAGAAACAAGAACTTGCTGCCCTTGAGACCAAAATCAAGATTTATGTGACTCAGGCTCGCGCCCATGCTATCGGCGAAATTATCCGTGTCAATATTGAGGAAATTACTAGTACGCAGCGTTACATAGATCAACAGAATCTTGACGGAATTGCTCTGGAAATGGCCATAGAACAGCTGCACGAGCTCAACTGCCTCCTTCGCGCCAATCTTAACAACGTCCGTACATAAGGTTGTCTGGGCTCATATACGCCAGAGCGCATTCGCGTATATGAGCCCACAATTCTTATTCTCAAAGCAATGAAAATATTGGAGGTAAAAATGAAGCTACTTAATATACTGCCTACAAAAAAAGCTGATGTTTTGGAATGTACGCTTACTGAATCCAAACTTGACGGTCAAAGCAATGCAAACTCGGCCACTACGAATTCCACTCTTGATGATAATATAACGGCAGATTTGGCGATGCGTATCGGTTCAGCCATTTCCGAATGGGCCACGCTCAATCACCTAGAGGGAATACCAAAGGATATTCTTCTTGACCAAGTTATAGATATAGTTCAAACAATGAAGGGCGTTTTATAGCGTTTGTAGGAAAGCAATGAAAGTACTTTTACTAATAGCTATAGTCTTTGTCATTATCCATTTTACCCCATTTCGGGTGTACATTGCTAGATGCAAAGCACGGATATATGGAAAAAAGGCACGGATAAAAGTGCGTCTTATTAAAAAATTCGAACCATTCATTAATTTATTCAATGGCCAATAAGCATGGGCAGATGCCGAAATAATCGCTTACAGCGCTTTCGGCATCTGCCTGTTTGCACAATAAGTGGGATAACTCAAAAGCCATATAAAATAAGGGGATTCGCAAGATTTATGGGCAAAAACATTTGCAGCCTTTGATAGCCTTATCATCAATCGCTATTCTAGGCGATTCATGGTATATGCTCTTTTTACCGACACATATTCTGTTAATGCTTTTATCATTAAACAAATTATACAGATTATACCGTATTTAGAAAACCATATTAACAATACTCTTAATAAACCGCATTGACTACACCATCATCAAATGGATAAGGAACTTTCGTCTCTCTAACAAACGATTCAATAAGCTTTCTGCAATCACGAACTCTTGAGTCATTAATATCCAACGCTGCAACGTGAAAATCATCATAAATCTCATTTATCATCATTTCCAAATTTTCTTTTTCAGCGGTGCCCTTTACGTCATAATATTGATTCATCTTGCACAAGGCCGAAAGTAAAAACACATAACATCTGTTAACGGATCTTTGAATTTCTACAGAGTCCTTTTTACATCTTGCTAAAAGTTCAATCGATCTTGCTATATTTGTACCGTTGGTGTAATAATAATTCGCAAGCTTCAAATCGCACTTAGGCGTTCGCCTTACTGGGCTTTCGTCAGATGTAACAAATTGTAGAATTGAAATAAATGAATGGTCATTGGGGGCTATATCTCCTCTGGATCTCTTTTTTCTCAGCATATACTCCGCCTCAATAAGATATGCATCCTCTTCTGTAGGCAATGTCTCCTGAAACTCTGCAATTAAATCGGTTATTTTTTCATCTCGATTAATTGAATCAATATTAATCAAATCTTCCAAATAATCTATTGAAAATCTGTATGCTCTCCAGTTCCAGTCTTCTTTCCGAGCACAAAGCTTCTTGTACATATCTTCACACTGAGTAACTCTATTACACTTCATTCCATACTTTAGATAATCTGCCAATAAATCTACATCGAATGGGTATTGCTGTAGTCCCTGTTCTAAAAAACGGCAGGCGCTATCATAATCATCTTGCTTTGCACACACGACTGCTATGTTGTGATAATCGTCATTGTCTCCGACGAAACTGTTGTTCTGGAAAAGGAGGTCGATTAAATCATAGATTTTATAGTATTCATCAATTGCATCTTCTGATGAGGCGGCTTGTGTGTACAGCAACTCTAACACGTTAATCGCATCACAAAGCTTAACTCGTGCTGTTTTTTCTATAATAGCGAGAAAAGTATTATACGTCATATCGTATCCCCCATAAAACGCAAAATAACTAATATATTATCAATTTCATTACACCGAAAAATCATCGAATCCTTGTGCTATTTTCTGGATTTTTTCCTTTTTACGAGCGGCAGTTGATTCATGTATATGTTCATAGAAAGTTGTACTTGTAGCATTGACTGAAGCTTTAGTTGGAAGAATACGTGGAGGAAGTTCAATCCGGTTATTATCATAATAACTAATATCGGGCAAATGTGATATGAGGGGCTTGTTTCTCCCAGCTAAAATCAAAACCTCTCCTCTTTCCTTGTCAAATCTCTGTAAGTCTGACACTGATAATAGAGGTTTCCTATTAGCATTATTTGTATCTCCGCATAACTCGGACAATTCTTTTAAAAATTCAAGCTCTCGACTAGAAAGATAAATCCAATTTTCACAGTTTGACATTATCGTATCACAATCGTCTCCATATCGCAAATATAGCTGCTTTTTGCTCTGTAAGAAAAGATTAAACCGAATGTTTCTACTCCGTGCCGCAGTAATCATCGCTGGAAAATCTGTAATTGCGGGCAACGAAGAAAACTCATCAAGAATGTAGTTGACGCGTATGCCAATACCATTATGTGTTGCAATTTCATCCTGGGCTTTATAAATCATATACTCGTAGCTTTGCTTAACATACAGTGATACAAGACTGTGATATCCTGTTTTTTCATCTGGCAAAATCAAATATACGGCGGATGGTCTTTCAGTTATAAAATTATAATCGCTATCATTTTTAGATAACATATCAAGTAAAGCTGGTTGAACTGAAAATGTTCGCATCTTTTGATCAAAAACGCTCAAAATACCTTGGCGAGTAGCTTCTGCTGTCATAACGGTTCCAATAAGCGTTGTTTCAATGAATCTGTCTGACTTGGCATAATCCCACAACGGACTATTTTCAGGATTTCGGGAATCAAATAAAAGATTTCTTAGTTCAATGACGCTGCTGATGCTAACCGATTCATCGGGTTCATTGTGTTCATGACAGTATTTAAATAACAAGAGTATTAGGCCAAAAAACAACGATCCAGCACTATTATCCCAAAACGCATCCTTTTCAGATTTATCTATTGCTGTAAGATTAATTGCAATATCATTCGCAAATTCATAAGCGTGATCTAAATCATTATTCTTATAAAATGTGTATGGCAATGCTAATGGATTCCAGCCATGACTTGCTCTTGGATTCCTCAGATTTATTACTTTTATCTCGTATCCCTTTTTGTGTAAAAATGCTGCTGTCCTATAATAGATTTCAGCCTTTGGATCAGAAATAATCATTGACTCTTCTGCGGTGCCAAGAATATGAACAAGCGGCATCGCAACCAAGCGGCTTTTTTTTGAACCGGTCTGGCCAATTGTTACAGAATGTTTATCTGTTTGATCAATATACACCTTTCTCTCATTTTTATCAAAAATCAGAGGGATGCCCCCCATCCCATCCAATTTAAAAAAACCGGGAATCTGTGGGAATGATATCCGTGCATCTTCAGGGAGGGCTTTATAACTGTAACTGCAAAGATGCTTACGCATATCCCTTTCGTTTGAAAAAGCAGAAGGGTTATTTCTGATAATTGAAAGAATATCTGCCATTTAGGTACCTCCCTCATTTTTCAATTTTAATACGTCTGTATGTTCAAGCGAATTTTCTTTCTTTGACGTATCTTCGTATTCTTTCGTGGATTTGTTTGTTGGTATTATTGCCTCATTCATCAACTCGTTAGTAACATCAGCAACAGCTTGTCTGTATTTACTAAGATTTTTATCCCGTTCAAATTGTGCGGCAGCCTCTCTTAAGCGAAGCCCAAATTGCCGATCCTTCTCCCTTTGTTCTTCTTTCCTGGAAATGATAATTGCAACATGTTCAAACTGAAAGCTCTTAGTGTTTGTAATCTCCCATTTGTCATTGCTACCTCCTATGGTATGCCGCAAATCGCGATAGCAAGGCTCTGCATTATTACTCAGCCGAAGTAAACGACAATGATATTTAGGCGTATCGTTTGAATAAACCGTTCCACTAATCAACTGAATAGACTTACTTAGTTTTTGCGGTTCGCTTTCTTTGTGAATGTGTCCATTTAAAATGAACGTTGATTTTTGCTCAACATATGAAGAAAAACAGCGTCCGCCACTGCAATCGGGTTCTCTTTCAGAGATATGTAGCCATGTTCTCTTTTTGGTGGTTAAGACCTTGCGGCGTATAACATTGTCAAATTCTTCAATATAATCTTCTGTTTCCGTGTGTGGATGATGAAACAATGTGATTACATAATTTTTATCAGGAACCTGATTGATTAAGTGCTCTAGCAATGGCAATCCCACTCGAAGCCTTCCCTCGTCTTCATTGTTTCGGCAGTCCCATGCTGAATTTAAGGTCAAAAAAGAAACCCAGGGCCATTCTGGAAAAGATATTACCTGACACAGCTTACTAGCATCTCCGTTGTAAAGCTCATTAATATACCCTTCAAAATGAGATGCTTGATTGTTAAGTTGCTCACGATCAAGATCTTCCACATCTGGATCCTTTTGATTGGGAAATGGTCTGTTCAGATTTTTTACTCTGCTTCTAATAATATCATGATTACCTGGGCATGTAATTATGTGATCCTGTGGAATACTCAGCACTTTGGCAAAGGGGACGGCAAATTTTTCTTTATATAGACGATACTCATCCGCCTCCCCGGTCCAAGCAATGTCTCCAGATACTGCAATTATATCTGGTTTCCAATCAGGATCATCTTTTACTACTTCAGCAATCGAATCGATTAAGCTTGTCAACATCTCTTGTTGCCGCAGGCGAACATATTTGTTTCCGGCAGTTGGAGCGTTTTCTATACCAAAATGCAAATCAGAGACATGCAATACAACTACGCTGCTCATGTGGTAGTTTCCCTCCCACCATTAATAAAGATGCATCAAAAATCAGGCATCTATAATACCCTAAGAGTTTTGTTTATATTAATTAAACAACAAGGAAACATTTTGGCAAACACTTAATTTGTTTCGTGTACTCCACCATTATTAGTACTTACTATGTGGGAGTTCTGCATTATTTCTCTTCACTATCACTATTCCGAGGAAAGGTGTTGATCAGTAATGCACAGAGAATCTGCTATACGGAATCGACAACCCACAAGACAGATCCAAGGTATCTGCCGCGCAAGACCCAAGCAGGTGGAAATACAGAGTCAAATATAACCAAAACCCTTTCACGGCGCTCATGATACCATAATCCACCGTCAAAATTCTGTCACCCCAATACCGTCTATTGATGGAATTGTGTGGAAATTAAGAATATAATCCCATAAAACCAGCTTTTTGTTAGATGTGTGTCTGCGATAGAATGCATATCTACGCTATCAAGGCATTAGCAGTAAAAACAGCGGTATTCGGTTTAATGCCTAACAATCTTTGATTATGATTGTTAATGCGTAAGCGCACAATAATCACCCGGCCCGAACAAAGTTACGGCACCGTCCCGTTCGCGGGACTCTGCCGTTTGTTCATTTCCGTATATGTTCCTGGTGCCGGACTGCCGGGTGCCAGGGCATCAGCTTTTCCAGCTCCTCATGGGTCGGAGATTTGCCCAGATAGGGCAGCATACTCAGTACCAGCAATAGATACCCATAAGGCTCAATGCCGTTGGCCTTGGCCGTTTCCACCAGCGAATACACAATGGCACTGGATTCTGCTCCCTTGACACTGTCGCAGAACAGCCGATTCTTTCTTCCCACCACAAAGGGCCGGATCGCGTTCTCAGCCGGATTATTGGAGATAGGGACATCTCCATAGTCCAGAAATGCCATGAGCTGCTGTTTCCGGTTCAGGGAATACCGTACCGCATCCTCCAGCTTGCTGCCCTTTTCCGGGTGGATCGATTTCAGCCATACAAAATACTCCTCCAGAAGGGGCAAAACCTCATTCTGGCGGTACTCTTTCCGAGCCTTGACATCGGCATATATGTATTTCTTCTCCAGAGAGAACAGCCTCGTGCAATACCGAAATCCTACGGCGGCTTTGCGGGTTTTCACAGTTGCGCCGTCTGGCATGGCCTCCCGCCATTTTCGCCTGGCATGGGCCCAGCGGCCGCAGTGGGTCACCTTCTGCACCTGATTGTATCCCGCGTAGCCATCCGTTATCAGGCATCCGCTAAAGCCTTTCAGAAAGCTCTCCGGGCGTTTGCCGCTCCGGTCAGGATGGTACTCAAAGATGCGAATATACTGGCTGCTGTATTCTCCGCTGGCATAGAGCCACATTCTGGATTCTGAGGCGGCAGGCTTGTTGTCCTCTTTCAGCACCTGCACCACTGTTTCATCCGCGTGGATCACGGATTGCTCCAGAAGCTGCCGCTTCATATGCTTGTACAGCGGCTTCAGCCAGCTCTGGGCACACCGGATCACCCAGTTGGCCATGGTGGCCCGGCTCAGCTCCACACCCTGTCTCGCCCAGATCTTCTCCTGCCGAGCCAGAGGAACTCCGTCCACATACTTCTTCGTCATAACATCTGCCACAGTAGAGGGAGATGCCAGAGAGTGCTTCATAAGAGGAGGCGGCGTTCTGGTGGTAATGATATGGGCAAAGTCGGTATCCTTCTCACACTTGTCGCAGGCATAGGTGCAGCTGTAGTATTCCAGAATCTTCTCAGACTGCGGGATAATGATGAGTTCCCTGCGGACGAACTTCTTACCAATGAGCTTAAAAGTGCCGCCGCACTTGTCACAGGTAAGCCTGGATTCCGGAAGGTCAATTATAATTTCTTCTACAGGAAGATTCTTTGCCAGCTCGTCAATGGTCCTTTTCTTCTTCCGGGCATGCGCTTTTACGGTAAGGGTTTCCTCCGTAGGTTCCTCCGCCTTGCTGTCCTGACAGATCTCCGCCTCATTGAACAGGCTCATTTGGCCTTCGCTCAGAACATAGGTCTTCTTCTCGCTGGACTGGCCGAAGCGGGCTCTCTGCGCATTGGCAAGGATCTCATTCATGTGTTCCAGTTTCTGCTTCAGCTCCGCGTTTTCCTTCTGCAGTGCTTCTACAGACTGGGTCAGCGGGTGGATGAGTTCCGCAACTTCCGCGGCAGTATATGTAATTTTCCTGCCTGCTGCGGCCATGAATTCTCCTCCCAAAACGGCTTTCACCTGCCTCCATTATACCATAAAGGCAGGTAAAAGTACAGAAATATATGCAATTTTCGAAACATTTTTGTCAGAATAGATCCCTCGGTTTTCCTTTGCGGATAGCCGTTTTCTGCTCGATCCGAAGCCCTTCCATGAGCCAGCGGAAGCTCTGGGGATCCAGTAACCGCAGTTCTGCTTCTGACCTGGGCCATTGAAATCTCCCGTTGGATAACCGTTTATAAAGCAGGATATATCCGTCGCCGCACCAGTACAGAGCCTTGATTCGATCCGTTCGTCTGCCGCAGAACAGGAACAGACTTTCTTCGTCAAAATGACTGGCATACTGCTGCTTCACTACTGCGGCAAGGCCGTCGATCCCAAGACGGAGATCTGTATAGCCGCAGGCAATATAGAAATTCCGGACTTTTCTCAGATCTATCATAGCGATTGAATGGATCGAAGCAGTGCAGCGACAGCCTCAATATCCACATCGGCCGGCAGCTTCAATTCTGCACCCCGGTATTGGATCTGGAGAATCTCCGTTGAAGTCACAGAAGATTCCAGCTGCACGATCTGAGGCTCGGCAGATTCTGCCATCTGACTGCGGAGTTTCCGGTGCCAGTAGTAAAAGCTTTTCTCGGAAATCCCACGCCGCCGGCAAAATTCCCGTTTTGTCAGTTCGCTGTTGCTGCATTCCTGAATAAGCATTGTCCATGTCTGCGCCCGATAGTCGTCCCGCACTGCCAATACATCTGCCATTTGATAGCATCTCTCCCTCCTTCTCAAAAAACTCACCGTGCGTTTTTCAAGTTTTGGGATATTATCTCACATCGTTGACCGGGATTCTAGGCGGGTGGTTATTGTGCACTTACGTTAATGCCAACAGAAACGGTAAGCGTAGCACCGCCGTAATTTTTTTGCGGCAGCACTATAAGACGGCAAAAAAATGTTGCATAGTTGTTCGCTCCAGTGTTATAATATTTTTGAACTTTGTAGGGAGGCGATTACTATGTTGCAAAGCTATACTTTGGAGGGATTTAAGTCAATAAGGCAGCGCACAGAAGTTGATTTAAGAAAAACACAATATCAGGTACTTGAGAACACCAATGTCGATCAGGGAGTTCTTAAAGGATGTATGTTTGTCGGTGGAAACGCCTCTGGTAAAACTAATTTGCTTGATGGAATCTTCATCTTGATAGAAGCTTTGTTTTCTAATAAAAACATTGATTGGAAGAGTTATTGTTGTCTCTTTGCTGATTCCAAAAACTATACAAACAGTTATGTGTTTTTGATTGATGGTAAAAACATCGAGTATCAAATTGGATACTATGCCGAGGAAGAAGCCCTCATAGAAAAACTATTGGTCAACAATGCTACAGTTATAGAACGCATGGGAAATACTGCAAAGTCTAAGATATCAGAGCGTAAACTATTTAATGACATTCCTGGCGACAGTGTTTTTCTGCGCGATTTATGGTTTAACACCCGATTTCGGGGCGAACCATTACTGCAAAAGTGGTTTGCTTTTTTGTCAGAATCAAAATACGTTAATCCGCAATGGCACATGATTGTAGGAAACGATGTTCGTGAAAGGTTTAGCATAGATAAGTACCTTAAAGAGAACGGAGTAGACGAACTCAACTCATTCTTAGATGAATGTGGATTCGACTATTCACTTTCTTATAGGCCTAATGAAATCGATGACGGCGCGCCGTTTTCTGGCTTATATGTAAAAAGGCGCGGAATACAACCAGATATCCCCATGGCAATTGAGTCTCTTGGTAATAAGCATTTAATGAGTATTCTACCTTCTTATCTTAGCGTGGTAAAGAATAGTGGGATGTTAATCTGTGATGAGTTTAGTAGTGGACTACACAACGATCTAGAAGAACTTCTAATAAAGTATTTTATGCGCCATTCGCAGAATTCTCAAATTTTTATTGTCTCGCATTCAACCAATTTGCTTTCATCTTCTCTGTTGCGTCCAGATCAACTATATGCTGTAAATTTCGATTGTAACGGCACAAATATTGTCCGCTTCTCTTCTGAGCAACCTAGAACGGGACAAAATTATGAAAAAATGTATTTAGGTGGTGTATTTAGTGGATTGCCAAAATACAATGAAATTTGAGTTGAAAAAAGGCAAACGGATTGGTCAGGTATTGTTTATAGTCGAAGGCGAAAGTACAGAACCAAACTTAATCTATCTAGTTTTTTCAAAAATTTTAGGGTATCAGATGGAGCGCATTCGCCGAAACGGCGAATATCGCGTATTTCATCGCATAGATGACCCTTATTCTAGGGTTACTGTTATAAATGCTGAAGAATCAAATATTAAATTCATAGATAAGGACAACAACTATCTGGATGAAGTATTTCGTTCCCTGATTGAGGATTATGACTTTGATATTGATAATGCGGCGATATATTATTTATTTGACCGAGATCCGGCATCAAATACCGATACAGAATTTATTCGCGACATGCTATCAAATTTAGCAAGCTCCCGTGATGTCAATAAAGATATGATGCGTCAGGGACTATTGTTGTTGTCTTATCCGGCCATAGAGGCATTTGTCGGTATGAATCTACTACCTAATAGTCTCGAATACTGTTGGGTAAATCAAGTATCTATCGGTTGCGATCTTAAAAATGCGCTTGATAAAAACCGCCTGCTCCCCAATAGCATTACCGAGAAAACCCTTATGCACTGCGCAAAGGAGCTCATTTCTTCTCTGCATAGCATAGGCATAGACGCTAATGCAGAAGTCTTTATGAATAGCTTAGATACTTTTTCCGAAACCAACTGTCAAATATTTGAATGGCAAGAAAACAAATTCGTAGAGAAAGGGCAGTACGGATTACTTAGCCTGCTAATGCTTGCGTTAATTGATCTAGGGCTTATTGTGATCTGTGAAAACGAGGATACTAATAATCTCACATAGTATTTCTTAGCATCAACGCGGAGCTATACAGTACAGGTGTTCGGGTCGGGCGGAGATAGCCACTGCGGGCCGGAAAAAATAAGCAAAATGTAACCGGAAATAAAAAGCCACTACCACAGTTCTTGCAAACCTTGTACACTGGAAAGTGCCAACAGCCCAGTGGAAAGGAGCGTAATGAAAGAGACAAGTGGTAATGGCTATGTACCGATTATAGCACAGGCCATAGAAGAAATGAAAGCAGCACAGGGAGATTCCTTCTCTCTGGAGCAAATCAACTTAGCCGAGCTTGAACGCCGGACCGGCATCTCCCGTGGAAAGCTGCGCCGGCTCAAAAAGAACGGCTTTCGGGATAGCCGCCGAAGCGATGAGGTCAGAAAACACAAGATCACCAAGCTCACCGGCTATAGCGGAATCATTGACACGCTGTTAAAGCAGGGTGTCGGCAACTCCACAGTCATCCTGAAGCGTCTGCAGGAGTCTGGCTTCGATGGTAAGCTGACCATTGTAAAGGACTACATCGCTGCCCATAAGTATCTTCTTCCTGCCAAGCGGCAGCAGACTGCACCGCAGGGCAACCGGGGTCGCCGTTATTCCACAGATCCCGGTGAGACTTACCAGATGGACTGCGGCTTTACCGATGTGCTGGACTACAATGGACAGACCTACCGCGTAGCTTGCTTCGCCATGATCTGCCACCATTGCGGAGAGCGCTATATTGAGTTCTTTCCCAATGCCAAGCAGGAAAACCTCTTTATAGGAATGATCCACGCATTTCAGTACATGGGCATCCCTCGGTATGTGTTGACAGACAACATGAAAAGCGTTGTCCTCCGCCGTGATCTGAATGGCCATCCTGTGTGGCAGAAGGATTATGAGGCGTTTATGCGGACAGTAGGATTTGACACCAAGCTCTGCAAACCTTATCATCCCTTTACAAAGGGGAAAGTAGAACGCCTTGTGCGATTCGTGAAGGAGAATTTCCTCGCTGACCGGGTATTCTACAATGTAACAGATCTCAACTGGTAGGCACTGGAGTGGTGTCACGCGCAGAACAATATCTACCACCGCGTCGTAGACGGTATGCCACAGCAGTTACATGACGCGGCTTGCAGTAAAGTACTGCGTGAGTTGCCAGACAGCAAGGAGATTCAATTCTTTCTTTGCCCAGAGCGTAGGATCTCTTTTGACGGCTTTGTTAACTATGAGGGACGGCGTTTCGGTGTGCCGTACAGTTATCCCAGGTGCACGGCCCGCATTATGCGCAGCGGCGACACGATCTGCATCTACTCAACGGACCTGAATGCGCTGCTTGCCACTCACGATGTCACATGGGGTCGCCGTGACAGCTTCTGCGAGGGGCAATACGAAGCCCAGCCGGAAGAGCTGCCCACCGTTCCGGTGAAAACACAGATCCGGCAGCTGCCAAAGCCTGCCGGCAGCCTTTCTTTTGCAAAGTTTGACTTTGATGACGAGGAGGGATTACTGTGACGGAAACGGTATTTGAAAAGTTCGCAACAGCAGCTGCCACGCTGAAGTTGGACTTCTCTTCTGAGAAATTTGCGCTTTATGCAGAGGAGCATGAACTGTCCGAAACTGAGATGGCAGCCGTGGAGCGTGTGTTCACCTATCTCAGCGAGAAGAAGCAGCAGACCACAGTGCACACCTTGCTCAGGCTCAGCCGTTTACCCACAAAGGCACCCAGAACATTTGAAAACTTCGATTTCTCATTGCTGAAGGGTCGTGATGTGGAGCGTCTAAAGGCGCTGCCATCCCTCAGTGCCATCCATTCACACAGAAATCTGGCATTTATTGGCCCTGCCGGAACGGGTAAGACCCATCTGGCACAGGCCTTTGGTTACACCTGCTGCCAGCATGGTATGAAGACCTATTTCATTTTTCAATACATTTAGGCAAAAAAGTGGATGTAACTGAAATCAGTTACATCCACTGTGGGGTATTCCTCGAAGGAGAGTCTGGCACTGCTGGAGAAGTTTGTACCGGAAGTGTAAATTGTCAAAGACCGCGGTGACTTTTCAAAAAGACTATAGTAGCGGCCAGAATTGTGTAATATTGTGTAATATTTTGTTGGAGTAAATCAATATGAGATTAGAGCGCATTCCACTATAGTCTCAGAGTATAGCGTATTGATGCCAAATGACGAGTATTAACTTGGAGAGGTTAATAATTGATCTCGCGAGATTTTAGAAAGAACAAAAGTGGATGCAATTTAGCGAAACTTAGCGCGCGACAAGTAATAAACATAAAGAAGGTTACGCAATGTTAAGGTTTAACAATTTTACGGATGAGTACAAGTATTTTGTCCAAGGCTACGTGCTACCATTAATGGGGATGTCTGGAAAACCGGCTGAATTCTACGCTGCAGACGATGTGAAAGGGGAAATTGGTAGTTCTATAGTTGTTGGCGTTGTTGACACAGGTAAAAATAAAAAACTATATTTTGGTTCTTTGTCACGAATTCTATTTTATGCGTTGTTTAGTCATGGCTTTCCGCAAGATACGTTAAAACTGGCAAGATGCCTATGTAGGGCTTTTTTTGACATTTCGCAATTTCAGTTTTCGCATCCTTCAAAAGCGAGGGTACGCTATGTTTCTGACATGCACCGGGAAAGCGTCTATCAAATGGCTATACAACGCGGCATTTGCGACTGGATGGTCGGTGAGGAGATGAGACCTGTAGAGAAACTGCTAGCCTTACTGGAAAAATGGGCAGTGCAAACTTATGAGGGCAAAAAGGTCACTTTTGGTTTTTTCATTAATCCAAAGGACGACTCTTTGCCAACTGCTATAAGGGGCGAAACATGGCTTAAGTTTCTCGAGAACGATTATTCGGCGGTATTAACAGATTGTATCCATTCGGTGATCCAGCTAGACAAAACATGCGGTTTCGTTAGATTTCTCTCTTTGGCAGAAGGTGGGACTATTTCTGCCCACCAGTTGTCTCCGCTCCTTCCGCTTAGATTCTCGCAATGTATTGATAAATATATAAGGGGAAGTGCGGTTGGGATTTTTTTACTTAATAATGGCGATATCGTTCTTTCGAAAGAGGGAAAAATTAACCTTGTGAAGCGTAATCTTCATTGGCTGAATTTTAGTTTTGCTGCATTTCACGATGCAATCTGTGATGAGCATACATCTTGGAATGAACAACTTCTTAACGAAGTATACGCAACTATGTTAGATGTGTCCTTTGCGCACACAGGCGGGATTATCGCTATCGTGAAAGATTCTAATTCGTTGAGCGAATTAAAATGCTCTATTTTGAAGCCGTGTGATGACCTATCGGAAGAACTAGCCTATAAGGGAAATCAAAAACAGGAGAGAAAGCAATCCGGCGCTGACGATAGGGAAATGCAGAAGATTAAGCGAAAGGTTATTGAAAATCTAGTAAACAGAAAGAACTTTTGCCAAATTGATCGGAAATTGCGCAGCGAACTAACCGCAATGGATGGTGCATGTATACTTGATCCAAACGGTAACGTGATCTCTTTTGGCGCGATTATTCGTAACGATGCGGAGTCATCGGGTGGTGCGAGGGGCGCTGCCAGTAAAACGCTTTCGCGATATGGTCTTGCAATAAAAATATCCACAGATGGCTATGTTGAACTCTATCTTGAGGGCGAAAAGAAGTTTTCTATTAAGTAGAGTATATTTGAGCTCATCCCTGCATAGCATAAAATGTGGTCCTTCTTAAAAAATGCAGGTTCTTCGCAAAAAAACCTTGACAAGGGAAGGGAACTCTGGTATTATCGATTGGACTACAAAAAGTTAGCACATCGGTGCGCCGAGCGTGCTAGATTGTCAGCGGCTTGGGAAATTAGTTATATGTTCTCTAGGCGCGGCAAGCAAGGCTGGCACGGTATTGCTGTCAGTCGAATGGGTCACATATCGTTGCCCAAGGAGACCTTACTTTCGGGTTATGGTCAGGAAGCAGCGAGGCAGAAGTTGACGAACTTCAAGCCTCGCTGCTTTTTTTCTGCGATAGTCTAAATTCCAGCGGGTAAAAATAACTCAATAAAACATCGGCAGCGACTTGAAGGCCGGAATTTACACACCCGCACCACCAATTACCACACCTAGCCCCACAGGCGTAGATGACTATTAATTCCCTGAATTCGATGCTACGTAAGTGCTCATCAAAGGAGTCGCTAATGGAGAAGTTCGTGCCGAAGGAAGAATAGGCCACTGTACTACACAACCTGTCGCTGCATTGGTTGGCGAACATAAAGAGAAAACCATCAAAAAACCAGAGTCGTACACTCGGGACAACAGCAACCAAATCTTCTTCCGTGTCAGATGGACACACCCTGCACTCGGTGCTGTAGGGATATTCGCCCAAGGAGAGCCTGACTCTGATAGAGACATTTGGGCAGGAGAACCAGGACAAATTTCAATTAATTGGGAAATGTTGTAATAATCGGCCATGTTAAATCAACTATACTAATAGAGCATCCACGTTGGCATATCAGTAGGGAGGTGACATATGAAATATTCAGCCTAATTGCTTGTGTTCGTGTGTTTACAAAACAAGCAGAAAAGAAATCCAATCCACAGTATTCTTTACACCGCAAGGCAGTCCTTTGCGGTGGGCTTAAAACTACCGCTTTATGAATGTGAGGGGAATCGACTAAAAAAGAAATCGCTAGGTCATCACGTTTCTGAAGGTAGGAAGAAACAGGTAAGGAGGTTAGCAAATGGCACACGATGGTAAATTCGCTCAATATATACGCAGAAAGCATATCCACTGGATGGTTGCTGCAGCGCTGTGTGCGCTAGTTGCATTGCTTGTGTTGCGCAGAATTCAGATGCCTGCCGATGTCCCGCTGCCTCAAGTACCCGTCAGTGATCCTCAACCTAAAACGCCGTATTCCATTCCCATCGAGAATACAAAACTGTACGTTTATGTAAGCGGAGAGGGAGCCTTAGATTCTGAAGAAAGCACTACCTATCCCGAGGAAGCTGCTGTCGAATTAGCAAAATCGTTCCTCGACGACTTGATGACTCCTTCCGATGCTCGAACATTTACGATTACGGAGTACAGGGATCTCAAAGTGCGCCTACTGCCAACGACTGATATGGACAGAGAAAGCGCGGACATATACGTACTTAGACCATCTGAAATCAGCAAAGATACTTGGATCGTGGAAATAGATGTTTCCTTTCAATATGAAGGGGTCATCAGCCCCATCGGGAGTGCCGATCAGCGGTGGATTGACAGCCTTTATCAAGGCAGTCCCATTGGTTTCCTACTAACACGAAACGGAACGGAGTATACAATGCGTTCTCGTTACAGTGGTGCATAATAGCAGTGCAATATTTTTTAATTGAGTGACTTGTACTATCACCGTCTATCAGATTTTAGTAAGATACTTCAAATGAAAGGAGTGCGACAAAATGAAAAGAGTTCTTTCGTTAATGCTCGTCCTCATGCTGGTTTTTGTTACTTCAATTAGTTCGGCCGCTTCATTGGAAAATACCAACGGCAATGTTCAAACGGATACCTTCGATGGTGAGATCCCTATTGGCCTCCAAAGTACCATTGATGATTACTTTTCGCTTAGAAATACAATCCTTTCTTCTAGGGCTCAATCTATTGCGGTGACTGCGGTGGAGTTCTCTGCGCCGTTTTCACAGATTTCTTCCAATTCGACCTTAATCAACACAGAACTGGAGCGGGCTTCTGCGGCTGATAATCTGGCAAAATATCATGGAGTTTACCTTGTTGGCAGTAGCAATAGCGCCTCCATTCAGGAAATTACCCCCATAGATGAAGTGTCCTATTTGCTGGATGTCTATGAGTGGACGTGGATTCAGTATAATGATGGCAAAAATGGTGACATTGATACAATGGGTTATGCAACTAATCATCAGATGACAGTTTGCAGGTCTGCAGATATGACGTACCAAGTTCTAGATGACATTTACGATGAATCTGCAATACTAGGAATCCCCGCGGCTCAAGATGAATTAACAGATTTATTGTCTGACGACTCATCTTTTGCTATATCCAGTACCGATAGCGGAATTAATTCAAATGTCAATCTGAATGTAAATCATTTGATTGACTATGCAGACAAATGGGTTATTCATGCGCATACGACTACTAAGCAGAACACTGCTAATTACAATTTGACCCAATATGGGTACTATACTGCCGACTGCGCAAACTTTACTTCCCAATGCTTAAAGGCTGGTGGGATGAAGAACGATTATGGAAGCGGCAAGAATTCCGCAAGCACTGATGACTCTCAGTGGTGGTTTGATACGAATCCCTCACCTAGTGTAAATAATTATAACGCCTCTCCGATGCCGTGGCGTTATGTGCCAAGCTTTGTCAATTACTGGACGGGGCAAGGGTATTCTCAAGTTGCCGCAACAGATTCTTCGGTATTTCCAGGCAACCCCGTAATTAATGATAACGCACATGTTGGGATTTGCGTTGGCTATAATGCTTCTGGCATACCAATTATTAACGCTCATAATCGAGATGCCTATCATGTACCTTATACTATGATTGGAGATGGTTCTCGCACTACAATTCAAATTACAACCTCCAACCAGATGCATCATAAGCCTTCTTCTGCAACAGAAATTACTCCAACTGCAAGCACGCAACAGCAGGTAATGTACCTAAGTGCTGGGAGTAACCACTATTTCAAATTCACAGTAGAAGACGCGGGATATTATACTTTTGGAAGCGCGTATTATGCATCAAGCAAGCTTGATACCAAGGCTACGCTCTACAAGGAAAGCGAGTATTCTAACGGCAGAACACTTTATCTATACGAAATTGCAACTGACGATGACAGCGGAGATGGTAGCAATTTCAACATCCGAGCGAACTTGCAGCCCGGAACCTATTATATCCGAGTGCGAGCATACGCTAACACATTAAGTGGATACTATGCTTTTACTTACCTGAGAGGATAACATGATCAGAACCTACGTGGAGTAGCAAAAGGCACTTTCCCGCCACAACATTGGCACGGTTTTGCGATTTCGTCGTAAAACCAAGTGTGCTATACTGTGTATGCTCAAAACTATGCCAAGGCGATACGAGTAACACCATCCTACGGGGTGGTGTTATTTCGTTTCCGGGTATTTGGGCAGTCCAAGAGGTGCGACTTTTAGAGAGTAGCCCCTCCACATCTTTTCTATCACAGGAGGTATCACGAGTGAAAAAACATGACCTGACCAAGACACATCTCCACAGGGCAAGCCCCGGCATGGCACTATATGCGGCCTTCGCGGGCGTGACCATGACCGCCATGCTTTGCCAGCCTGTCTTTGCCGCTACCGTCTGGGAGAAGGCCAATGAGATCATGAAGGACGTCTATAACCAGATTCTTCTTATCTCCACCATTGCCGCCATTGTCACCGCGTCGGTGGCACTGCTGATGATGAACTTCTCCCGCAGCGGTCGCACTGTGGACGAGAGCCGCGCATGGCTCAAGCGTATCATCATCACATGGGCGATCCTTAACGGTCTGGGCTTCATCATGTCCTATGTGACGCCCTTCTTCGCAGATGGCAGATGGAACGGATAACGCCAAGCTGCCCGGCTGAGAAAGGAGAAGTGCTATGGGCATATTAGATGGCATTGTAGAATGGATCGCGGAACAGGTCATGTATGGCCTCGACCTTATCAACACCTCTGTGCTGGGTGCGCTGGGCTGCAATATGAGCACCTTCCTGCGCTATTTTCCCGCCGCGGAGACGATGTACAACATTTTTGTTGCACTGGCCATCGGCATGATCCTGCTGAATCTGATCTGGCAGCTTTTCAAGAACTATGGCCTCGTGGCCGGTGTGGAAGCGGAAGACCCGGTAAAGCTGACAATCCGCTCTGTGCTGTTCATTCTGTTGGCCTATTTCGCGGATGAAATCGTGGAACTGATACTGAAGATCGGCGGGACGCCCTACGCATGGATCATGTCGTCCGAACTGCCCGCACTGAATTTTGCCGACTTTAACTCGGTCATTCTCACCATAATCGGCGTCTGCGCCAATGGCGCCGTGGCCCTTATTGCCCTGATCCTCGTCCTCATACTGGCATGGAACTATATCAAGCTGCTGTTTGAGGCGGCGGAGCGCTATGTGCTGCTGGGCGTTCTGGTATTCACAGCGCCGGTAGCCTTTGCTACGGGTGCGGCACAGACTACCTCCAACATCTTCAAGGCATGGTGCCGGATGTTCGGCGGCCAGATATTCCTGCTGCTGATGAACGCATGGTGCCTGCGCCTGTTCATTACCATGGTGGGAACCTTCCTGGCAAACCCCTTATCCCTATAGGAGACAATCATGAATCAAAAAATAAAATACATTACAGAGATCGTGCTGTCCGCACTGGTCATATGTGCGCTTACGATCCCTGCCTTTGCTCTGACGGAATCGGATGTGCAGTCTCAGGTCTCGGCTTCCGGCAAAGAAGGCGTGGCCGGAAACCTGTTCGTCTGGTTTCTGTGTGCAGTGGCATTTTTGAAGATCTCACAGAAAATCGACAGCTTCATGCAGGGTCTTGGCATCAATGTGGGTCATACAGGCGGCTCTA
>OMCS01000352.1_pt1 | contig 24389 bp, 17 predicted proteins | sample 1674241 | NCBI WGS metagenome assembly OMCS01 (sample SAMEA103958153, study PRJEB25191) | human gut metagenome
GCTTCAAAAATAAAGGCAAATCTTGAACTTCATAAAAGTTTAGACGACTTCATTATGCAAAAAGTTTCGGATTTAGCCATTATCGACTAAATCCGAAACTTATCTACTAAGCAACGGGTGCTTCAGAATTGTTGTTTTGTTTGCCCTTATTAGGACGGCGTCGACGGTTGTTGCGCTTGTAGTTAGCGCGTTGCTTTGCATCAGCCTGTGGTGCATTTCCGTCCTCTTTAGGTGCGTTAGGCTGTGCTTGAGCCTTGGGCGCATGGGCTTTTGCAGCTTTGGCATTGTTCTTAGCAGGTTTTGCGTTAGACTGAGGAGTCTGTTCACCTTGCTTTTTCGCTTTGCCATTGTTGCCTTTACTTTCTTTGCCCTTGCTTTCTTTGCCGTTTTGAGGTGCAGTCTGTGCAGGACGATGACGGCGCTTCTGCTTCTTTTTAGTTTGAGCGATGTTGTCTGCTGTTTTTTGTGCATTGAATGTTTCTGAGGCATTCAAGTCTTGTTCAGCTTCTTCGGTTTGCACATTTGTGTCAGAGTCGAAGTAAATGTCATCGTCGTGCATAAATCCCATGTGCTCATCGTTCTCCGTGCCAAAAACAATGGCATCGAGTGAGATGGGTGGGAGTGTGCTTGCCAACTTTGTTCCGACTTCTGCTTCTGCCTTAGTTTCAGTTTCAGGCTCAACTGGGAGTTCAGCTTTTACTTCAATTTCGGTCTCAGCTTCGTCAGACTTATTGGCATCGACTTCTTGTTGTGCTGTGTCGAGGTGGTCTGTTGTAGAGGGTGTTTCTTCTTCAACATCGCTAACATCGTTATTGCCTTCTTCGGCAATCTCGTTGTTGGTTTCGTTGTTTACCTCGTTGTCAGCATCCTCATCGGTAGGTTCTTCAATAATAGGAGAAATATCCTCCTTAATGATGAAATCCTGCTCTGTTTCGGTAGGGATGTTGTTTTCAACTTCTTGTGCCTCGGCAGCATGTTCGCTTAATCCTCCAAGTAATGCTGCAAGCGCAGAGGGGGCTTCAACACTCTTTTCAGCAACTTTTTCTGTTGGAGTAACGCTTTTTTCTTCAACAGTCTCAAGGTTGTTTCCAGAATTTTTAGAAGGAATTATTTCCATTTCTTCTCCTTCTTCTTCAACAGAGTCGAAAATGTATTCATAAGGATCTATTTCCTCTTCATCTTTAACAGTGTTGAGGGCATTTCCTGATTTTTCAGAAGGATTTATATCCTCTTCTTCAACAGTCACGAGGAATTTATCAGAAATTTCAGAAGGAATTATTTCCTCTTTTTCTTCAACCTCTTCTGGGATGTTTTCAGAACCTTCAGTAGAAATTTTCTCCTCTTCTTGAACAGCCTCGGGGATGTTTTCAGAAGAAACAACACGCTCTTCTTCAATAACCTCGGGTGTTTGTGTAGAAATTTCGGGAATTACAACATCCTTTTCTTCAATAACCTCGGGGGTATCGTTAGAAATAGCTGCTTCAGCTAATTCTTCAGCTTCTTTCTGTTTACGTTTTCGTTCAGCCTTAGCGCGTTGACGTTCCACTTCAGCCAATCTTTCAGCTTCGCGGCGTTCAGCCTTTTCCTCAGGTGTAGATACGCCCTTTTTCACGCCTTTCACAGCGTCGCCTACAGTTTTAGCACCACGATTACGTGTACGTTTTTTGCGCAGCTTTTCATCGGCAGCACGCAATTCGTCCTCTTCGGGAGGAGCGGGTAAACCCTTTGCTTCGTAATCCTCGGCAGTGAGTTGAGGCTCTTCGGGTGGTGTGTCTATCACCTCAAAAGTAGCCGTTTCGTCGTAGGCAGTGTCGTAGGCAGCATCTGATGCCGACTGCGGAGTCTGCTTTTTATCTTCGAGCACGGGAGCATCGGCATCGTTTTTAGCATTCTTAGCTTTGCGACCCTTTGTGAGCGAGGTTTCAATCTCGTCAATTTTGGGTAATGCAAACGATTCTTCAGCCTCCATAGCAGTGCGCTTTTCTTTAGCGCGGAAGATGTTGTCGTAAGTTTTTGGCTCACGACGCATACGGGTAAGAGCTTCTTTCGAAGCCTCTTGTTGGCTTTCTTTTTTAGAACGACCATTGCCACGCGCCAAGGTAATGCCTTCCATCACGATGATGGTTTTAAATCCCTTGTTGTCGTCGGCAGAGTCCTTAAACGAAATATTGATGCGGTTCTTTTGGCTCCACTCCAAGAGTTTGCTCTTGAAGTTAACCTCCTTTTGTGCCACATTTTCAAGGTCGACATAACGACCCACTACGCGGTTCGAAATAAACCAATGACAGTGTTTGTAGCCTCGATCCAGATAGATGGCTCCCATGAGCGCTTCGAAGGCATTACCGCCAATATTGGTGTGTGCCATGCGTGTGCCTTGTGCCGCCAAAATGAGTTTTTCGAGTCCCATGTCGGCAGCCAAACGGTTTAAAGCCTCGCGCTGCACAATCTTTGAGCGTGTAGAGGTAAGGAAACCTTCGCGTTTGTGTGGAAAGTGACGAAAGAGGATGTCGCTCACTACACTCTCGAGAACCGCATCACCCAAGTATTCAAGTCGTTCGTTGTTAAGGGGCTTCGACGTGTTTTCCGTGCGTGGCTTGCGACGGTCTTTAGCCCCGCCCTTACGGTCTTTTCCGCCAGCTTTTACATCGTTGTCGCGTTGATATCCTAACGATTTGTGTGAAAAAGCAATGCGATAAATGTCGAGGTTGTGCGGATAGAAGCCCAAAATGTCATATAAGGCCGAAAGAAACTCCTTGTTCTTGCGGAAGGGGAGCTTCATTCGGTCAAGCAAGTTGAGTATCATAGTTTTGAGTTGCAAAGATGGGCAAATGCGTAAAGCCCTAAAAAAGAGCTTACGTATGAATGCGCAATGCACGAATGTGCTGATGAGCACTTATGCGTTTTTACACACAATAGGTGTTCATCTGCACATTCGCACATCTGTACATTCGTGCATATAAATTATAAAGCACGTGACATTTGCACATCAGTAAGGGGAATTTTAGTCCTCGTACTTCTTCACGATGCAGCAAGCGTTGTGACCGCCAAAGCCGAAGGTGTTGCTCAAGGCAGCACGGATAGGACGTTGCTGAGCCTTATTGAATGTGAAGTTGAGGTTGTAGTCGATGTTCTCGTCTTGGTCATCGTCCTCGTGGTTGATTGTAGGAGGCACAATGTCGTTCTGCACAGCGAGGCAGCAGAGAAGCGCTTCAACAGCACCTGCAGCACCAAGAAGGTGACCCGTCATACTCTTAGTAGAAGAGATGTTGAGCTTGTAAGCGTGTTCGCCAAAGAGTTTAGTGATAGCCTTAACCTCAGAAATATCGCCTACGGGAGTAGAAGTACCATGTACGTTGATGTAGTCGATGTCTTCGGGTTGCATTTCAGCATCTTCAAGGGCAGCCTTCATAACGAGGTTTGCACCCAAGCCTTCGGGGTGAGAAGCTGTGATGTGGTGTGCGTCAGCCGACATACCTACGCCTGCAACTTCGCAATAAATCTTTGCGCCACGTGCTTTAGCGTGCTCCAATTCTTCGAGGATAAGGATACCTGCACCTTCGCCCATGATAAAACCATCACGGCTCTTGCTGAAGGGACGTGAAGCATGAGTAGGATCATCGTTGCGAGTAGAGAGTGCGTGCATCGCGTTGAAGCCACCTACACCGCAGGGCCAAATAGCAGCTTCGGCACCACCAGTAACCATTGCATCGGCCTTGCCCAAACGAATGAGGTTAAAGGCATCTGCCAAGGCATTGGTTGAAGAGGCACAAGCCGAGGTAGTGGTGTAGTTAGGGCCGTGGAAACCATACTGAATAGAAATCTGTCCTGAAGCAATGTCAGCAATCATTTTGGGGATGAAGAAGGGGTTGAACTTAGGACCTTTATCCTTGTTCATGGCATAGTAACCAGCTTCTTCTTCGAAGGTGTGAATACCACCGATACCAACACCAAGTACCACACCAATGCGGTTTTTGTCGATAGTTTCGAGGTCCCAGCCACAGTCCTTGATAGCCTCCATAGCAGCAACGAGTGCATACTGTTCGTAGAGGTCCATCTTGCGAGCCTCTTTGCGATCGATAAAGTCAGTAGCTTTGAAGTTCTTCACTTCGCAAGCAAACTGAGTTTTAAACAAAGAAGCGTCGAAGTGTGTGATAGGGCCAGCACCGCTAACGCCATTCTTAATGTTTTCCCAAGTTTCGGGCACTGTGTTACCAACGGGAGTAAGGGCACCGAGGCCAGTTACAACAACTCTTTTGAGTTCCATAAAAATGTGTGTTTTTGTTTTTATAAAGGTGTGGCTTTCGCAGTAACTGCCATGCTCAAGGCTCAAGTTGCGCTATTCGCTTTGTGCTTTTAGGCGCGGGCATAACATTTAGTAGATTAATACGCGCGGGATGCGGAGCAATATTATAATATATCAGACGCGAATGTGTAAGTTGCAAATGTGCGTAAAGATGCAATCTTGTATATTATACTACGCTCTCGTCCATCCACTGTCGTTTCCGGCTGCTTACTAATCTACTAACAGACTGGTATGAGTCTTTTTTATACCTCGCTTTTTATCACATTAAGCCAATTAACAAATTTGGTTGAGTTGTGCAGTATAAACGGGTTAATACCAACCTTTTAAAGTGAATGAGTGTGGAGTAAAAGTTTACGTTGTTGAACACGTATGTCCAACAAAAACAATTAACGTTTAACGTGCAGCATCCTTGCCTCACACCCTTTTCAGGAAGCGACGCAGATGCGATACGCGTTAAACGTTAAATGTGTTGTGTGAGTTATCGTCAGCTTGACAAGCTTTGATTACTTGTTGACGTTCTCTTCGATGTAAGCGATAGCGTCACCTACGGTAGAGATCTTCTCTGACTTGTCATCAGGAATAGTGATACCGAATTCCTTCTCAAACTCCATGATGAGTTCTACGGTGTCGAGAGAATCGGCGCCAAGGTCGTTAGCGAAGCTTGCTTCGTTCTTAACTTCAGATTCGTCAACGCTGAGCTTGTCAACGATGATAGCCTTTACTTTTGCTTCAATATCAGACATAGTTTCTTATTTTGAATTTAATGAAAATGTGTACTTTTTGTTTGTTTCGTGTGCAAAAGTAATGCTTATTCCTAATACTCGCAAACTTTTACGGCAAAAAGATGACTTTTGCTGCACATTTTTATGGAAAATGTGCGAGAAATGCGTGTAATTATTGCAAATCAATCGTTTTTTGCACACTTTTTATGGGTTTATCTTCCGCAATATTGTTGTTCACAACCTTCTTCACCCTTGGCATTTGGTGGGTTGTTTTATTAAAGGGTGGTTGATTCCTTAAAAAAGGGTGGGGTGGAATACTTATTTCAGTCTACCATTCATTTCGTTCCACCACGGCACCATCCTCAACGTGCCAAATGCGTCGGTTGGGAATATGCGGAAAAAGTTGTTCGTCGTGACTTACCACCACAATCGCTCTTTTTTGACTTTGTTGTTCAAGCATGTGGTAGAGTTCTGTGCGCGATGATTCGTCCAAATGCGTTTCGGGCTCATCGAGCAACAAGAGTTCAGGTTCCGACACTAAAGCACGCGATAGCAATGTGCGTTGCCACTGTCCGCCACTCAGTTCGGCAATAGGGCGTTGTGCCAAGTCGTCGAGATGAAATTCGTGTAGTGTCTCCTTTACGCGTTCTCGGTGTGCATCCGTAAATTTTTGCCAAAGTTTTTTACGACATTCCATGCCCGAAAGCACAATGTCTGCCACAGTAATGGGAAATTGTCTATCTATGTGGCGGTATTGTGGCAAATACCCAATAACCACGCCAGGTTTGCGCACAATGTTGCCACAGGTGGGCTTAAGCAGTCCTGCCACTAAACGCAGTAAAGTGGTTTTGCCTCCACCATTTGGTCCTGTTAGCACCACAAAGTCGTGGGCATGCAGCACTTGATTGATGTGGCAAAGCACGTGCCTCTCACCATAGCTAAGACACACATTGTGGATGTTCAGAATTTCTTGGTCTGCCATTTTTTCAAGATAGATTAGAATTTCCTTATAAATATACAATACTGTCAACTAAATACTAACAACTCCTTGCTTGCTCTTCCTTCGGAATGATATCGGGCTTCCTCCGGAATGATATCGGTGTGCTTTTTGTGCAATTTCCTATGTGCTTTATTTTCTATTATTTAAGTACATAAGTGTAGTCTTCTATTTTACATTCTTAAATAAAAGCCTACGAAGCACAATAAAAAGACACATTCTTTTCGATCGTATTACTTACCCGAATCCTTCATTTGTTGGGCAATTTGCAGCATTTGTGTCGGCACGTCATAGTCCAACGGATTAATGCTTACAAGGCGTGCTCCAATTTCTTGGGCAATGCGTTGTGCCGCCTTACCACTGTGCTCTTTCGATATAAACACCGTGTGTACCTCTTCGGCGCGACACATATTTATAAGTTGTTGCATGTAGGCAGCCGAGGGTTCTTTGCCATCATGCTCCACAGCCAACTGTTTCAGTCCATATTGACGTGCCATGTAGCCCAATGCGGGGTGATAAATAAGAAAGGCACGCGAGGGCAGTTGTTGCAACACACCGCGTAGCTGCACATCGAGCGAGTCCATTTGTTTTAAAAAAGCACTGAGTCGTTGCTGATAGTATGGTGCATTTGCCGAGTCTGTTTGGCACAGTGCGGTGCAAGTGTTTTCAGCCATCACACATAGGTTTTGTGTCGACATCCAAACATGTGGATCCATACTGCTCTCAGGTCCATCTTCATGGTGGTGATGTGCATCGATAATAGGCGTAATGCCTTGTGCCAAATCGACCATACGAGTCTGTGGAGTCGTTTGCATCATTTGTGGCAAACGGGTTTGTTCAAAGCCCAACGTGCCCACCCTAAAAAGCAGTTCGCTTTGGTTTAGTTCCATCATCTGTCGGGGGGTAGGTTCGTAGGTTTCGGGACTTGCCCCTTGCGGCATTAACACCGCCACGCGATATTTATTGCCTGCCACAGCCTCTACCACATAGCGCAAAGGCTCAATGCTCACTGTGAGCACAGGTCTGTCGTCTTGTTTCGACCGATGGCAGCCCATGCAAACACACAGCGCAAGCACTGCGCAGAGCAAAGTTATAATATGATGTGCAAGATATTTATGCATAAGTCTAAAATCGTTTTTGTGTGTATGAGTAGGTGCTGCTTTTCACACCAACTCGTAAGCTTGTAGCAATAGCCAATAGCGCACAAACTTACCAATTGCCACATTTACCATGGCATAAAACATTTTTACGCGCAGAAAACCCATAGCCACCGTAATTACGCTACCAATAATTGGCAACCATGCCAAGAGTCCTGCCCACACGCCATAGTGTCGCACCCAGCGTTTGCCACGTTCAAGTTTTTCGGGCGGCACCTTCGTCCATCGTTCAATCCACTCTTCGCGTCCTAACGAACCCACACCATAGTTAAAGAGCGAGCCTAACGTATTTCCCGTGGTGCCCCACAATAATAGTTCTGTTGGATTAGCACCTGCTGCCAATAGCGCCAACATTACAGCCTCAGAGCTAAAGGGGAAAAAACTCCCTGCTAAGAAAGCTGCGCAAAACATGCCTACGCCGCCGTTTTCTGCTAAAAGAGAGATGAAAGCATCCATGTGTCTTAAAATTCAGAGAGAGTTTTTCTATAAAATAAAATTCTTAGGACTATCCATAAAGAAAGTAGTGAGAAAACCACCCTCGTCAATCAAAAGAAAAAGTTGTAAATGCCTAACGCCACAATCATCCAAAACGAAATGTAGAACCATAGGTCAAAAAACCTGCCACGTCCTAGGGCATAATAATGCGCAATAATCAGTGAAGAATTTGCAATAAACAAGCGCATCTGCACCTCATAGTGCTGCGGAAAAATAAATACTCCTGCAGCCAATACCACCTCGAACGACGCCATTACATACGACAACATGCGTGTGCGAATCTTGTCGTCGTAGGTTGTGCGAAACAAGTGGATAAATGCTAACAACGCAAAAAACATCATTACTCCCACACTTACCCACTGATGCACCGACCAAGTATCTGCATGGAGCCATTGTGGTTGCATCCAATCTTCTAAGTAGTTAAATGCCGTGTCAAGTTGATTTTGCCAAATGTGCCAAGCCGCATATAACCAATAAGGCACAACCAATCCTAATAAACCAGCCATTATGCTGCGCCACGTAAAGTTGCGCAACTGAAATAACATGCAAAAATACACCACAGGCACCAATGCCAATAAGGGTGGATAAAACATGCTACCCGTGGAAATAAATAAGAAGGCATGGAACACATAGCCCTCGGGCCGCACCTTTTGATAGGAGGCAAAGAGCATAAAATAGCTCAGCAAGAGGCACACCACCGTGAGTTGTCCCACGTGCCATGCATGCAACATGGGGTTGGCGAGCATCAGCACCAAAAAGGTCACACTCATCAGTCGTGAGCGCACACGCAACAACGCGTTGCGGTTGTTTAGCTCCATAATTAGATAAGCTGACACACAGGTTAGTGCAAATCCCAACCACTGCATGCCGTCGGTAATAGCCGGCAACATCCAGACCAATAGAGTCACTAATGCCGTGATGGGCAGTGTGAAACTGCTTGTAACAATGTTATTACGTTTGCTTTGCAAAATAAATTACTATAGTTGTTTCAAGAAGTTATCTTCGAGAAGTTTTTTGAGAAGATAGAAGAAGATAGAAGAAGTTAGAGGAAGTTAGAAGGAGTTAGAAGAATGAGTGTTTGGATAGGCATCTATTCCTCTAACTTCCTCTAACTTCTTGAAATAACTCCCTCTAACTTCTTTTTTCGAAAAGACTTCCTTTCCTTAAAGATCCTTACCAATATCTGTGCGGAAATATTTTTTCTCGTATTGAATTTGGCGAGCGCCCTCCATAGACTTAGCCAAAGCCTCTGCCTTGTCCTTGCCATACGAGCTAACAGCAATCACGCGGCCACCTGCAGTAACCAGTTTGCCGTCCTTCATAGCTGTGCCAGCGTGGAACACCACACTGCCTTCAATTTCTGCACCTGTAATTTCGTAGCCCTTGTCGTAAGCCTGCGGATAACCGCCCGACACGCACATCACGCACACTGCAGCACGTTCGTCAAATTCCACTTTGCGTGTATCCAAGTCACCCTCGGCAATACCATTAAACAAGTCTACGATGTCGCTCTTCAAGCGCAACATCACTGTCTCAGTTTCGGGGTCACCCATACGGCAGTTGTACTCAATAACCTTAGGCTGACCGTCGCAGTTAATCAATCCAAAGAAGATAAAACCCTTATAGTCAATGCCTTCGGCTGCTAAACCATCCACTGTGGGGCGGATGATCTCATTCTCAACCTTCTGCATCCAAGCCTTGTCTGCAAATGGCACAGGCGAAACCGACCCCATACCACCTGTATTCAAGCCCGTGTCGCCCTCGCCAATGCGCTTATAGTCCTTAGCCTCGGGCAAAATCTGATAGTGCTTACCATCTGTCATCACAAACACCGAGCATTCAATGCCACTCAAAAATTCCTCAATCACCACACGGCTCGAAGCATTGCCAAACATGCCGCCAAGCATGTCGCGCAATTCTTTTTTAGCCTCTTCGAGTGTAGGCACAATCAGCACACCCTTACCTGCGCACAAGCCGTCAGCCTTAAGCACATACGGAGCTTGCAGCGTTTCTAAGAAACGGCAACCCTCTTCCACCTGTGTACCATCAAAAGTCTCGTACGCAGCTGTCGGAATGTGGTGACGCTTCATAAAGCCCTTGGCAAAGTCCTTTGAGCCTTCAAGCACAGCACCAGCCTTCGAGGGTCCAATCACGGGCACTCCAGCCACATCAGCACGTTGCTTAAAATAGTCGTAAATGCCCTTTACTAATGGGTCTTCAGGACCTACCACAACCATGTCGATGCCATTAGCTACTACAAAGTCTGCTACACCATCAAAGTCGTCAGCCTTCAGCGCTACATTTTCGCCCACGTTTGCAGTACCCGCATTACCTGGAGCAATAAAAAGTTTTTCTACTTGTGCACTTTGCGCAATTTTCCAAGCTAAAGCGTGCTCACGGCCGCCGCTGCCCAAAAGTAAGAGTTTCATAAGCTTTTCTATTGATTTTGTTTATTTGCTGCAAATTTACACCATGAAGCGCGAAGGGCAAAGCAAAACCCCAAGTTTTTGTGCATAAAGCCGTAGTGCCCCCTTTCTGAATATTTATAATCGTCCCCCTTTTTCCTTCTAAAAATCCTCCCCAAACGCACCTCCATTTTGTCTCTGCCATTCCCTTATTGCGCCAACTGAGGAAACAAAATTGCGCCAACTGAGGAAACGAAAACGCGCCAACTGAGGAAACAAAATTGCGCCAACTGAGGAAATGAAAATGCGCCAACTGAGGAAATGTGAAAAAAAATAAGTATATTTGCACCTGAAAACCAATATAATTTGAAATATGGAGTATAAACATAGAATAGCTGATAAAATGCTTGAAAAAAAATTAGCAAGCAAAGGGGCTATTTTAATAGAAGGCCCCAAATGGTGTGGAAAGACAACCACAGCAGAGCAACAAGCAAAAAGCATTCTATATATGGACAATCCGTCTTCGTTAGAAACCAATTTGCAGATGGCGGAGATAGATGCTTCAGTATTGTTAGATGGCGAAACCCCAAGGTTGGTTGACGAATGGCAATTAGCCCCCAAATTGTGGGATGCGATAAGATTTGAAGTAGACCATCGTCATAAAGTAGGACAGTTTGTGTTGACGGGTTCAGCTGTTCCTGCTGAAGAAAAAGATATACATCATTCTGGGACAGGGCGATTTAGTTGGTTAACCATGCGCCCTATGAGTTTGTATGAATCGGGCGAATCAAATGGAAAGGTTAGTTTAGCACATTTATTCGAATCGCCCGAGAAAATAGCAGCGGTCAATAAATTACAAATAGACGATCTTGCATTTTTGATTTGTCGAGGCGGTTGGCCATTTGCTTGCACTTTACAAACTGAAGCCGCGTTGGTACAAGCTTTCGATTATGTAGACGCTGTTATCAAAAAAGACGTCTCGCGTGTGGATGGTGTTAGTCGCAATGCTACCACTACAAGGTTGTTACTACGGTCGTATGCTCGTAACCAAGGTTCGCAAGCCACCATAGGTACTATCGTGGCAGATATGGCCACAAACGATGAAAACGAAATTAGTGTAAAAACAGCCGGAAGCTATTTGGAAGCGTTACGCAAAATTTTTGTTATTGAAGATTCAGAGGCGTGGAATCCAAATCTGCGGTCAAAAACAGCCATCCGCACAGCAAACACACGCTACTTTATAGATCCCTCCATCGGTACGGCGGTGTTAGGTCTTGGACCAAAAGACCTTATTAACGATCTCAATACGATGGGTTTATTCTTCGAAACCCTTTGTGTGCGAGATTTGAGAGTTTTTGCTGATGCATTAGATGGAGAGGTATATCATTATCGTGATAAAAATGGTTTAGAGTGCGATGCCGTAGTACATCTTCGTAATGGCAAATACGGGCTTGTTGAAGTAAAGTTGGGTGGAGATAGGCTTATCAATGAAGGAGCCGAGAATCTTAAAACGCTTGCAGAAAAAATCAATATAGAAAAAATGAATGCCCCCTCTTTCATGATGGTTCTTACGGGAACAGGTGACTTTGCTTATCGAAGAAAAGATAGTGTATTTGTGGTTCCTATTGGGTGCTTAAAGGACTAAATAGATTGTTTGGTTTTTATGGCATTCTTCGTGCTGCCTTCATTGCCATAAAGTTCGGGAGTTGATAATAAAAGTAGTTGACTCCCGAACTTTCTCTTTATCTTCAAGAGCTGACAGAACGTAAGATAAAATCTTTATAAAGCATCAAAGTTGAATGGGGGTCGTTACACATTGTAAAGTCGAGAATTTAGAAAATTGGCTGCTGAAAAGCCTCTGATTTTATGTTTTTAAACATAGAAATGCTAATTTGATGAAAAATATTAGACAGTTTATTTGCGTAATTGAAAACTGTACTTTAAATTTGCGCCGTTTTCAATCAAATCTTTCTAACAAAAGTCTAATATACTCTTAGCGTATGAAACCTACAACATCCGTCGGATGTACATACACTCCGATATGGTTTAAGCGTTTGAGAAACGTCTTACCGCTTACTTTGGGATTGCTGATTGGTACAGCTAATGCAACTGCTTCTTATGCAGCCCCAACCACAAGCGAAACAACTTCTATCAACCAAACTAAGGGCACAGTGAGCGGCAGAATCACCGACAATACAGGCGAAGGCCTTGTGGGTGTAACTATCGTGGTAAAAGGCACAAAGGTGCGCACCACCACTGATGCAAATGGTAAGTATACAATTAAGGCTAACGCAGGCCAAACGTTAGTTTATTCTTACATTGGCTACAAACGTGTTGAGAAAAAAGTAACGGGTTCAACCTTGAATGTTGAACTCGAAAGCGTCGACAATACTCTTAACGAAGCTGTGGTTATTGGCTATGGTACAGTGCGCAAGGCCGACTTGGCAGGTGCGGTAGCTGTGATGGATAATAAGCAGTTTAAAGATCAGCCCATCACTCAGGTAAGCGATGCCTTGCAAGGTCGTGTGGCAGGTGTGCAAGTGTTGAGCGATGGTACTCCTGGTGGCGACATCAAAATTCGTGTGCGTGGTTCAAGTTCTATCAACAAGAGCAACGAACCCCTCTACGTAGTAGATGGTATCGTGCGCGAAAGTGGACTCGAAGGCATCAACCCCGAGGATATTCAGAGTCTTCAGGTGTTGAAGGATGCCTCTTCTACCGCCATTTATGGTGCCCGTGGTGCCAATGGTGTGGTATTGGTGCAAACCAAGTCGGGTAAGGCAGGACAGACCCAAGTGGTGTTCGATGCCTCAGTAGGTGTGAGCAACGCTTACCACATTCCCGAAAAGTTGAGTACTGCAGAATATGCACAAGCTTTGGTAGCCAATGGTTTGGCAACCAGCGATGCGATGACAGACTACCTCAATGGTACGAATCCTGGTATCGACTGGATGGACGAACTCTTGCAAACGGGTGTGACCCAAAACTATAAGTTGGCCATTTCTAAGGGTAACGAAGATACGCAGTTCTACGTGTCGGGTAACTATTTGGACCACAAGGGTGTAATTTATAACACCGAGTTTAAGCGTTATGCTGTAAAGGCTAATGTACACTCAAAACTCTACAAGTGGCTCGAACTGACTGCCGATGTAAATTTATCGCGTGGTCAGGGCAAGGGCGGTGGTTTCCATCAAAACCAAGATAACCCCATTTGGAATGGTTTGAACTTCTCGCCCACCATGAATATGCTTCTTTCAAATGGATTCTATGCACGCGACCCCTATAATGTTGTTTCGCAGGCGAATCCCTATGGTGCGCTCAAGGAAAATGACAACGACCGCATGCGCGATGTGGTAAATGGTCATATCGACTTGAAGTTCAACATTGTTGATGGGCTTACTTTCACCACGACCAATGGTGTAGATTATAAAGACTCAAAGAGCTATTCGTTTGTAACAGCAAAGGTTAATCCACAAGGAACAAGCAGCGCTTCGAATGCTGATACCTACCAAATGTTGTTGCAGACCACAAATAACCTTACTTACAATCATAATTGGAATGGTCATGGCTTAACCGCAACAGGTGTGTGGGAGGCTACCAGCTATGAACGTCGCTACATGATGATGAAGGGTACAAACCTTTCGAGCGAAAGTGTGGGTTATTGGAATATTGACAATGCCAAGTCTAAGACAGTGTCTAATAGCTACCAAAAGTGGGCATTGCTCTCGGCTGTAGCACGCGTAATGTATAATTACAAGGATAAGTACATGCTTACAGGTACATTCCGTGCTGATGGTTCAAGTCGTTTCACTAATAAAAAGTGGGGCTACTTCCCCTCAGTAGCTGCAGCATGGACTGTAAGCCAGGAAGACTTCATGAAAAATGTGAAGCCCGTGAGCAACTTGAAGATTCGTGCCAGCTATGGTATCATTGGTAACCAGGATGTTGATCCTTATTCAACCATGGTTATGCTTTCAGCCACCTCGTTCGACTTTGGTACCAACAACATGTACACAGGTTATTGGCCACATGGTGTTGAAACGCCCGACCTTACATGGGAAAAGGTTCACCAATTCGACTTTGGTGTAGACCTTGGTTTGTTTGAGAATCGTTTGAGTGTAGGTTTTGATTATTACTATAAGAAGACCAAAGATGCCTTGCTCCGCGAAACATCGAGCGACATTATTGGTGGTATGTCTTATTGGGTAAATGAGGGAGAAGTTGAAAATAAGGGCTTTGACCTTACACTTACAGGTCGTATTATTCAGACTCGCGACTGGCAGTGGACTTCTACATTCAGCTTCTCGCACAACAAAAACAAGGTGGTGAAGCTTAACAAGAGCATCGATGGTGCTTCGCCTGCTGCGGGTACCGTTGATCCTTGTACCATCATTATGCAAGGCGAGGCTATTGGTACCTTCTATGGTTACAAATGGGCTGGTGTTGAGCAGAATGCTGAAGGTCAGTGGATTGATATGTACTATGACAAGAATGGCAACAAAACAGCAACTCCCAGTGGTGACGACCGTCAGATACTTGGCAATGCAAGTCCTAAGTTGACAGTAGGTTGGAATAATACGCTCTCTTATAAGAATTGGGATTTCAGTTTCTTCTTTAACTCAGCCTTTGGTGGCAAGCGTTTGAACTTGGTGCGTTACACCATGAACTCAACTCCAGGTGCTTCGAAGTTTGTGACCGACAAGGACTACTTCAACAATGTGGGCAAGGATATGCCTACACTCGGTGCGGGTTCGAAGGTATATGGCAATAGCGACAAGTGGATAGAGAATGCTACTTATGTGCGTCTCGAAAACCTCAGTGTGGCTTACACATTGCCTAAGAGCATGACTAAGTTTGCTGACCTTCGCATTAGCGTTTCGGGTCAGAACCTCTTCACCATCACTAAGTATAAAGGTATCGACCCCGCAGGTAACTCATTCCACTCGGGTGGTGGCAATGCCAATGCAGGTATCGACATGGGTACTTATCCAAACCCACGTACATTCACCTTTGGTGTGAGAGCTACATTCTAATCTTAATCCCCTTCAACACAAGTATTTTATCATGAAATCTAAAATATTTTTGGGCTGCATGCTTGCGGCAGGGCTCTTTTCTGCTTCATGTAGCGACTTCTTAACAGAAGACCCCAAAGGTCAGCTCGACCCCAAATCTTATTATAATAGTACCGATGCTGTGAATAGTGCTGTTTACGCACTTTACACCCAGGTTAACGTGTCGCAAATCTACACCAATATGCTCTATCCGCAGTGGCAAGGCGATGACATCACTGCCAACCCCGGATCGAACAAGCAGGCTTGCGCCGAAATGGATGGTTTCTCAGCATCAAACAACAATAAGGGTGTTCGCGAAGCTTGGGAAAAAAATTATAAAATCATTGAGGCTGCCAATAATATTATCAACAACATTCAGGTTGACGAAGCCTCAACCTATGTTGATGCTGCGAAAGTAGCTGTAGGTCAGGCACACTTCTGGCGTGCATTTGCTTACTACTATTTGGTACGTCTTTATGGTCCGTTACCCATTGTCGAACAGAATGCAGTTCTGTCGAATGGTGCCACTCCTCCTTCATCAATAGCTGATGTTTATGATTATATCGTAAAAGAAATGAAGGCTGCTATTGACGTATTGCCCACAAGCTATACAAGTGAGCCTGCTCATCACAATGGCATTGATGCTTTTGTAACTAAGCAAGCTGCTCAGTCAGCACTTACGGCTGTATATATGTCGATGGCAGGCTATCCGCTCAACAAGACAGTGTATTATGGCGAAGCAGCCAAACTTGCTAAGGAGGTTATCGACAATAATAGCGAGTATGGTTTCTATCTTGACAACGATTGGAGCCATGTATACTCAATGGGTCATAATTACAACAAAGAAACCATTCTTGGTATTGACTACAGTCCGCTGCCTTGGTGGAGCAACGACTCAGAGTTTACATCGTGCAATCGTTTTGAGAGCCTTGGCGATGGTGGCTGGGGTGATGCTTGGGGCGAAATCGCCTTCTGGAAGCGTTTCCCCGAAGGTAATCGTAAAAAGGCTACTTATGCTGAGAAGATTACCTTCCAAGATAAGGACTCTTATACCATCATTAAAACAGTTGATTGGTGGGCACTTAATGCAGATGGTTCAAAGGTAGTTCCTGAATATCACCCTATGTTCTGTAACTTCACAGTGAATGCAGATGCACAGGGCAATGCCATTGCTGCTCCCTACGACTATACTAAACCCAACTGGAAGGGTATGGTAAATGACCATCGTCACCGCGTGATTCGTTATTCAGAACTCTTGCTTTGGTATGCAGAGAGTGCTGCTCGCAGTGGTGCTACCGACCTCTCATTTGCTAAAGACTGCTTGAAGAAGGTGCGTGAGCGTGCTTGCGATGATCCTTATAACGTAACTTTGGGCGATGGTTCGGTTGTTAGCATCGATGCTATGACAGCCGAACAGTTGGCTGAGGCTTGCTATATTGAACATGGTTGGGAAGTTGCTGGTTACTGGGTAGCTATGGTAACACGTCGTTCGGACGAATTCCGTATGAACGAGTTGAAGAAAAACTTCGACTTCCGTGTTGCAAATGCCGACCAAGATATTGTAGACCCTGCTGATGGTAGAGTATACAAGGCTAAGGAAAGCGTAAATGTAGTAAACTCTACCTGGCAGGGTGCCGAAAGCATTTACTTGCCTTATCCTGTTCTCGAAGTTGAAAAGAACCCGAACCTTCGTAACGTAGATCGTACAAAATAAGGATGCACATAAAGTGCTTGATGTAATGCACTTATAAATAAAAAGTAAAGGGCTGCGAGTTGTTTCGCATGCCCTTTACTTTTTTTACTTTTTGAGAAATCTACTTTTCCTCCTCGTTTTTCATCCCTACGCAGTCTTGCACAAAATAGCGGGGGCGGCGTTTAACTTCCGTGTAGATTTTACCTACATATTCCCCAATAATGCCACAAGCTAACAGAATGGCACCGCCAATAAACCAAATGCTGACGAGTTGCGACGTCCAACCTGCTATGGCACGGCCTTCGGCATACGACACCACCCCATAGACTATGGCGCAGAAGGAAATGCCCATAAATAGCAAACCTAAAAAAGTGATGTATTGCAGTGGGCGCACCGAAAACGATGTGATGCCGTCGAAGGCTAAACCCAACATGCGGCGAAGCGGATATTTTGACTCACCTGCTAAGCGCTCGCTACGGTCGTAATACACCATGGCGGTGTTGAACCCTAAAGTGGTTACCATGCCACGTAGAAAAAGATTGCGTTCGGGATAGCTCAACAAGGCTTGCATGGCACGACGGCTCATCAGCCTAAAGTCGGCATGGTTATAAACCACCTCACTACCCATGCTGCGCATCAGCCTATAAAAACCCTGTGCTGTGCAGCGTTTAAACCATGTGTCGGTTTGGCGTTGGCGGCGCACACCATACACCACGTCGATGCCTTTGAGGTAATAGTCCACCATCTCGCCAATCACCTCTACATCATCTTGTAAATCGGCATCAATGCTTATGGCAGCATCGCTGTGTGCGGCAGCCCATTCAAGTCCTGCCCAAAGCGCTTGTTGGTGTCCCACGTTGTGTGCCAACTTTATGCCCTTGACGCAAGGGTGCTGTGCTGCGTGTTGCGTAATGAGAGCCCAGGTGCGGTCGGAACTGCCATCGTCTACATAGAGAATTTGTCCCAAGCTGATGCGCTGCGAGTTCTGCAAGCGGTTGAGCACGGCAGTGAGGCGGGCAGTGGTTTGGGGCAACACCGCCTCCTCGTTAAAACAGGGTACTATGAGGGTGAGTTTCATTTTCTTTTAAATACGAATCGGACTAACAAAAAGTTTATGGGTACGGCTATGCAGAGTACGGGGAGTGGGGCGTATACTTTGGGCACGCCGAGCCACAAAAAGGTGTGTAGCAACCCAAGGTGCAGTAAATAGTTCACCGCATGTGCGCCACCCATGCCCATAAATCTTTGCCATGAGGGGGCTGCACGAAAGGTAAACCATGCTGTGAGGTAAAAGTTGGCTATGAAGCTAAGCACGTAGGCTATGCTATAGGCAAAGTCTACTTGCATCCAACCTTGCATAAGCAGATAGAGCCCGTAGTGAAGCATGGTGGCAAATACGCCTACCAAAACAAAGCGAAGGGCTTCGCCCGTGATGGGGTGTTTCATTATGGCAGATTTTTGCGTGAGGGTGAATCAGAGATTTTTAGAAAATTAATGCCTTTAGAAGCTCCTTTTTTAACCTCGTCATTACGCTTTGGTAAAGCGGTAGAGCTTCAGCATTTTGTGGTCGTCGCAACTTTTGTGGTCGAAGTCTTTTACCAATTCTGTGCGATAATGAGGGTAACGCGTGTGGAATGCCTCAATCTCGTCGTTGCCTACAATGAGCAACCCGTGTGTGGGCATAAAAGCCTCGAAAGGTACTACGCGGTCGCCCAAATAGAAGTTGATGGTAAAGGGGTGGAGTGGGTTGCCAGGGTTAACATCGGTGCGGAAGGAGTAAATACGCCCTGTGGGTTGTTGCGTCTCGATATACGTAGCCAAGGGTTTGTCGCTCTTTACATTGAGTATGGGTGGTTGATACACGCCATCTAAGGTAAAAAACAGACAGAAAATTAGGGTGAACGTGGTGGCAAGGGGACGTGTGTGACGATGCTTGACAAAGAGCCATACTGCCACAAGGGGTATAGCCCAAATTACGCTCCCAATACCTTCTGTACGCAGTGCATTGAGCATGGCGATGTTTTGTGCTGCATGTTTACCATGTGCCACGATGCTGTCGGGAATCAGTCCCATGCGCACCACCACATAGGTGAGTGTGAGCAAAGTGGTGAGGGTGGCTAAGGTCCAACCAAAGGCTACGAGTACACGGAGATGACGGTGGCGCAACCATAGCAGAAACTCTGCCACAAAGTATGCCACAAAGGGATAAACGGGCAACAAATATACGCTGCGTTTGCTCTTGGGTATGCAATAGAACACAAAGATGATGGCGAAACTCAGCAATGAAAACAAACGCGCGTCGTCCATGTCTTTTACATACGTTTTCAAGCGTGTCCACCATTGATTGGGAGTGCCAAACTTAGTGCAAAGTTGTTTCCAATCTGCCACAAAGAGTGCCATAAGTGCCAATAAAGTGTAGGGCACAAAGCCTGTGAGAAGGGTCATCACGTTGTAGGGCCAAGGGTTCTCGTGGCTGGCATAGCTCATTTTGCCAAGCAAGCGCAACACGTTCTCTTCGTACACAAGGTCAAGAAAACGCTGTCCGCCTTGTTCGTAGGCTGCTACATACCACACTGTGGGCAATGCCAAACAGAGCACGCCCACGACTGCCAAGCGCCACAGCACGTTGAGAAATCCTTTTTGGCGTACCCATCCAAAAACTGCCACGACTAAGCAGGGTAGGGAAGCGCCTACGGGGCCTTTGCTAAGGAAGGCTCCACTTAAGCACAGAATGGCACCCCATGGACCTTCTTTGAGATTAAACTTCATGCCACGCTCCATCCAGCCATAAAGCAAATAGAGCGAAAGCACCATCATGCACGTCAAAACCATGTCGACACGGCAAGCTACGGCGGCACGATGTACCTCGAAATTGCTCAGTGTGACGAGTGCCATAATGAGGGCTAATGCCGTGCCACGGCGTTTGTTATAGAAACTGAAACCAGCTATGACCATGATGGTGGCAGCAATGGCAGACGGCATGCGAGCGGTATATTCGGTAACATGGCCCAAGGGCAAGGAACATAGTGCAGCTAACCAGTGAAAGAAGGGAGGTTTATATGCCATGTCTACGCCATTGTTTACGGGCAACACCCAATTGCCATCTTGCAACATAGAGAGTGCTACAACAGCCTCGCGGGGCTCGCCACGCGTGTTGAAGAGTGTATTGCCTAAAAACAAAAAGAGCGTGACAATGCACAGGGCTAAAAGCATCCATGCGATGCGTGAGGATTGGGTTTTAGCAATTTGAATCATTGTGTTTTTTTATTTTCGACAGTCAAAGTTAATGCCTTGTGCGCAAGGCACAAAATAAAATGCCTATTTTTTTAATAATTGGTTAAAAGGGGACGCTTATGTGTGCTTTTTTCGTATTTGTTGTTCTGTTTTACGTAAATAATGGGTGTTTGGTGGAACAAAATGTTTGGCGGAATAGGGGGGCAAGGTTTCGGTGTAAGAATTAAGCTATAAACAAAGAAATCCCCTTGTCACCTCAATGGGGGTGCAAGGGGATTTCAAGCATCTATGGCTTTCTTTCATTCAATTTTCGAAAGGGAGTGTAGCCTATGCATTCACACTTGTGGTGTGTGCATTAGTCGTTGTTGCGAGGACGACGTGCGGGACGACCTTCGCCACCTTCGCGACGAGGACGACGTGCAGGGCGTTCTTCGTAACCTTCGGGCTTCTCTTCGAGTACGCGGTGTGAAAGACGGAACTTGCCTGTTTTTTCGTCGATTTCGAGGAGTTTTACTGCGATGGTATCACCTTCTTTGATGCCAGCCTCTTCGACAGACTCAAGGCGCTTCCATGCAATTTCTGAGATGTGAAGCAAGCCTTCCTTACCCGGCATAAATTCTACGAAGCAGCCGTAGGGCATGATGCTAACTACCTTGGCTTCGTAAACTTCGCCAACCTCGGGGATTGCAACGATGGCACGAATCTTAGCTACGGCAGCATCGATGCTGGCTTTGTTAGGACCAGAAACTTGGATCTTGCCTACGCCGTCTTCTTCTTCGATGGTGATGGTTGCACCAGTTTCCTCCTGCATACCCTGAATGATTTTTCCGCCGGGGCCAATAACAGCACCGATGAATTCTTTGGGAATTTCAAAGGCTTCGATGCGGGGAACGTGGGGCTTGAGTTCGGCACGGGGAGCGGGCATAGTTTCGAGAATCTTGCCCAAGATGTGCTCACGAGCTTGCTTAGCTTGTGCAAGTGCCTTTTCAAGGATTTCGTATGAAAGACCATCGCACTTAATATCCATTTGGGTTGCAGTAAGACCCTTGGCTGTACCAGTGGTCTTGAAGTCCATATCGCCCAAGTGGTCTTCGTCGCCGAGGATGTCTGAGAGCACAGCATACTTCTCTTCATCAGGGTTCTTGATAAGCCCCATGGCAATACCGCTTACAGGAGCCTTGATGGGTACACCAGCATCCATGAGGGCGAGTGTACCAGCACATACGGTAGCCATTGACGATGAACCGTTAGATTCGAGAATGTCGCTCACTACACGTACGGTGTAAGGATAGTCTGCAGGAATTTGACCCTTCAATGCACGCCATGCCAAGTGACCATGACCAATTTCGCGACGGCCTACGCCACGTTGTGCTTTGGCTTCGCCTGTTGAGAAGGGAGGAAAGTTATAGTGAAGGAGGAAGCGCATGTAACTCTTGTCGAGTACATCGTCAACCATCTTTTCGTCGAGCTTAGTGCCGAGAGTGGCAGTAGCCAAAGCCTGCGTTTCGCCACGTGTAAAGATGGCTGAACCGTGAGGCATGGGAAGGGGAGAAACCTCGCACCAAATGGGGCGGATGTCGGTAGTTTTACGACCATCGAGACGCTTGCCCTCATCGAGGATGCAACGACGCATGGCATCGCGCTCTACATCGTGATAGTAGCGGTCTACCAAAGAATTCTTCTCTTCGAGTTCGTCGGCTGAGAGCTCGGGGTGAGCAGCAGCATAGCGTTCTTTAAAGTCTTCGCGGATTTTGGTGAAGGCTTCTTCGCGCTGGTGCTTGTCGTGGTCACCTGCTTCAGCAATGGCATAAGCGGGCTGATAGCACTCGTCTTTTACCTGCTGACGGAGTTCTTCGTCGTTTACCTCGTCGTCGTACTCACGCTTTACATCGGTACCGAGTTCCTTAGAGAGTTCTTTCTGGAGTTGGCACATGGGTTTGATAGCTTCGTGAGCCACCTTGAGGGCTTCGAGCAATGCGCTTTCAGGAACCTCGTCCATTTCGCCTTCAACCATCATGATGTTGTCTTCAGTAGCACCTACCATGATGTCCATGTCAGCCTCTTTGAGTTGGTCGAAAGTGGGGTTAACTACATATTCGTCATTGATGCGAGCTACGCGAACCTCAGAGATAGGACCTTCGAAGGGGATGTCGCTAGCAGCGAGTGCAGCAGAGGCAGCAAAACCTGCCAAAGCATCGGGCATGTCAACGCCATCGGCTGAGAAGAGCGTGATGTTAACGTACACCTCGCAGTGGTAGTCAGAAGGGAAGAGGGGGCGGAGAGCACGGTCAACAAGACGTGAGGTAAGAATTTCGTAATCGCCAGCGCGACCTTCGCGCTTGGTGAAGCCACCGGGGAAACGTCCGGCTGCGCTGTATTTTTCTTTGTAATCGCACTGGAGGGGCATAAAGTCTGTGCCGGGCTGAGCCGTCTTTGCAGCACAAACGGTGGCCAAAAGCATGGTATTGTTCATGCGCAACATAACTGCGCCGTCAGCTTGCTTGGCCAATTTTCCAGTTTCGATGCTGATGGTGCGTCCATCGGGCAACGAAACGGTTTTGGTTATCACGTTCATCTGATTATTGTTATTGTGAATATTTTTTATTACCGTATAATAAACACGCAAAAATAGCAATTTAATTCGGCTTGTGACGTGCTATGTGCCGACTTTTTTGTTTGAAATAGAGAAAAAGTCTTGAAAACGTGTGTATTTGTATTTTTTTATGATTAAAACATGAGTTTCAAGAGGAGAAGTCGCTTTTTGTGGTGCAAAAAAAAATCCCCACTTGCCATGTGCAAATGGGGATTATTAAATTTGTTTATCACTTCCTTATAAAGGAGTGTATTGCTTACTTAATCACCTTCTTACCATTGATGATGTAAACGCCCTTAACAGCATTGTTCACCTTGCGACCATCGATGGTGTAGATAGTTTGCTTTGCGTTGCCAGCAACCATAGCGTTCTGGATGCCAGTAGTGATACCATTGAGAGAGTAGAGGTAGCACTCCTTGCTAGCAGTTTCGAGTGTACCATTGTAGTTCATCAACTTGCCACAAACAATCACTTCGTCGCCCACCTTGATGTTAGTCTTGTTTTCGTCGTCATACTTCTTGTTGTCCAAGTAGTAAACACCATAGCAGAGGAAAGAATAGGGAGTCTTGCCATCTTCAGAGATAGAGAACTGAGCCGTACCGAATTCAGTGCTGTAGGCGTGGGTTACGCTTGAGACGATACCCTTGATGTAAACATCAGCTTCAGTCTTTGTGTCTTTGTCGAGTTTGCTTGCAGCTTCAATGGCAGCAACAGCATTGTAGGGATCTTCCAAAGTACCCTTACCCTTAGCTTCGGGAGCGGGGACAATAACCTCAGAATCAGTTTTGCCGTTCAAAGAGTAGAGGTAAGCCTTGCCTTGAGCAGTTTCGTAGGTTGAATTGCCGTTCTTGTCAACGTAGTTCATGATTTTACCGCAAACAATAACATCATCACCAACCTTTACGTTTACCTTACCATCTGCATACTTTTCATTTTTGAGGTAGAGGGCACGCCATACGAGGAACTGACCTTCGGTAGTTCCGTCAACAGAGATGCAGAATGAACCATTGCCGAATGCAGTGTTGTAAGCTTCTCTAACTTCAGAAACCTTACCCTTGATGTAGTAATCAGTGTCTGTCATTTTGCCCTTTTCCAAACTTGCAGCTAAATTGTTAGCTGCTACAGCGTCAAAAGGATTTTCGAGTGAACCATTACCAGTACCCTGTGAAGGAGTGGGGTCTACAGGGTTGGGAGTAGGATCTACTACATCGCCACCACCTTCGCCGTAAGTTACTACGATAGTGTTCACTTTACTTGTTTCAGTAGGAGTGAATACTACAGAATTGGTGCTACCAGTCCAGGCCTTTTTTTCGAGTGAACCTTTGTCAGCATTAAACTTAATGGTATAACCATTAAATTCAATAGAAGTGATGTTCTTGCCTTGGGGGGCAGTAATGGTCATCGTTGCATTTTTGTAAATGCGGAGTTCAATGGGGAAACCCTTAGCTTCGCTTCCTGTAAAAATTTTAGCTTTTTCGTCCTCACCTGAGAAAGCTACAGAAACATTTTTGTTGGTAAAGGTCATACCGACAACGTTAACACCTGTAGAAGCTTCGGTAGAGGGAGTAACAGCAGGTGTGAGTGTTTGGGGGGCAGTGAAGTCGAACTTTGCCTCGTCAGCAAAAGCTGAAGTCAAAGCGACAACGAATGTAAACAATGAAAGTAAAATCTTCTTCATACTCTTAACCTGTTGGCGGAATTAATTTAGTGCATACTTAATTCTGCCAATGGGCTTGTCG
>OMCS01000355.1_pt1 | contig 24254 bp, 20 predicted proteins | sample 1674241 | NCBI WGS metagenome assembly OMCS01 (sample SAMEA103958153, study PRJEB25191) | human gut metagenome
AGCATAAGAAAAATACACTCCTGCCTCGCCGGTGGGAGCGGCCGGCGACATCACTCACGCGATCATTCCTTTTCACCAATTCTAAGAAGGATGTCTCGATGGTACACGAGCTCACAAAGGAGATCGCATCTTCTGACCGCATTGATTTTCTGATCTCTTTCATCCGTTTCTCCGGCCTTCAGCTGCTTCTCCCCGCACTGCGCCTTTTCACAGCCCGCGGCGGACACCTACGCATCGTGACGACGACATACATGGGAGCGACGGATCCGAAGGCCATCGAGGTGCTTGCGTCTCTGCCCCATACAGAAGTACGCATTTCTTATGATGTGAAAGAAACCAGACTGCACGCCAAATCATACATGTTCTATCGGGAAAGCGGCTACTCGACGGCCTACATCGGTTCATCGAATCTTTCCCACGCTGCCATCGCAGAAGGGATGGAGTGGAATATGAAAGTGACGGCACAGGACCAGCCGCACATCATCGATAAAATGAGCGCGACCTTCGAGACCTATTGGCACTCCGAGGATTTCACTTCCTACGAGCCCCAAAAAGATGAGGAAAAACTCCGTCGCGCTATCGATAGGGAACGCGGGCGGAGCAGCGGGACAGATGCCTCCTCCTATGCTTTTGACATCCAGCCGTACCCCTACCAGCAGGCGATACTGGATGCACTTGATACAGAGCGCCGCGGCAAAGATCGCTGGTACAATCTTGTCGTCGCCGCTACAGGCACGGGAAAGACAGCGATCTCCGCCTTCGACTATCGCCGATTTGCCGCCTCGAGAAAAGAAGGGACGCGCCTCCTCTTCATCGCTCATAGGGAAGAGATCCTGAAACAAAGCCTCTCCTGCTTCCGTCAGGTCATGAAAGATCCCGATTTTGGTGCGCTCGCAGTCGGAGGACATCGGGCAAATCACGTGGAACACCTCTTCATGTCCATTCAGACACTGAACAGCCAGCGTTTCTTTGAAAAAATGGATCCCTACTACTATGACATGATCATCGTCGATGAATTCCATCATGCAGCGGCAAGATCCTACCAGCACCTTCTCACACACTTTCATCCGAAGATCCTCCTCGGCCTCACAGCTACGCCAGAGCGTATGGATGGGGGAGACATCCTCTCCTATTTCGGCGGACACATCGCCGCAGAAATACGCCTGCCAGATGCCATCGAGCGGCGCCTTCTCTGCCCTTTTCACTACTTCGGCGTCACAGATCCGGTGAGCCTTGCGGGAATCAAGTGGACAGGCGGAGAGTACGACGCGAGCGAGCTCGAACGTCTCTACACCGCAGAAGGCGCACTGGCCAGCCAGCGCGCCCGCGCCATCGGAGACGCCCTCCTTCGCTACACCGCAGACATTCGCGACGTGAAAGCACTCGGCTTCTGCGTCTCGAAGAAGCACGCGCATTTCATGGCAGACTACTTCAATCAGCACGGCATACCTGCCCTCGCACTCGATGCAGATACACCGGCAGCAGAAAGAAATGCAGCGCGGGAACGCCTCGCAGAAGGGGAGCTTCACATCCTCTTCGTCGTCGACCTCTTCAATGAAGGCGTCGACATCCCGTCCGTGAATACCGTACTCTTCCTAAGACCGACGAACAGCATGACCGTTTTCCTCCAGCAACTCGGGCGCGGCCTGCGCCTTTCGAAAGGGAAAGACTGCCTCACCGTCCTCGACTTCGTCGCACAGGCAAGCCGCAAATACGACTTTTCCCGCCGCTTCGCATCGCTCCTCGGCAAGCATCACGTCATCATCAAGAAAGAGATCCAAGAGGGATTTCCTCACGTACCGAAAGGCTGCGCCATTCAGCTCGAAGAGCAGGCACAGAAATGGGTACTCGAAAACATCGCCAGCCGCCTTCGGAAAAATGAATACTACATCGAGATGGTGAAAGAACTCTACGCTGCCACCGGCAGCCGGCCGACCCTCTCCGATTTCTTCCGCGCGACCCAGGTAGAGCCCGCCGTCTTCTACAATGGCACACGCACCTATACAAGGCTCCTCATGGACGCCGAGATCCTTCCCGCGCTCCCTGTGACCGACCTCGAAGAAGCCCTCCGCAGATCCATGAGCCGCACCCTCACCATAGATTCGCCGCGATGGATCTCCTTCCTGCGGCGTGCCTATGAAAACCTGCCGATAAACCCTACTCCCATGGAAAAGAAATACCTGCGCATGTGGGCGATCACCCTCTTTCCCGATGGGCAGAAGGACAGCCCGAAAGACCCTGCCCTCGCCATCACCCGTTTTGCGAAAGAAACAGCCCTCAAGGAAGAGATCAGCGAACTGCTCGACTTCCTCTATGACCGCATCGATATCATTCCCCAAAAGGCAGAGCTTCCCTATCCCTGCGCCCTCGAAGTCTACGATAGCTACACGCGCGACCAGCTCTTCGCAGCCCTCGGCTTCGCCAAGCCCGCCAGCATTCGCGAAGGCGTAAAATACCTCGACCATACGAACAGTGATACCGTCACACGGCCGACAGACGTCTTCCTCGTGACACTCAATAAATCGCAGAAAGAATTCTCCGATACTACCCTCTACGAAGACTACTCCATCGACCGCCACCTCTTCCACTGGCAGAGCCAGTCCACCACCACGCCCGAGTCCAAGACAGGACAGCGCTATCTTTCCCAAAGAGAAACCGGCGGCATCGTCCTCCTCTTCGTCCGAAGCGCCAAGCAGGATGCCTGCCGCAATGCTATGGCCTACACCTTCCTCGGCACCGCAAAGATCGTCTCCCACGAAGGCTCCCAGCCCATCAGCATCATCTATCGCCTTGATCATCCCATTCCCGCGAAATATATCACAAAGACCGATAGCAGCGGCGTGCTGTGATAAAAAAAGATACGGTGTTTTTTCTCTGCCTTAACACTTGCTTTAGAAATGTATGACTGAAAAAATAATGATTTCATTGAGGAAAGTCTGACACGATGAATGTTTTTGACGTCTCTCTGTGTTATAATAAAACTAAATTATTATTTATTTCTACGGGAGGCGAAAGAAATGAAAAAATTCACGCAGTGGAAACGGCGGAGTTCTCGTTTCTTTGGCATGCGTCCTAAAACTGAATTGACAACCTACGAAGGTGGGGGGGTAACAAAGTAATCTCCTCTGCTTTAGAGAGCCCATTTTCTGATGCGAAAGCGTCGGGAAATGGGCTTTTGACGTGGAGCAGAGGAGATAAATATGTGGTGCAAGGTTTGTAATCTTGAAACAACAGAAAAAATTTGCCCCACTTGTGGTGCGCTTACTGAGAAAGATATTGATAGAGAAGTTTTTTGGTGTGAGCATTGCAAGATACCTATCATTGTTGAGAAGAAAGAGTTCGATCATAAAGATTGTCCGATTTGCGGGGATACAATCAAATATCTGAGCAAGGATTTACGACCAGTTTTCCCTGAAGAGCGTTTATTGGTTGAGCTTCTTTTAGGAATTCGTCCTTACGAATGGATGACTAAATCCGTATGGGCGGAGAACAATAGATACTTTGTTGACGGAAAGGTTATTTCCATAGCAAGCCGTGTATATCGCGATAGAAACGCTGAAGTAATTGGAAATATTTTAAGACAATACTTATCGGCTGATAATCGGAGCATGCGTGGGTTTAATAATAAAAACGCATATGAATCATTCCAGAAATATATGGATTTATTTGTGCAGGCGAATCAGGAAAGGCTTAACTATATAAAAGATGAAGCGGTGCGTTTTATACGGTCTGCTGCCCAACGGTTTGATGAAGAACAGATCGTTTTATCGTTTTCAGGTGGAAAAGATTCTACGGTTACTGCAGATATTGTAACCAAGGCACTTGGAAATCCAAGTTTGGTGCATATATTTGGCGACACAACATTGGAGTTTCCGTCTACCATTTCCTATGCAAAGCGATATAGAGCCCATCACCAAGATGCTATTTTTAAAGTAGCAAGAAATAACGATCAGCAGTTTATGGATGTTGCATCGGACATAGGACCGCCTGCAAGAATGATGAGATGGTGTTGTTTTATGTTTAAAACAGGGCCGATTACGCGAATTTTGAATCGTTTTTATCGAAATAAGAAAGTACTTACCTTTTATGGAATTCGTAAGGTAGAGTCTGTAAGCCGAAGCAAATACAGAAGAATGGAAGATACCTCAAGTCACATCAAAATTCAGAAACAGGTAGTGGCGTCACCCATCTTCTTTTGGAAAGATTTGGATATTTGGCTCTATTTGCTGTCTGAGAGAGTGGATTTCAATGATGCTTATCGACTTGGATATGATCGGGTGGGTTGTTGGTTATGCCCTAATAATAATATTCGAGCACAATTTCTTTCGAAGATTTATATGCCAGAACAAGCGAAACAGTGGCGTGATTTTTTAGTCAATTTTGCAAAGAAAATAGGAAAGCCGGATGCTGAAGAATATGTTGATTCTGGGATGTGGAAGGCGCGGCAAGGAGGAAATGGGCTTCGAGCTGCAGAGGATGTAAAAATCAAATTCACCAATTGTACATCTGAAGAACATGCGAAGATTTATAGTCTGGTCCGTCCCTTTACGGATGAATTTTTGAATATGATGGTTCCATTCGGCATTCTTGCTCCTGAATTGGGGCGTAAGCTGATACATGAGACATTAGTTTTGGATTCACGCACGAAAGTTCCGATTTTATCTATACAGCCTTTTAATCAGAATGGATTTGAATACGCTGTAAAGATTCAAACGCTAAACGTAGAATCCCATGAAGATTTGCAGGCAAAGGTAGCTTATCAGGTTAGAAAATATAATGCATGCCGTAAATGCTTAAAGTGCGAATCTGTTTGTCAGGCGGGGGCTATTTCTGTTAGAAACGATGGATATTATATCAATTCAGATCGATGTGTTCACTGTCTAAGATGTGTAACTGCTAAATATATTCGTGGCGGTTGCATGATGGAAAAGTATCTTTTAACAAAGCAGGAGTAAATTATGAAATTTCGTGGTCATGAAACATTCTTTATCCGAAAAGGATGGCTAAACAAAGGAATCAAAAACGTAAAGAAGATGCCGGGATTGTTTTCTGACCGCTCGGTCAATCCCATGGATGTTTTGGGAATAGGTTCTGTGATGGTCAAATCCCTGCGATATTGGTTGCAAGCTACTGGGCTAACGGAAGAAGTTCGTTCTAAGCAAAGAACGCAGCAATTTACTGTATTCGGGAATATTATTGCAAGAGAAGATCCCTATATTGAAGAATTGGGAACGCTATGGCTTTTACACTATAAATTGAGCACTTCAAAAGAAATGGCTACTTCATGGTACTATTTTTTTAATATCTTCCCATTGCGTGAATTCACGAAAGATGATTTTATTGCTGGGGTAACTAATTTTGTGCGAGCACATGGGGAAGAAGTATCCAATCGTTCACTGGAAGATGATTTTAATTGCATTATCAATACCTATATACCCCGATATAAGCTAAATCCACAAAAGGCTAAACCAGAAGATAATATGGACTGTCCTTTAGGGGAATTGGGATTACTTGATATTCAAAACGTTAAAAATCGTATTTATAGAAGAATGATCCCGAGAAAGGATTCTATCGATCCAGCCGTTTTGGTTGCTTCCATTCTTGAGAGCGCAGGAGAACGCACAGAGGTATCCCTTCAACGCATTTTAAGCGGGGAGGGATTTCCAGGGAAATTATTTAACCTTGATACGATCACTTTGATGGGCATTTTAAGCTTGGCCGAAGCGCGGGGCTACGTAAGGATTATTCGCACAGCTGGCTTGGATGTGGTGCAGATTTCTAAAGAACTGACAGCCCAGAAATGCGTTGAAAATTACTATAAAAATTTACGATAGCCGAGATTTACCCGGCTATCTGATTGGTGGAGATTTTTATGAATGATTCATTAATTATGATAGAGAAAGGATTTCAGACATCCGTCAATATTGCTTATGATCTGAATAATCCGCAAAAGATAAAAAGCTTAATTCCTACACGGGAGGTCATCGGGCTTTTGGAAGACATTATACTCAGTACAGATGAACGTTCTACTCGTAGAGCCCGATTTTTGATCGGTGCTTATGGACGTGGAAAGTCACATATTGTACTGGTGATTTTGTCCATTCTATTTTCTAAGAAAATCAGTCTGTATCATTCGTTGCTTGAAAAGATTCAGAGTACTAACCCAGATTTGTATGAGTATGTGATGCAGTATCTGAATTCGGATAAAAAGCTGCTTCCTGTTGTAATCGATGGGAATAGCGATAGCATGACGCAGTCATTTTTATCTGCACTGTATAAGACTCTGCAGTATAATGGCTTGTCCGATCTCATGCCAGACACACATTTTAAGGCAGCAACTCATATGATTGAGCTATGGAAAGAAAAGTTTCCTGTGACTTATCAGGAATTGCAAAAGTTGTTGGAACAGCCTGTTTCTATTTTTGTGGAAAAACTGACCCAGTATGATGTGGCTAGCTACAAGAAATTTGTAGAATTATACCCTGAATTAACAGCAGGTAGCGAGTTTAATCCTTTTTCCGGCTTTAATGTGGTTGAAATTTTTGATTATGTCAATCAGAAATTGGCCGAAAAAGGATATAGCGGGATTTATGTTGTCTACGATGAGTTTAGCAAATATTTGGAAGCAAATATCACAACCGCCTCAGCGGGAGATGTGAAAATGCTTCAAGATTTTGCTGAAAAATGCTGCAGAAGCGGACGTCAGCAGCTTCACCTGCTGTTGATTCTGCATAAAGAAATTGAAAACTATATCGATCAGCTACCTAAGCAGAAGGTGGATGGCTGGAGAGGTGTATCTGAAAGATTTGCCCATGTTGTTATGCAGAGCGATTATAAGCAGACGTATGAGGTTATTTCTCATGCTATTCGAAAATCTCCTCAGTTGTGGCTTGATTTCCAGAAAAAGAATCAATTGCGTTTTGAATTTCTAGAAAACATCTATACACATAGCACCTTGTTTAAGGATTGTGATCAGGGGGAGATTAGACAGATCATCTACGGTGGATACCCATTGCATCCGGTGTCAACTTTTATACTGCCTAGACTCTCAGAGTTGCTAGCGCAAAATGAAAGAACGATGTTTACCTTTTTGGCAGGTAGTGACTATTATACACTTCCGCATGTTTTACAGAAGAATACAGCTGATTTTCTATTGATTACTCCTGACGTTTTGTATGACTATTTTGAGCCGCAAATGCGGAAAGAAGCATATACAACCGATGTCAATCGTTTATATAAACTCACAGCGCGTGTTCTGCATGAACATTCTTTGACGGATCTGCAAGCGAAAATAGTGAAAACGATCGCATTAGTTTATGTCCTTGGTCAATTTGAATGCATTGCGCCTACTGTTGATATGCTTTTTCATGTGTACTGTGAATATGACAAAGTAGATATAGAGGAAGCCATTCAGCAGTTAATCAAGCAAAAGTGTATTATTTACCTCAAACGAAGCAATGCTTATCTAAAAATTAAAGAAAATGTAGGTATAAATGTTTTCGATGAAATCAGGAAGACAGAGCTTAGAAGAAGCAAATTTACTACAGCGGATATTTTAAATCAGATCAACTTGGAGCCCTATTGCTATCCAACCCGCTACAATGACGATCATGCCATGGTTCGCTTTTTCGCTTTTCAATTTATAGATAGCAACAAGTTGGAAACCATTTTGGATGAAAATAGTGCTGATGGCACCTTATATGCGGTCATTCCATCTAGAGAGATGGATGTAACAGACTTGGAGAAAGCGGTTATAGCTGCTTCACGAGGGAGGACAACGACTGTTTTTGCGATTCATCGGCCAGTGAAAAACTTAGCCGCTTTATGTAGAGAATTTGATGCGGTTAGCTTTTTGCGTAGGCAGGCAGAAGAAGATCTGGCGCTTTTTGATGAGTATGACACCATTTACCAGGACTTAATGGAAGTGATGCATGATTATATTGCTGCTTTTCTGCATCCTGAATATGAAAAAACTGACTATTTCTATGATGGAAAGCAGGAGCGACTTTACCGTAAATCCAATTTTAGTGAGCTTTTATCGAGTATTTGTGAAAAAGTGTATCCCGAGACGCCCATCATCAATAACGAAATGCTCAATAAGAATGAATTGACATCGATGGCTATTCATAGTAGGGAAAAACTGCTGAATGGCATCATCAGGGACTTCCAGCGACCGGGCTTTGGACTGTCTGGATCTGGACAAGAGATTTCTTTTCTGCGCAGCTCATTGGTGAATACTGGAATACTGAAGAATCTGGAATCGGTACCAGAAATTTGTTTGGTACCTGAAGATACGCAAATATCCCGAGTCTTCTCCATAATCTGTGATTTTATCGAGAGTGGACTGGGGAAAAAACGACCCTTGAAAGAATTGTATGATTCTTTGACAGGGAAAACAAATGGGATCGGTATGCGAAAAGGCGTGCTTCCTATTTTCTTGGTTATTGCAATGAAAGCATATCAAGGGCATGTAATTCTTTCTGACAAATTGGGCATGGAGTGCCCTTTTGAGGCAAATACCTTTACAAGAATTAACAATAATCCTGAAAAGTATTTCTTGCTGTTAGAGCAGTGGGATCAGGATAAAGAAAAATTTATTGGTAAGATGAAAGAACTCTTTTCTGATTATTCACAGGAGCAGGCACACATGGATGGGTATGGCAGCATTGCACAGTCTATGCATCGCTGGTATCTATCACTTCCTAAATACGTGAAGGAAATCAAGAAAGCCTATAAAGGGAAAGGACATTTTGAAAATGTACCAGTGGCATACACTAAATTCATAACTTTGATGAATCAAACGGGGATAGGCGCACAACAAATTTTGTTCGAAAAAATTCCAGCGATTTTTGGCTATGAAAAGTTTACTCTCGATGTATTTGATGATGTTAAATCCGCGAAGTTTTTCTTTGATTCCGTTGAGATTTCCCTATCTGATGTACTTATTCAGGAATCGAAAGATATACTGATGCCGCTTAGTAATCATAGAGCATCACTGCTTTCCATCTGCCAACAGTGGTTTGAACAATTGCCAGATTCTGCTAAAACATTTCTGTATCCAGATAATGCAGAACGACTTTTGCAAGTGGTTTCAGAGCCAGGAAATGATGAGTATGCTTTAATAAATCGTTTAGCGCACGCAATGACTAGCTTACGAATTAAAGACTGGAATAATGATACGGCTCTGATTTTTACCGGCAATTTGAGAAGGTACAGCCGATCCATCTTAGATTATGCAAAAGCACAGGCTGATGTTGCAACTACCAAGAGACAAATACTTGCAAAAGACTTTTATGAGGTTTTGTTCTGCGACAGCAATGGGAAGCAGGAACGAAAAACTTTCAAACGAGAAGTTTATAGCAAGAAAGCCAAATTACTGTACAACGATATTGAAAGCTCTATCGAAGAAATGGGGCAGTCCATTACTCCACAAGAAAAGCGGCAGGTACTGATGGATCTTTTGGAAAAACTATTGTAAGGAGGAAATCGATGTCTGTTTACTTTGATAACGCAGCTACAACATTTCCCAAACCAGAAGAAGTATATCAGTTCATGGACACTTTTTATCGTGCGTATGGAGGAAATGCAGGACGAGGGCAGTATATGTTAGCCGCCGAAGCTAGCCGAATGATGGCGGAAACGAGACAATTGCTACAGCGCACTTTGGACTGTGAGAATAAGGACATTATTTTTACGCCTTCAGATACACTGGCGCTGAATATGATTATTCAAGGATCTTTTAATTCTTCCATTAGAACGATTTATATATCACCGTATGAACACAATTCTGTCACACGTATCCTGCACCATTTTGCGGATAGTGTGGTAGTAAAAATTTTGCCAGTCAAGGATGACTTTACATTGGACTTTCCTAAAATCGTAGAACAGTTTAATGAAACACACCCGGATATGGTGATTATGAGTCATGTTAGCAATGTTTGTGGACTAATTGCACCGATCGAGCAAGTTTTTTCTGAAGCCAAAAAGTATCATGCGATCACTGTGGTGGATATGGCACAATCGGCAGGGCTGATTTCTTTGCGCGCAGGATCCGATGATGTTGACTACGCTGTTTTTTCTGGGCATAAAACCTTGTATGGCCCCTTTGGTATAGCTGGATTTGCAAAGAAAAAAGGAATCGCTCTTGAACCAATCATTTTTGGGGGAACGGGAGTTGATTCTGCTAATCAGGGGATGCCTGATATTCTTCCATATCGATACGAAGCAGGAAGCCAAAATATTCAAGCGGTGGCTGGACTTCATGCAGCGCTGACCTGGCTTGCTGATAAAACTGACATAATGGATGTGGAAAAAGCCAATCACCGGAAGCTGCTACAGATTTTGGGGCGACACTCTAATATTCATATTGTGGGCCCTAAAAACCGTGAAAACTGCATAGGCGTGGTTTCCTGCGTGTTTGATGGATATAGTCCTAACAATATGGGGGATGTCTTTGATGAACTGGAAATCGCGGTTCGCACAGGACTGGAATGTGCACCTTTAGCACACAAAACGCTTGGCACATTTCCGGCAGGCACGGTTCGATTCAGCGTTGGATATTTCACAAAAGAAAATGATTTTGAGGCACTCGAGCAGGCTTTGACATATATTGAAGAAAATAGTTAAGGTGATTCTATGAGTTTTGCTGAGCTACAAATTGAACCTGAATATCGATCATTGACAACTGACGTGGCAAAGAATTTTTATATCCCTGTTCTAAAAGAGGCCATACTTTATCAGCGTGCTGTCGGTTTTTTTGCATCGTCTGTTTTAGCGCAAATTTCTGAGGGTGTAGAAAGTTTGGCTGAGAACGGTGGGAAAATCCAGCTTATTGCATCGCCGCACCTACAGGCACAGGATATGGAGGCTATTGAAAAAGGCTATCAGAAGCGAGATACGGAAGCCGTTCAAAAAGTAGTGCGTGGTGCATTGCTTCGAGAATTGAATGCTCCTGCCAATGATACGGAGGCGAGGCACTTAGACCTATTGGTGAATTTGATCGCCTACAGCTGCCTTGATATTAAGATTGCCATGGTGAAATCGAAAAGCGCGATGGGAATGTATCACGAAAAAATGGGAATCATGGAAGATAGAGAAGGTAATCAAATTGCCTTTTCTGGTTCCATGAATGAATCTGGGAATTCACTTGTGAATAACTATGAAGCAATTGATGTTTTCTGCAGTTGGAAAAATGATTTTGAGAGAAAAAGGGCAAGCGCAAAGTCCAATGCTTTTCGACGAATTTGGAATAATGAAGAACAACAGATGGAAGTATTGTCTTTTCCAGATATAAAAGAAGAGATGATTCAAAAGTACAGACTGACTAAAGGAAATCCAAGAAAGCCGAAGAAAGTAGTGAAAGAAGACATAGTGGTAACTCAGTTTGCTCCACTCCCGACGACAGAGCCTAAAATTCCCGAGACAGTACACATGCGTGATTATCAAAACCAGGCCTATGAGAATTGGGCAAAACAGAACTACTGTGGAATTTTTGATATGGCTACCGGAACGGGGAAAACATACACGGCACTCGCTGCAATCTGTAAACTCTATGAGAAACTTGGAAAAGACTTGGTCGTAATTATCGTGTGCCCTTACCAGCATCTTGTTGAACAGTGGAAAACAGATATAGAGGCTTTTGGAATGAAGCCAATTGTTTGTTACTCTGCATCAGAGCAAAAGGACTGGAAGAAACGTTTAAAACATAGAGTGAACTGGTATCAATTTGGGTCTACTCATCATTTTTGCATGGTTACAACAAATGCGACTTTCTCTACAGAATATGTACAAGATTTACTAAAGCGATTAAAAGGTAATACTTTATTGGTAGTAGACGAAGCGCACAATCTGGGATCTGAAAATTTACAACGTGCTTTACTGCCTAACATGAAGTATCGCTTGGCGCTTTCTGCTACGATTGAGCGACACGGTGATGAAGAGGGGACGCAAGCACTGTTTACTTATTTCGGAGAGAAGTGTATCGAGTACACCTTGGAAGATGCCATTCGAAATGAAATGTTGACCCCTTACTACTACTATCCGATAGTTGTCACATTGAATGAGGATGAACTGGCTGTATATACGGAGCTGACAAGAAAAATTGGACAAATGATAGCAGCATCCCCTAAAAAACACGGAAAGGTAAAATTGTCCGAAGCTGCGAAAAGTATTTTAATTAAACGTGCACGACTCGTGGCGGCGGCATCAGGAAAAATAGAAGCGTTACGGGAAGCTATCGAAGACTACAGGGACAAGAATCATATGCTTGTGTACTGCGGGTCTGCGAGCATGAAAGACAATGACTATGTAGAGGGGAAGCCATCAGATGATGAAATGCGTCAAATCGATGCAGTAACACATCTTCTTGGAAATCAAATGGGTATCAATGTGGCCCAGTTTACTTCTCGAGAAAATGCACAAAAGAGAAAGCAACTCATTTCCAGCTTTGATGAGGGGGTTTCCATTCAAGCTTTGATAGCTATTCGTTGTTTGGATGAAGGCGTGAATATCCCTAGCGTTGACAAAGCGTTTATTTTAGCAAGCAGTACGAATCCAAAAGAGTATGTACAGCGAAGAGGACGTGTACTAAGGCTTTATAGAGGAAAGCAGTTTGCAAAAATCTATGATTTTATTACGCTGCCGATTGCGCTTGACGATATTAGCTGTTACGCAGAAGAAGACATCGCGACAGCGAGATCTCTAGCAAAGAGGGAATTGGCACGAATGATTGATTTTGCAAGAATTGCCGAAAATCCTTTTGAAGTGGATTCCTTAATTTATGAAATCAAAAACGCTTATGGTATTAAAGAGGATATTTTGGAGGATGAGTGTGATGAATGAAATTAAGCTAGATGAAAGAGTTCTGAACAATATTAAAACTGGCACAATTAAGAAAGAGAAAGCTTTTCTTCATAAACGAATGAGTGAATCAGAGAAGGTAAAAACTTTGTACAGGATGATCAAAGAAGAGGTTAGCAAAGGGAAAAAAGATAATTGATTATCAGGAGGGAATAAGATGCTGATTGAGTACTTGAAAATGGTTAATTTTCGCCAGTTCAAAGAGGAAACCATAATTAATTTTTCCTGCGATCCGGAGCGAAATGTAACGGTAATTTTAGGGAATAATACATGTGGGAAAACAACTTTGCTGCAGGCATTTAATTGGTGTTTTTTTAATAAAGTTGAGTTGCCTCACAAAGACATGCTTTTAAATTATGAAGTGGGAAATAGCATGCCGGAAGGGATTCAGAGCGAAGTTTCAGTTGAGATTGGTCTACAGCATGGCGGCGTACATTATCATATTAAGCGAAGAAGAGTATTTCAAAAACTAAACGGAAAAGTTGTGCCGCAAGGTCAGTATGTCGATATGTGGTACAAGGAACCAGATGGTCAGAGTCAGCCTATTTTAAACAATCAAATCGCAGATAAAATCAACTCAATTTTACCAGAAAAACTGTCTTCTTATTTTTTCTTTGACACAGAACGAGTTTTAGCAATTGGGGAAGGGGAGGATTTATCTGCCGCTGTAAAAGGTTTACTGGGATTGTCTTTGCTGGATAATATAGTGAAACATTTGGGAAAAAGAACAAACGCTTCCTCTGTCATCGGTCAGTTTTATAAAGAACAAGCGCAATTTACTCCTGACGCAAGCGTGAAGAAAGCGATAGATATAATCAATGATGATGAAGAGAAGAAACGTGTCCTTAATTCTAAAATTGAAGAACATAAAAGTGATCTTGAGTCTTATAACAAACGGCTTACGCAGTTGAACCAGATCTTGTCACAAGCAGACGAGACACAAAAGCTTCAAAAACAACGTGATGGCTATGAAAGAATGTTACGAGACAGAAAAAACGAGCTCTCAAGAAAGAAAGAAGACCAGCGAAAACTTATCAATAAAGAAGGGGCTTCTTTTTTACTGCAGCCTTTAATTGGTAAGGCTTTGGCTTTTTTAAAAAAGACAAAAGTAGACGATAAGGGGATTAAAGGATTAACCGCTGTTACCTTGCAAGAAATCTTAAGACGTGGGGTTTGCGTATGTGGGCAGAAACTGGAAAAGGACAGTGATGCATACAATCATATTTTGAAAGAAATTGAATATGTGCCGCCAGCTAGTATAGGAACTCTTGTACGCAATTATAAGGATAGTCTCAATAAATATCGTGAGGATAATGGCTCTCTTTTAGCGGAATTGAAGAGCAGCTACCAACAAATTAGCTCCATAGAGGAAGATATTGAATGCTATTCTGATGAAATTAATAAGTTGAGCAAGCAAATTGCAGAAAAAGAAGATTTGAGTAGGTTAGAAGAAGAACGGGCAAATGTAACTCGTAGATTAAGGGAATTAGGCAGATTAAAAGATGATGAGCTGGGTACAATAGGCAGCTTACAACATGAAATCAATGAACGCCAAAGATATGTTGATGCTCATCTTAATGATTCTACTAAAAGTAGAGAGCTGAGAGTTTGTATGGCTTATGCAGAGAATGTGTCGGAATGGGTTCAATCAATTTACTCGAAAAGAGCGAAAAAAGTTAGGGATGACCTACTAAGTAAAGTGAATGATATTTTTAGAAAAATGTACACCGGTAGTCGAAAGGTTGAACTGGATGATAAATATCAAGTCAAGCTTTTTGCGGATGTCAATGGAAATTATGTTGAGTCAAGTATGTCTGAAGGTCTGCGGAAAGTCAAAAATTTTGCCTTCATTGCAGGATTAGTTGCTCTTGCGAAAGAAAAAGTCATAGCAACAACAGGTGGCGTAGCAGAGGAGGAAGAGGTAGATCTTTCTTCTGAACCGTATCCGCTGGTGATGGATGCTCCATTTTCTAATGTAGATGAAAAACATACGGCCAACATTGCAAAAATATTACCAGAAGTAGCGGAGCAGGTTATTATGTTCGTTATGCAAAAAGATTGGAATTATGCGAAAAAAGTCATGGATGATAAAGTGGGGGCTCGTTACAAGCTAGATAAAGTTAATGAGGTGCATACGGAATTAGAGGTGATTCAGAATGTTTGATAAAGATGTCAGAATTCAAGGAATCTATGCTACGCATCTGAAAAGTCTTGCAAGAGATATGGTTAATTCCAAGAAGCCGTATCTGTTTGATCGCTATATTGATGTGTACATGAATGCGGCTATCATTGGTCTGTTAGAGGGAAAACCTGAAATGCATCCGGATTATTCAACCACAAAAGATACTGCCCAAATATTTGCAGCTGCCTTTTTAACGGAAAGGTATAAATGTGAGTTTTTATATCGTCTGGTTATGCTACTTGATGACAGCACGGGTCTAACTAATGAACAGAAAATTGACAGAGCTTTTAAGGATGATGGAAATGTCGATAAATGTCCTGAAAAGATGGTTGTAAATGAAAAGTTGTTTTTGGGGTATGTTCTTGCTGGAATTGAAATTCTTTATGAAAAAATAGGGGAGGGTGCTACCAGTGTGGATGATTTATGTTTAAATGCATATGCCATGATGGAGAATTATCAAGATAAATGGAATAATCTTACACCTGAAGAATGCTTAAAGAAAGCACTTCGTTCGAATTAAGGGAAAAAATATGATCATTGCTGATTACTATGAATTGGCAGACGTTTTTTATGGAGATTCTTTTATAGACTGCGCTTCTGTATTTTTTAAAAGGCTTGGCCTTGTTGAGAGCGCAGAAGTGAAGAGTTATGCCAGCGAGATCAAGTCTTGGGTATATGATTTGCTTGGCTATGATGTCCATTTGTCAAAAGAAGAACGCTCTGCTCTCGGTTGGATTCAATCCGCTGCAGAGCTTGCTTCGATTCTTATGGAGTCAGGTGAAACGATTCGACTTTTTTCAATACAGCTTAAGCCGTCAAAAGATAGGAGCCAGATCGCATATACTATCCAAAAGATGTTCTCCAAAGGAGTGGGTGACTGCTCTAATATTTTATTTTGCCAAGATTCACCTGAAAAAAGAGAAATCATGCTGACAATGGATACAGGAAATGACATTATTTTGTCGGATTGGTATTCTGTCGAGTCTGATGCAGATAAATTCCTGAATATAGCAACAGCGAGTTTGTCATGGAAAAATGCAAGAGATTTTCAGGCAGATTTATCATACGTAATGGGCCGAGAATATTATTTCCGTCCGTTTTCATCGTTAGATTTTTATGTTTTTTTATACTATTCCCCTCGTGCATTTTTGCTTGAAGATGGGCACTGTGATTGGGAAGCACTGCACAAGGAAATGGATGCTCTTCGTGATAAAGCAGTTTTGGATTATGGGGATGACTATGTAGAGCCTTGTCATGGGGATGGAAAGGGAATTGATGATTTGGATATTCCTATCGATGATCTATATAGTGAGCCAACACGGGCTTCTACAGAGGTGGTGAATCAAGAAGACCTTCCAAATGATGTTACTGATGACAATTTTGATAGACTAATTACACAATTGGAGGATAGCATTAATGATCCGGTTAAACTGATGAAAATTCTTGATTTTAACCAGCCAAAGAAAGAGTCAATAGACCAAGCACGACAGAAAGCCGCTGTAATGGCTGAAAAAGATTCAACGGTTAGCTTAACGGTAGAGACTGAAACCGCGCCGAATATTACTAAGCCTACAGCGGAACATCACGAAAAGGAGACTCAGTCGTATGCTGAGGACGAGAAAGCACCGGTGCCGGAAGCAACTCATCATGTGGAAGAGCAACGTGAAACAGATGTAAAAATGCGGAAAATGGAGGTTAAGAAAAAATCTATTTCAGATATTTCAGAAAAAGTAGATGCTACACTACGAGACATTACTATATTAAAGGCCAAAGTGGAAGATCGCGAACAGAAGATAGCTTTATTGGATGGTGAGAAACAAAAAGTCTCGAGAACGGGAGGGTTTGGCCTTATTCGTGCATGGAACCGTTTCACGCGAGGTTTGCGGAGAAGAAAAATGCCTTTGGAAGTCACAAAGCGTGATACAAGAGCAATTCAAAAAGAAATGAGTATGGTTATACAGGAAAAAGAATTTTTGCTTTGGCAATTGAAGCAGAAAGAAGAGGAGTACGAATTGCTAAAGAAAAAGCTACATGCGCTACAGTAAAACTGCTGAGGTGCTACTCCACTGCCTAGGGAAACGCCGACCATTATGCAAGGGAGATCTCTCGCTATCGCTTTCGATGACGATACACGCGAAGCGCTATTTCTTTCAAACATAATCAAGGAGTAGCACGCTCCACGAGCGACCCCTCTATGCCTTGGGCATAGGGGGATTTATTTCGCAGGCGTCACTTTGTCTCTTTTCGCGGCCCTTCGGGAGCGGCAGTCATTTTCATTTCCCTTTCCTTCCCCTGTATGGTAAAATATAACAGTCATACTGACATGAATAATAAAGAATAGAGAGGCGAAACTTATGGCTCATTGCAATGAAAATTATCTGAATCTTCAGGGTGCATACCTGTTTGCGGAAGTCCGCAAGAAGCAGGAGGCGTACAAAGCCGCGCATCCGGATGCGAATATCATTTCCCTTGGTATCGGTGATGTGACGCAGCCGCTGGCTCCGGTCGTGATCGAAGCGATGAAGAAGGCTGTCGAGGAAATGGGACATGTGGAGACGTTCCGCGGCTATGGTCCGGAGCAGGGCTATCTCTTCCTGCGTGAAGCGATCGCGAAGCATGATTTCCAGGATCGCGGATGTGATATTTCCCCAGACGAGATCTTTGTCAGCGACGGCGCAAAGTGCGATGTCGGCAATATGCAGGAGATCTTTGCAGAATCCGATATCGTCGCGATCACTGACCCGGTGTATCCGGTCTATGTGGACAGCAATGTCATGGCTGGCAGAAGCGGCAAATTTGTCCGTGGGGCGTATGAACGCTTCGAATATCTGCCGTGCTATGAAGAATGCGGCTTCAAGGCAAATCTGCCGTCTCATGATCCGATGATCATCTATCTGTGCTCGCCGAATAACCCGACCGGCTCTGCGCTGACGAAGAAGGATCTGACGGTATGGGTACGTTATGCACAGCAGACGGGCTCTGTCATTTTCTTCGATGCTGCGTATGAAGCATTCATCACGGAAGATGATGTGCCGCACAGCATTTATGAGATCGAAGGGGCGAAGGAAGTCGCTATCGAGTTCCGTTCGTACTCGAAGACGGCTGGCTTCACCGGTGTCCGCTGCGGGTACTGCGTCGTTCCGAAGGAGCTGATGCTGGAAACGAAGAAGGGTGAGAAGATCTCGGCAAACCAGCTGTGGGATCGCCGCCAGTGCACGAAGTTCAATGGCTGCTCTTATATCGTGCAGCGCGGCGCGGAAGCGATCTACACCGAAGAAGGCCAGAAGCAGATCCAGGAAACACTGGATATCTATAGAAAGAATGCTGCGGTCATCTTGGCAGGTGCGAAGGAAGCGGGTCTTCCTGCCTGCGGCGGCGTGAACAGCCCATATGTATGGCTGACGGTGCCGGAAGGTATGACGAGCTGGGATTTCTTTGATTTCCTGCTGAATGAGGCGGAACTCATCTGCACGCCGGGCTCCGGCTTCGGTCCGTGCGGGGAAGGCTATGTCCGTCTGACGTCTTTCAATACGCCGGAGCTGACGAAGGAAGCGGTAGAACGCATGAAGAAGGCACTGGCTGCCAGATAAATTGAAAGGGGAGGGAAGATAGCGATCGGCTCAGGCATTGAGAAATGAGAAGATCGCTTTTCCCGAATTGGGAATGAGGGGTGGCGCTTTCGCGTTCGGTCATCGGTCACTTCTGATCCCTGAACCTATATTTACAAGGAGTATCCATGAGTACGAATCTGCAGATCGGCATTGTCGGCCTTCCGAATGTAGGGAAGAGCACGCTGTTCAATGCCATCACAAAAGCCGGAGCAGAAGCGGCGAATTTTCCTTTCTGCACCATCGAGCCGAATGTGGGCGTCGTAGAGGTCCCGGATCATCGCATCTATGATCTGGCAAAGATGTTCCAGCCGAAGAAGACGACGCCGGCGTTCACTCGTTTCGTCGATATCGCCGGCCTCGTAGCGGGCGCGTCCAAGGGCGAGGGTCTGGGAAATCAGTTCCTCTCGCATATCCGTGAGACGGATGCCATCGCGCATGTCGTCCGCTGCTTCGAAGATGGAAATATCACGCACGTAGAAGGTTCTATCGATCCTGTCCGTGATATGGATATCATCAATACGGAGCTGTGTCTGGCGGATCTGGAGAGTGTCGACAAGAAGAAGGTCAAGACGGCGAAGCTTGCGCAGGCAGGGATCAAGCAGGCGAAGCTCGATCTGCCGGTGCTTGAAAAGGTATTCGATGCGCTGCAGGAAGGGACGCCGGCAAGAGCCCTTGATCTCTCGGAAGATGATCTGGAGGTCTTGAAGGAGCTGAATCTCATCACGCTGAAGCCTGTCCTTTATGTGCTGAATGTCGCGGAAGATGACATCGCGGATCCGGAAGCGAATCCTTTCGTCCAAAAGGCAGCGGCGCAGGCAGAAAAGGAAGGCGCCAAGTGGGTGCCGATCTCTGCGGAGATCGAGCAGGAGGTCTCCGAACTGGATGCCGAAGAGGCGAAGGCTTTCTTGGCCGATCTGGGCGAAGAGGAGCCTGGCCTGAATCGCCTGATCCGCAGTGCGTACTCTATGCTGGGACTCATCAATTTCTTCACCGTCGGACCGGATGAATGTCGTTCTTGGACGGTCCGTGAAGGGACGAAAGCACCGAAGGCCGCCGGCAAGATCCACAGCGATATCGAGAGAGGTTTCATCCGTGCGGAGATCGTCTCCTACAAAGACCTGATGGAATGCGGCTCGTATACGACGGTCCGTGAAAAAGGTCTCCTCCGTGTCGAAGGGAAGGACTATATCATCCAGGATGGGGATATCGCCTACTTCCGCTTCAATGTGTAGTTTTTGAAATCAGAAAGCGCAGCCCGCAGGGGCTGCGTTTTTTTGTATCCTCTTTGAGGAAAGGGGGACTCTCGCATCGTTCCCTCCTTCCGCTGGAAGGAGGCGGTTCGAAGGGGCGGAGGTTGGCTCTCGCAGTGGGATGAAAAGAAACGTGAGGAAAGCGCACTCTCGTATCGTCATCCCGAGCGGAGCCGAGGGATCTTTTTCGTTTGCCGTTTTCTGTTTCCTACATGAATCAGTTTGCGGGAAACACCGTGATTGCAAGTCTTAAGGAACACGGTGCTTCCCGCTTCCCGCTGTCCTCCTACTTTTGCTTGACCGCGAACGAAAAAGATTTCTCGCATTCGCTCGAAATGACGAATGTGGGGAGGCGGCATTCTCGTATCGTAAGCCTTCTGAATGGGAGCAGTATTCTGCCTCCTTCCAAAGGAAGGAGGCAGTCCGAAGGGGCGGAGCTTGGCTAGAGGATTTTCTCGCCACTCACTATTTTCTCACATGAGACAGGTTCACATACAGCTCTTTGGCCTCTGCATCGAGCTTGCGATTTTTCTTCACATCAGAGAGGTGGTCATACTTGCTGACAGCCTTTCCTTTCGCATCATACATCGCGATGAGGGCGTGATCCATGGAGTATTCTCTTTCACGCTTATCGGCATGGAGATTGATCTTGAATTCACGAATGCGGGTCGTGAGATTTCCATCCGCGAAGTCATAGTCGCTGGGGTTCTTTTTGAGGCTTTCCACGTAGAGGGTGAAGTCTACATTTTCGATGCTTCCCGGGAAATCCATCGTCTGCATGCCGGAGAGAGACTCCATGTCTGCGTAGCAGATCTCTTCATCGTCCGCATGAATGACGCGATAACGGTCAGGATGGGCGAGGAGTGTCGCAGAATCCATCGCCATCGCAGAAGTCGCAGTAAGCATAGTGAAAGCGGCAAGTGCCAGTGCAAATTTTTTCATGATATCCTCCTTAAAATTGACTTAGGTTCATTTCGATATGATTCGATTATACTATGGGAGAGACAGAAACGCAAGCCGAATTTTCCTAGGGAAACGCTGATTAAATCGTTGTCAGATTTTACTCTTGAATTTTTATACATAGCGAGGAATAACCTGACGCGAATAGCGAGCTATTTAAGGAAGGTTATGACGAAGCTATGTATAAAAATTCTTGTAAAATCTGACTCTGCGATTTAATCAGCGTTTCCTTAGATCATGGTCTCCCTGTATCGTCATTTCGAGCGAAGTCGAGAAATCTTTATTGCAATACGGGAATCAGTACGTATGCGCCATTCTATAAACGATGCTTTGACGCTGCGTTTTTCTGCCATCTCGCACTTACTGTTTATCGGTGTGCAAGAAAGATCCCTCGGCTACGCTCGGGATGACGATGCGGGAGAATCCCTAATCCCTAGTCACTAGTCACCAATCCCTAGTCACTCATCAAAAAATGGAGGAAAGAAGAATGGAAGCAAGAGATAGTTTCAAGTCCCGCTTGGGATTTATTCTGGTCAGCGCCGGCTGCGCCATCGGCATTGGGAATGTCTGGCGTTTCCCGTATGTGACGGGCGAGTACGGCGGGGCCGTCTTTGTCTTATTTTATCTGCTCTTTCTGGTGATCCTCGGGATCCCCGTCGTCACCATGGAGCTGGCTGTCGGCCGCGCGAGCCGCAAGAGCGTGAAGGAAGGCTTCATGAAGCTCGAGCCGCCGGGGACATGGTGGCATCTTCACGGCTGGATCGCACTGGCGGGGAGCTTCGTGCTCATGATCTACTACACCACGATCTCCGGCTGGATGGTGGACTATTTCGTTCGTTTTCTGGACGGCTCCTTTCAGGGGCTTTCGACGAAAGAGGTCGCGGATGTCTTCGGCAGTATGCTGGCCAATCCCACAGAGCTCTTAGGCTTCATGGGACTCAATGTCCTCATCGGCTTTGCGGTCTGCGCGGGCGGCGTCGCCAAGAGCCTTGAGAAAGTGACGAAGGTGATGATGCTCGGGCTCCTCTTCCTCATCGTCATTCTGGCAGGAAACAGCCTGCTCCTTCCCGGCGCGGAAGAAGGACTTCGTTTCTACCTACTCCCGGACTGGGACCGCGCGGCAGCCGCCGGTCTTGGCAATGTGGCTTCCGCAGCGATGTTTCAGGCCTTCTTTACACTCTCTGTCGGACAGGGCTCTATGGAGATCTTTGCCAGCTATATGAGCAAGGACAATTCACTCACCGGTGAAGCGGTACGCATCACGATCCTCGACACCTTTGTCGCCATCATGGCAGGCCTCATCATTTTCCCTGCCTGCTTTGCCTTCGGCGTCGCTCCGGCGGAAGGACCGTCCCTTATTTTCGTGGCGCTGCCGAATATTTTCATCAATATGCCGATGGGACAGCTCTGGGGCGGGCTCTTCTTCCTGTTCATGACTTTTGCGAGCTTCTCGACCGTCACGGCGGTCTTTGAAAGTCTCATCGGCAACTGCATGGACAACTTCGGCTGGAGCCGCAAAAAAAGTGTCCTCATCCTGCTCCCGCTCGTTTTCTTCGGCTCCATCCCCTGCGTCCTGGGCTTCAATGTCTGGCAGGACGTCCACCTCTTGGGCGCACGCGGTATCCTTGATACGGAAGACTTCTTCGTCTCGAGCCTTGTCCTTCCCGGCGGCTCTCTCCTCTTCGTCCTCTTCTGCACCACCCGCTATGGCTGGGGCTTCGATAAGTACATGGCGGAGGTCAATATGGGAACCGGCGTGAAGATGCCCCGCTGGGTGAAGCCGTACTTCAAGTACGTGCTTCCGATCCTCATCTTCGGGATCTTGGTCCGGGGACTGCTCTAAAAAGACGCATTTGGGGCAGTGCGCCTTTCGCAGGGGCTCTCACCTGCCATCCTTTTCTTACTGTCTGTACAAAGGAGATCGGTACTTGTCCGATTTCCTTTTTTCATGCTTCCGCTATTGCGTCTGTGGCATAAATACTTTAATATATATACTGATATTGTATGTGCGAAAGCAGAGCCGGACATCGGCTCTGCTTCTCAAGGCTTTTGTAAGGAGATGCAAGAATGAGACTTCGTGGGATTTTATTTGCTATTGCCCTCGTATTCGGCGTATGGAATATTTTCAATCAGGGGCTGAACGTCCAGAGCGGGGCGATCCTGCTCATGATCCTGGTGTGCCTTGCGATGAATATCTACAACTACCACCAGAAGCAGAAGGAGAGAGAAGCGGCAGAGAATGCACTGCGTGAAAAGGAAGAGATCCGCCGCATGCGTGCCGAAGCCCGTCATCGCCAGAGCCGCAAGGGGAGAAAGAAGAAATAAGGTGCGCGTCAGCGCTCAGGGATTCCGTTTGAAAGCAGGGATGAGTAGCTAGGGATTAGGAGTCTCAAGTGACTGGTGACTAGTGACTGGGGTGACTAAATACCGCCTTCGGGTATCGCCATGATTTATACTCCGCGGCGCTTCTGGTTTTAATGCGCCGCACCAACACTCCTCACTCCTCACTCCTCATTCCTCACTTCTAACTGGCGAGCAAAGCTTTCATTCGCAATCAAGGGGCAGCCCGCCCAAGGGGCTAACCTTGAACCGACAACAATAACGACTCTATTCAAGCGCCTATGGCGCTTTTTCCATGCGAGGTGCGTATGCCGATTGCACTGATGTATCGCTGGGCGATCTTCGTCCTCCTGATCGTGGGACTGATCCTTCTCATGAAGCACAAGGTGCTGACGCCCTTTGTATTCTGGTCGAGGATCCAGTACTACACCTTTTCCACCTTCACCCTCTTCGTCTTCTGGCTGGGTGCGACGCTCTTTCAGGTGGACATCCCCTTCCTGTACTCGGCGGACTGCCGCTTCGGCGTGGCAGCAAGCCTTGCGACCCTCTCGCTCATGTACCATCTGATCGTCCGTCCGGGCGCGATCCGGACGCACCGACTGAATGATATCAGCTACGAGCACTTCTCATTTTACAATTACATTTTCCACTACTTCATCCCGATCCTCATGACCGTCGACTATATTTTCTTTGTCGACAAAAGGGACATGCACTGGTACACCATGTTCACCTGGATGATCTATCCTGCGCTCTACGTGCCCTTCGTCTATCTGCGGGCGTGGCTCACCATCGTGACGCACGGGACGAGTCATCTGTATCCGTACACCTTCATGGATCCCACGATGCACGGCTTCTTCTCTATTGCCAAAGAGGTGCTGAAGGTCGGTTTCCGTTTCTTCGTCATCGGCATCTTCGTCTACGCCGTGGGCATGGGTCTGTGGCATCTTGGCATTCCGCCGCTCTCGTGGACGTATAACGGGTAAATGATAAGTGAGGAATTAGGAGTGAGGAGTGAGGAGTGGAGGAAGGGGCGCACAATTCATATAGCGCCCC
>OMCS01000376.1_pt1 | contig 23658 bp, 21 predicted proteins | sample 1674241 | NCBI WGS metagenome assembly OMCS01 (sample SAMEA103958153, study PRJEB25191) | human gut metagenome
GTGGGCAAATACCTCGGCACGAACGCCTTTGCCGCTGTCAGCTCGTCCGGCACGCCCTACCTATCTAAGGAACAGATCGCTGCCGCCCGCGAGATGGACCTATTGACCTACCTGCGGCGGTTTGAGCCGGAGGAGCTGGTGCATATCGGCGGAGACACCTATGCCACCCGCACCCACGACAGCCTAAAAATCTCCAATGGAAAATGGTGCTGGTGGTCACGGAATATCGGAGGCACAAATGCGCTGGACTATCTGACCCGCGTGGAGGGCCTCTCCTTTCTGGATGCCGTGCAGCGTATCCTTGGAGAATTGCCCCGTGTGCCGCCCACGCCAATGCGTACTGCACCGCTTCTGAAAACTGAATTTACCCTGCCACCCAAACACGCCGACACCCGGCGTGTTTTTGCATATCTGCGGAGCCGGGGCGTTGACGCGGAGATCATCAACCACTGCATCAAGCACGGGCAGCTTTACGAGGATGCAGAGCATCATAACTGCGTATTTGTGGGCTACGAACATGGGAACCCTGCCTACGGCGCACTGCGCGGGACCCTTTCGGACACCACCTTCGCCGGTGAAGTTCCCAGCAGCGATAAGCGGTTTTCCTTTGCCGTTCCCCTCCGCGCCGGTGGCAAAACCCTCTGCGTGTTTGAATCCGCCATTGACGCGCTTTCTTACCTGACGCTGCTGAAGCTGCGCGGGCAGGACTGGCGCGCCGCCAATACGCTTTCCCTCTCCGGCATCTATCAGCCACGGAAAGACGGTTCGATTCGATTCCCCGCGGCGTTGGAGCAATACCTAAAGGACAACCCCTGCGTGGAGCGAATCGTGCTGTGTCTGGATAACGACGGGCCGGGACGGGCGGCATCCGCAGCCATTCAAAAGAAACTTTCCGAGTATGAGGTCATCGACAACCCGCCCCGCAGTGGAAAGGACTACAACGACCAGCTCCAGCTTATGAAAGGGATTTGCGGCAGAGTAAGAACCCGCGGCGGCGAAGCGCGCTGATTTATTTTTCGGCTGGTAAAAAGGACTGCAAGCGGCCTGCGGCTGCTTTGCAGTCGCAAGCATAGCATTTGGCTATCCAAATGCGCTTGTTAGGGGGCAAATCCCCCTAAGACCCCATCCTATTTCAAGGAGGAATCTGTTATCAGAAAACGATCTATCTCTATTCTTCTCCGATTGAACGAAGCGGAACACCGGCACCTAAAGGAGCAGGCGGCAATTTCCGGTTTCCCAATGGAGGTCTATCTTCGCACATTGATCGCCGGTGAAAAAATGCGGCCAAGGCCACCCAACGAATACGCTGAAATACGCCGCCAACTCGCCGCCATCGGCAATAACATCAATCAGATCGCCCGCACAGTCAACGCCCGCGGCTTTGCCAGCGGTGAGGACATCGCCGCGATCACGGCGGCGCAGGAAACGATCTGGAACATCGCGGAGCGGCTGTGACATGGCATACACCAAGGTATTCGCCATCCGCGCAAGGCTGGACGACCGCGTGAAGTACGCCGTCAATGGGGAAAAGACCGAGCTGGACGAGCGGATCGTCTACACCGCTGACCCGGAGAAAACCGATACCGTGCGCTTTGTGACCACGCTGAACTGCCGGTCTGCCGAAACCGCCTTTGCTGCCATGCAGAAAACGAAAAAGAAATACAAAAAGACGGGCGGCGTTCTCGGCTACCACTTCATTCAATCCTTTGCCCCCGGTGAGGTGACGCCGGAGCAGGCCCATGAGATCGGGTGCGAGTTTGCGCGGCGATTATTCGGTGAGGATTTTGAAGCCGTCATCGGGACCCATTTGGACAAGGCCCATCCCCATAATCACATCGTGGTCAATTCTGTTTCCCGCACGGACGGCCACAAGTATCATTCCAACCCGGAAAGCTATTACAACGATGTGCGCGGCACTTCGGACGCGCTGTGCCGGGAGAATGATCTATCCGTCATCACCCCGCAGGGCAAGGGTAAGCATTACGCCGAGTGGAAGGCGGAGCAGGGCGGCAAGCCCACCGTGCGCGGCGTGATCCGCGCCGACATCGACGCCATCATCCACCAAGCCTATACCTATGATTCCTTTCTCATGCTCCTGCGACGAAACGGCTATGAGGTGCGGCGCAGCCCCAACCGGAAATACACCACGGTCAAGCCCCCCGGCGCAAAGCGGGCGATCCGCCTGGACAGTCTGGGCGAGGGCTACACCGAAGCGGATATTCTGCTGCGGCTCTCCCGCCAGCGGCATGGCGGCATGGCCCCGCTGATCATCGCCCATACCGTCAAGCGTTACCGCATGAAAGGCAAACTGGCGACCGTCCGAAAAAAGAAGATCACCGGCTTTCACGCACTCTATCTCCGCTACCTCTATCTGCTGCGTGGGGGCAGGCGGAAAAAGCTGCCGCCCAAACTGCCCTTTTCCGTCAAGCGGGAGGTCATTCATTTGGAGCGGTATGAGCAGCAATTCAAATACCTTTTATCAAGCGGACTCACTACCGAAACGGAGCTGGAGCAGCGTATCCGTGTGCTGGAGTGGGACATCCGCTTGTTAGAGGAACAGAGAAAACCACTTTATCAGGAAAGGAGGAACACCAGCGATGAAGAAGCACAAGCCAAGTACAGCGCGGAGATCCAACAGCAGACTGCCGCCCTGCGTGAAAAGCGCGGGGAGCTGCGTCTGTGCCGCAGGATACAATCGGACATTCCAAGGGTATCCCAACAATGCCAGCAGGCGCAGGCTGAACGGCAGGAAAATCTAAAGAAGAAGGAGGAACACGATCATGAGTACCAACGGTGAAACCGCTGACCTGATGGTGCGTGAGGGCATCCAGATCACCGAGAGCGCTCTCAAACTGGCAGGGCTGGGGGCGAAAAACCTCGCTGCCCTGTTGATTGCCCTTGCCAACGACAATCAGAAGCTCGCCGGTAAAACCAACCTCAAGCGCCTGATCCACGACGGCGAGGAGCTGACGATCTTTTCTGTCAAGCAGGAGGACTTGAAGGGCTTTCAGGTGGAGGCCAAACGCTATGGCGTCCTGTTTTATCCCATCGTCAACAAGGTGGAAAAGACCGGGACGGTAGAAATTATGGCAAAAGCCAAGGACGCCAAGCAGATTAACCGCATTTTTGAACGCATGGGCTATCCCGCCCCGGTGAAGGAGGATACTGCCGCAAAAAAAGAGAACGCCCGCGCTCCGTCCGGGAACAGCTCCAAGGAGCGCGGGACTGGTGCGAGAGTGTCTACGGAACCGGCTGCGGAGAAGGCTGACGCCCGCCCTTCCGTCCGCAGCCGTCTGATGGCACTGCAAGCCGCGGCAGAACGGGATGGCACGGCCCCCACCAAGGACACCGTGCGGGAAGCCATTCAAAAGGCTATGCCCACGCGGGAATAAATTGATTTTGAGAAGGAGAAACGAACATGGCAAAGTTAGACGATTTGATCCAGCAGAAGCAGCAGAGGGACGAGGACTGGAAGGCAAAGAAAACAGCGGAGCGCGAGGAATTGGGACAGCTTTCCGATGATGCGGTCATGCGCGTCACCAGCGAACCCGGTGCGTATCTGCACTATCTGGACACGCAGGCCATCAACCCGCGATACAGCGCATCCAATGTGATGCTGGCGATGGCGCAGAACCCGGAGATCACCTACATCAACAGTCTGGAGGTGTGGAACCGGCTGGGGCGCAGCGTCAATCGTGATGAGAACGGCATGAAGATCCGCGTGTCGGATACCTATGTGAAGGACGGAAGAGAGTATCACGGCTATAAGATCGGGCGCGTGTTCGACATTTCCCAGACCCACGGCAAGGCCGGTGTTCCGGCGCTGAGCCTGAAAGACAATACACCGGAAATGGACGCCGCCCTGCGCCGACTGCTGGACAGCTCCCCCGTTCCCGTGGTCACCAGCAGCACTATGTACCAGGACGCCGTTTATGATCCTAAGACGCAGAGCATTACGGTATCCAGCCGCCTGATCGACAGCAAGATCTTTGCGGCGCTCTCCCGCGAGATCGTCCACGCCGGTATCCATGACCACGGACGCTATCCCTACTATACCCGTGAGGACTGCGCCATGGACGCCGAGAGCGTCAGCTATATGCTCTGCCGCAATTTCGGCGTGGAGACCCCGCAGCCCGATGTGAGCCGCGTGGGGCAGGTCTTTGACGGTATGGAGGTGCAGGATCGCCGCGGCGTGGTGGACAGCCTGCAAAAGTATTTCCGCAAGCTGCAAAATGACATTCAGCGTGAGATCTCTCCGCAGGAGCGCAAGCAGCCGGAGCAGAACCGGCCTGTCCGTTGAAGGGGGTGAAATCTGTGAAAAAGAAACTTTCGCTTTTGCTGTGCATAGCAGTGACATTGTGCGCTATGAGCAGCACGGCTCTGGCCGTTTCCGCTGAACCCATCAAGGAGGCTGATCCGGTAACTGCCATGATTACTGCCGCAGATACGCTCCCCGGCATTTCCGCCTATCCCGCCGAGGTCAGAGCCAGCGAGGAAAACGGTGTGTACCGATTAGAAAAGGTCTACTACCTGACCGCAAAGGACGATCCCACCACGATCCCCACCGCTGACTTTGAGCGCGAGGGCCGCACCTATACGCTCCTTGATTTGCTGAAAAACGACCAGACAGAAACGGACACGCGGGAGCATATCGAGGTGGTCACGCTGGAAAGCAAGACCAAGGACATGGTGGAAATTCTGAAAATGCTGGAGCCGAAGCTGGAGGTCAAGACCGAGGACGGCTATGAGGGCGTCCTGTCCCTTGACCACACCACCATTCAGGTGGAAGCAGCGGGCTACGGGACCAGCAGCCGCACGGTGACGGCAGAGCGTACCTATCCAAACCTCTCCGACGCGGATGTGTCTCTTGTTCCAAAGTCCGTGAATGAAAATGGCCGCACCCTGACCCTTGCCGATGTAAGCTGGCAGGAGGCGGCGGTCGATCCCACGGACGGCTATGACATTCCCATTCGCTACACCGCCGTGGCAAGCTACACCGGCACAGCCACCAGCAAATACGCCACCGGCTACACCGTCACGGCGGACTACAAGGGTGATGTCACCCGCACAAGCTGTGATACGGTGATCTACACCGCCGTTTTTTCCAGCGTCGGTGCTGCGGCATCGTCAAAGAGCGGCGTTGATTTTAACTGGCTGTGGCTGCTGCTCCCCGTGGGAGCTGCGGCGCTGGGCGGCTGTGGCTACGCCGGTTACAAAGGCTACAAGCACTACATCAATAAGAAAAGAGGGTACGCCGCATGAAAAAATATCTGACCACGCTGCTGGCCGCCTGCTGTATGCTGGCGGCTTTTTCCATGCCTGCATCGGCACTGGAGTATCACTTTGACGGCCCGGACGCAGGACTGTTCGGACGCCCCACCTCGGACGATACCATTTATGTCACGATGGACAAGCCTGTGAATACCGACCGGAGCAAAAACGCCGCCTATATCCCGCCTGCTTTTGGCTCGCCTACCTCTTATACGCTGAATGCCGGGGAACTGCTGACACCAAACCTTGTGAGCGGTTCAGTCGCGGGAACAATCAGCGGCACAGGCGGTGTGACCGTCCTGCCGCCCTTTACTTCCGGCAGCACCGGCGGAAACACCGGCTCCTACACGCAGAGCAAGTACACGGCAGTCACAAAAGACCTCTATTACAGCGGCGGCTACCTCGGTACACTGAAAATCCCCACCCTCGGTCTGTCTGTCAAGGTGTATCAGGGGACGGATGCGGACGCGCTCCGCAAGGGCGCGGGCCATTTTGCCAGCACCTCCATTTGGGAAGGTAATGTGGCGATTGCGGGCCATAATCGGGGCGTCAACAACCACTTCGGAAAGATTCACACCCTTGATATTGGGGACGCCATCAAGCTGACCACCCAGCTCGGAACACGCAGCTATGAAGTGTACTCTGTCAGTAAGATCGGCGTGGACGATACCAGTGTTCTGAACGACAGTACGGAGAACATCATCACCCTTGTCACCTGCGTGAAGAATCAGCCGGATTACCGCTGGTGTGTGCAGGCACGAGTAAAATGATGAGATGTTGTGCTGGTCATAGAAAATTAACGATTCCTGACAGCAAGAAATCATTGCATAGCGGGCAGTGGCCTGATAAAATAAAGTAGAGGATGAGAAGCTATCCTCGAAAGGAAGTGTCACATGGTAATCAAGTATTCCAAGGATTCGCTGAAATTTCTGAGCAAGCTGGATAAGAAGTCCGTTGCCCGGATTAGGGCGGCGATTCAGGACTTGACCTTGACTCCCCCGAAAGGAGATATTAAGGTCATGCAGGGGTACAATGATGACCGGAAACGGCTCAGAGTTGGCTCGTGGCGCATCATTTATAAGTATGGTGTTGATAATGAGATCGACATTCTATTCATTATTGACATCGGAAACCGAGGAGACATCTACAAGTAAGGAGGTAGTATTTATGTCTGACATGGCTATTGACGCTGCCCGCATGATGGATATGCTGCCTGACGAAGATAAAAACTTTGCCTATGAATTCATCAAGAAGCTGGTAAAAGCGTGGGACCCCGACTTCACAAAAGTGACGCCGGAGGAGGCACAGCGTATCAAGGCGGCAGAAGAAAGCGGCTTTGTCGCGGACAGCGATATTGACTGGGATCATCTCAGCGCCATCGTATAACAGAAGATGGATACCGTTGATCTGATCGAACGAAAGCTGGGCGAGGCCGAAAATGCTGCGGCTTTATCTGCTGTCCGATACACAGCCGACGAAATGTTTTCCCGCATAAGAACGAATCAAACATCAACAGGAAGAAAACCGCTCTGAGAAATCAGGGCGGTTTTCTTGCAAAATAGCGTCAATGTTAACAACTTCCCCAAATAGAAAGTTTTTAACATTGATGTGAAAAACTTTTCTGTGCTTCTTTTCCTCGTTTTTTGACACACGGCAGTTGCCGCGATACTATGAACCCATCAAAGGATTTGGAGGTACACACCATGAAGCGAGGAAGTTTTGCAGCCAGTTTTCTTACCTGCCTGCTGTTGGCTGGCGTCACCACCACGGCGTATGCTGCCGGAATCGTGGCGGAGCGCAGTCACCATCGCATTGTCGTAGATGGAAAAGAAGCGCAGATGGAAGCCTATGTCATCAACGGCAGCAACTATGTGCGGCTTCGGGACATCGGCAAGGCTGTTGGTTTCGAGGTTTATTGGGACGGCGATGCCAAATGTGTGCAGGTGGAGAGCGGCAAGCCCTACACCGGCATCGCGCCGGTGAAAGCGGAGACCAGCGGACCTGCTTCACAGCCGGAGGTTACGACGCCTGCCGATGATGTGGATGCCATGAAGCAGGATATTGTGGATCGCACCAATGCGCTGCGGCGCGAAAATGGCGTTGCTGCACTGCGCGTCAACGACAGGCTCATGCAGGCGGCGCAGGTACGAGCCGACGAGATGGCTGCGCATACCGTCTATTCGCACACAAGACCGAATGGCGGAAAATTCAATACCGTCGCGGATTGTCCTTACATGGCCGAAAATATCCATCGCATCGCAGATTGGACAATGTCCAACCAAACACTTGCCGAACGGGCCGTGGCAGATTGGAGCGCTTCGACAACCCACAACAAGAACATGGTCAACCCAAAGCTATCTGAGATTGGCGTTGGGCTGGCAAGAGGTGTCAATGACACTGGTGACCCGTGCTGGTACTGTGTCCAGCTTTTCCTCTACGATGGATGCTCCGTCACTCGGGTGGATACCCCCACAAACAAATAAATCATCAACTCTCACGCAAGAGCAGATCGCAAGGTCTGCTCTTTTTATTACGCATTTTTAGAAAGGAGAACCCTATGAAACCTATGAAAAAACGCCTGTTGTCTCTGCTTTTGACACTGGTGACGATCTTGAGCCTGCTGCCGACTGCGGCTTTCGCCGCGTCGAACACGGGTTCCGGCCTCAAAATTACCACCAACCAGGCATATTGGAGCACGCGCCTGCTCGCCAACGGTACCCCGTACAGCTACCGCCCGCCGCTGGTGGACGGTAAGCTCGTGTACTGTATGGATAGCGGACTTGGCTATCACTACGCCACAAAATCATTCCTTGATTCGTACTCGTGGACATCCGGCTCCGGCGCGGACGCAGATGCCGTATTGCAGTCGGCGCTCACAAACAGTGGTCTCAGCGAGATGGATGCCGCGACCGTTGAGAATGTCAAGTGGATGATGACCTACCTCAACGATTGCAAAGAGTCAAACGTCGGCCAGCTTTTTATGGCCGTACAGACCTACGTTTGGGAGAATCAAAGCTATAAAGGCGAGCCCGGTGGAGACGGCGACGCCGACACCTACGAGCTGTATCTGAGCCTCATCGACTCCCTCCTTGCAAAGAAAGCAGCTGAGGATGCCGAGTTCCAGCGCCAGATCGAAGAGTATAAGTCGCAGGGCATTGAAGCGTCCATCGTGGAGGATGAGAGTGCAAAGTGGGCGGTTTTTGCGATCTCGAGCAACCGCAAAAATCAGTCGTTCTTCAACTACTATGGACCGCGCAAGCTCGTGACGGGCGAGCCTGCGCCTGACCAGCCCGAGCAGCCTACGGGCGGCACAGGCAAGATCGTGCTGAAGAAAACTGCCGGTGGAACCACAACCGGTCTCGCCGGCGCACGTTTCAGCATCTATTTCAACGGCCAGATCGTCGGCAGCGACGTGACGGACGGAAATGGTGAGATTCATATTGAGAACGCCGCCACCGGCCTTTGGAGCTTTGTCGAGACCTCCGCACCGGACGGCTATTGCGTCGATCCCACGCCCAAAAGCGTCTATGTAGATGTTTCCGAGGGTGATCACGAGTACACCGTCGCGGCAGTCAACTATGAAAAGCCCGATATGAAGATCATCAAGACCGATGCGCAGACCGGTGCGCCGATCCCCGGCACGGTGTTGTCCATTAAGTCCGTTACCGGAAGTTATTCCACCTCCGTCACGACCGGGACGGACGGTTCCGCAACGCTCTCGGCCATTCCTGCCGGTGTCTATGTTGTGCGTGAGGAATCCGTTCCAGAGCCGTACATCGTAACCAATACCGAGCAGACCGTGGCGCTGCGTCCCGGCAAGACCAGCGAGGTCACCTTTGTGGACTATGAAAAGCCGGGTCTTGAGATCATCAAGAAAAACATCGCCAACGGAGAGCCTATCGAGGGCGTGACCTACCGCATCGAGCAGATCGACGGCAGCTTCTCCACCAGCGCCACCACCGATAACCATGGCCGCATCTTCCTCGACTCTGTTCCTGTTGGCACATTCAAAGTAACGGAGATCAATGTTCCCAACCATGTCATTCTCTGCCCCATCCCGCAGGAAGTGGCATTGAAGCCCGGCGAAACCTCTACCGTCACCTTCTTCAACGCCCTCAAGCCAAGTCTGGAGATCCGCAAGGTGGACAGCATCACCGGTGATCCCGTCAAGGGTGCCAAGTTCCAGATCTGGTATGGCAGCAATCACACCGACACCGGCGAGCTCAATGACCTCGGCACTTACTTTTCTGACGCAAGCGGAAAAATCATTCTTCCTGAGATCAAGGATGGCTGGTACAAAGTAACGGAATTGGAACCGGCGTCCGGGTATGCCATCAAGGAGGCTGCCACGCAGGAATGCTTCATCTCCGGTGGTGAGAGCAAAGTCCTAACCTTTGAGAACACGCCTCTTTCCGCCATCATCATCCGCAAGGTGGACAGCGAGAGCGGTCAGCCGCTGGAGGGCGCATGGTTCCGCATCCGCTACCTCGGCGGCACCTCCGGTACAGGCGGCACTGTGGTTGGCGAGTACAAAACATCCAGCAATGGCACCATCGTTGCAACCGGCCTCAAGGCAGGCACTTATGTCTGCGAGGAGATCTCCGCGCCGGACGGGTATGTGATCACCGACGCCACGGAAACCGTTTATCTCTCCGGCAAGGATCAGGACGTGATCACCGTGACCTTCGGCAACGATAAGATGGGTTCCCTCCTCATCGTCAAAAAGGACGCCGTGATCGGTGCACCCATCTCCGATGTTGAGTTCCTTGTGACTGACTCGGACGGAAGTGTGATCGGTACGACGAATGGCCGCTACGTGACCGACAGCGCAGGTACTATCCGTATTGACGGCCTGACGCCCGGTATGACAGTCATCGCCCGTGAGGTGCGGGCAAAAGACGGCTACATTCTGGACGATACCCCGCAGAACATCAAGATCAAGCGAAGCTCTGTCATGACGCTGGAGTTCCGCAATCAGCCCAAGGGCGGCGTGCTTGTGAAAAAGGTTGACGCTGTGACGAACGCTCCCATCTCTGACGTGGAGTTCCTTGTCACGGATTCCGGCGGCAATCTCATCGGCAACGCCAATGGCAAGTTCGTGACGGACAGCGCAGGCACGTTCACCATTACGGACATCACCCCCGGCACGACGCTTGTCATCAAGGAAACCCGCGCGAAGGCGGGGTACATTCTCGATGATACCCCGCAGACGGTTAAGGTCAAGTCCAATGAAGTTGTCACGGTGGAGTTCCGCAACGCCCCCAAGGGCAATCTCATCATCGTAAAGCAGGATTCCGTGACAAAGGATCCACTGGAGGGAGTCGAGTTCAAGATTGTCTATGCGGATGGCTCGTATGTAGATGCTGCGGGCGGGACGCTGTCCTCCACCGGACTGTATCGGACGGATAAGACGGGTAAAATCTCCATTTCCGGCATCTCCGGCACCATAGTAGCGACGGAGGTGAAATCGATCCCCGGTTACACCATTGATGAAAACACTCGCACGCAGACTGTTGTGGTCAATCCCAACGACACGCAGACGCTTTATTTTTACAACACGCCTGTGGGTGGCTTGCAGATCATCAAGAGCGACAAAGACAGTGGAAAGCGTATCGCTGGGGTCAAATTCGAGATCCGTAAGATGAATGGTGAGATCATCGGCACCTACACAACGGACAGCGATGGCGTCATCTATCTCCCCAAAGCCGAAAGCGGCTGGTACACTGTGACGGAGCTGGAAGCTGCGTCCGGCTACCTGCTGGATACCACACCCCACCGTATTGAAGTCAAGGACGGTCAGACGGCCACGTTGGAGATCACCAATCATAAATCCTCGCGTATTTTGCTCCACAAGGTGGACAAGGCCACCGGCAAGGGCATTTACGGTGCAGTGTTTCTGCTTTACGACAGCAATCGCAATCCCATCGGGGAGTATGTGACCGATCAGGACGGCTACATCTACGCCGATGAAGGACTGGCCGATGGCCGCTATTATCTGCGTGAGATCAAAGCCGCCCCCGGTTATGTGCTTGATCCTGAACTGAAAACGATCTATGTCCGCTACGGCTCCACCACAGAAATCGAGTGGAGCAATACCGCGGAGTGCGGCCAGATCCAGGTCATCAAAAAATCTGCGAACGACAATCCTATCAACGGTCTGCCTGCCGGGACGCTGCTGGAGGGCGCGGTGTTTGAGATCTACGACAAGGCGGGTAATGTGGTGGATACCATCAAGTCCGACCGCAACGGACGCGCCGTTTCCAAGACGCTGCCGTTGTCCCGCTATACCGTCCGCGAGATCAAAGCGCCTGCGAATTACTCCATTAACCCCACAGTGATGACCGCCTATCTGGAATTCAACGGACAGATCGTCACCTTTGAAGTGCAGAATACCAGCGTTTCCACCGGCGTATCCATTAAGAAAACCGGCCCTGTGCAGGCTGTCCCCGGTCAGCCCATCCGCTATGTGTTCTCACAGATCAAGAACAGCTCCAACGTTGCCCTCGACTCCTTCTATTGGCGCGATCAGCTTCCCGTGCAGGTCACGCTGGGTAAAATCGTCACAGGGAGCTACAACCAGCCGCTTTCCTACAAGGTGGTCTATAAGACCAACCTCTCCGGGGACTACCGCACTTTGGCGGATAACCTGAGTACAAGCAAGGTTTACGTATTGGACGCCCGTCCTGCTGTCCTCGGCCTTGCCGCCAATGAGCGTGTTACCGAAGTCATGTTCGTGTTCGGAAATGTAAAGGCGGGCTTTGCACAGGTAGAAACGCCGTATATCTACGCCACTGCCCGCAGCGGTCTTGCCAACAATGCCAGCGTTGTGAATGTGGCAGATGTGGGTGGCCTTTACAATGGGCAGTGGATTCAGGCGGTGTCCCGCTGGCTCACTACCGTCTACACCAAAACAACGGTGAAGCTGCCCAAAACGGGGTACTAAGCCTTGCGGCAGAATGACTTTCGCAGCGCTGCCCCTGTGTGGGCGGCGCTTTCCCCGTTGGTCCTCTGGCTGGCGGCAATCGCCGCCTATGCCTACGAGGACGGTATGAACCTCTTTCAATGGATGGGGCGTTTCAGCCAAGTGCTGGAGCGCCCCTTTTCCATAGGCTGGACGCCCTACACACTGAAATGTATGCTGGGGAGCCTGCTGCTTTACGGCTGTGGCATTGCGCTCTACTACTCCAGCCGGGAGAATCGGCGACCGGGCGAGGAATACGGCAGCGCTAAATGGGGTAGTCCCAAGGATCTGAACCGGAAGTATATGGATCACCGGCATAAGGACGCCAACATCATTCTGACCCAGCGGGTCCGGCTGGGTATGGACGGCTACATCACCCAGCGCAACATGAATGTTCTGGTAGTGGGCGGCTCCGGCTCCGGCAAGACCCGGTTTTTCTGCAAGCCCAATATTTACAGCGCGAATTGTTCCTACCTCATCACCGACCCCAAAGGGGGTGCGACACGTTCCTAACTGAAAAGGTTAGGCGTGGAGCCAAAAGAAATGAAGAACGAAAGGAGCTTCTGAAAAAATATGGTTTCATAGAACTGATTATCCGACAGGTGGAATGATGGGGTAACGCCCGGAAACGCCTGCTCTAATACTCCGAATGGCGTGGCGGCAGCTAAGTGCCAAAGCGTCATAAGCTCGGTGAAGTCGGCTGAGAGCGTACCCTAAAGACGCGAAAGCGGTACAGGAACAGCGAACCAGAGGTGGTCGAGTGCGTGATAGGCCGGGAGTCCAAGTAAGCATCTATGGTTAGAATCCGCTATGCAACAACATGGCGGAGGCGTATTCTCGATTGTACGGGTCTAAATCGGGTATTGGTCTAACCGGCCAATCTCACCATCGTGTGAGGCCTGTGGGGATGAGTAAAACTCTGCCTTTATGAAAGTCCCTGCGCCGTTACAGGCGGCGGCAAGCAGGCAGGCTTATAGAGAAGACCTACGGATGCCGAATAAGGATAGGGTAATCGGAACGTGGTAAGCCAGCGACGCGGAGAGCTTGACCTCTGTGAAGCGGCGGCAGGGAAAAATCTTCGGATACAACCTGCCTTGCGCTGGTGAATGTGGCGGCATAGTACCAATGAAGCGGAGCTAACAAAGCCGTGGAGGGATAGCCGCCAGTCAGTGTTTTACAATAAATCGAATTTACAGTTCAAATGAACAAAATCATTCTGCATAAGGTTCGAGTATGACTAAGAGAGGCGAACTTCAAGGAAATGGAGCAAGCCGACTTATGGCAGTCAATCAACCAAAGAAAAAGCAATCACTCAGAAATAACGAGTATTATAACACCCAAGAAATATTTGACGATTTGTACGAGAAAAGTCAGCACGGCGAAGTCTTTACACACTTGATGGAGTTAATTACCAGCGAGCAAAATATCCTGCTGGCCTATCGTGCCATCAAGAAGAACAAGGGCAGTAAGACCAAAGGTGTAAACTCGACCACGATTGTTGAAATGGGCGAGAAACGACCGGAGGAACTGGTTGCCTACGTGCGGATGCGGCTGCAAAATTTTCATCCTCACGCAGTACGCCGTGTTGAAATTCCAAAACCGGATGGACGTATGCGCCCGCTGGGTATCCCCACCATGGAAGACCGCATGATTCAGCAATGTATCAAGCAAGTGTTGGAGCCAATCTGTGAAGCAAGGTTCCACAAACACAGCTATGGATTCCGGCCCAATCGGAGCGCCCATCATGCGGTAGCAAGGGCGATGTTTCTTGTGAATATCTCAAAATACCGCTATGTAGTCGATGTTGACATTAAAGGATTCTTCGACAATGTAGACCACGGGAAACTGCTGAAGCAGCTCTGGACGCTGGGCATACAGGACAAACGGCTACTATGTGTTTTGTCCAAAATGCTGAAAGCACCCATTCAAGGTGAAGGTGTGCCCCAAAAGGGTGTACCGCAAGGCGGTATTCTCAGCCCCCTGTTATCCAATGTGGTACTAAATGAGCTGGATTGGTGGATTGCCAGCCAATGGGAAGCGTTTCCAACCAAAACAAATTACACACATGAGGTATCCCGCTACCAAAATCTCCGTAGGACAAGCCACATGAAAGAGGTTTTCATTGTACGGTATGCGGACGACTTCAAGCTGTTTTGTAAATGCCGCAGTGATGCAGAAAGAATATTTACCGCAACGACAATGTGGCTGAAAGAACGGTTGGGGCTGGAAATCAGCCCGGAAAAATCCAAAATCGTCAATCTGAAAAAGGGATATTCAGACTTCCTCGGTTTCAAATTGAAGCTCCGCCCAAAGAGCGGGAAATGGGTGTTGAAATCACACATGGCAGACAAGGCACAGAAAAAGTGCAGAGAAAACATACGAGAGGCCATTGGTCGAATCGGCAGAGAGCCGAACCAATGGAGCGTTATGCAGTTTAACGCTATGGTGTTGGGCCTGCATGAATACTACAAAATCGCAACCAACGTATATCTCGACTTTGACCGAATCGCCTTTGATGTCAGAAAGACACTTTTATGCAGAACAAAAAGTCATCGCAGCAAAACCGGCCTGCGAAGTCAGGCATTTCAGCAATTCTATGGTGATTTTACAGGGAAAATATTTAATGTGGCGGGGTTGGCACTCTTTCCAATCAACGGAGTAAAGACCACACCTCCGATGTGTTTTTCTCCGGATATTTGCAATTACTCTGAAAAAGGACGGGCTAAAATCCATGAGCTGCAAAAGGCAGTTAATCCTATAACCCTGCAAAAGCTCATGGAGCACCCGATACAGGGGCAAAGCACCGAGCTGAACGATAACCGCATCTCCCTTTATGTCGCTCAGCGTGGCAAGTGTGCAATCTGTAAAGAGCCTCTGCTATTAGGTGAAATGGATGTCCACCACATTACGCCAAAAAACAGCGGTGGAAAAGACAACTACTCCAATTTGGCGCTGGTAACGGGAGATGTGCATAAGCTCATCCACGCAACTGATCCGGTAATCATCTGCAAATATCTTGAAAAGTTGAAGCACTGTAAGCTGAATATGGCGAAACTCAATAAATTCCGGTTATTGGCTGGCAACTGTAAACTCGAATATAGGTAAACATTGATGGGGCGCCGTGTGAATCGAAAGGTTCGCGCACGGTGCTAAGCGGGGGAAAATCTGGAGATAACTTCAAAGGATTACCTATCGCAAAAACTGCTGCGGGCAGCGGGCGGATTACTGGTGGCGCTGGGCTATGAAGTCCGGGTGTTCAACCTGATCGACCCCAGCCAGTCCGACGGATACAACCCCTTTTCGTACATTCACAGCGAAAAAGATGTGTTGACCCTCATTGATAACCTCATCAAAAATACCACGCCCCGCAACGCTTCCAGCAACGACCCCTTCTGGGAGAAGGCGGAGATCGCGCTGGATTCAGCCCTTATGCTCTACCTCGTCAGCGAAGCGCCCCCGGAGGAACAGAATTTTGAAATGCTGATCTACATGATGAACTTTGCCGAGGTGCGGGAGGAGGACGATCAATACCGCAGCCCGCTGGATATGCTCTTTCGGGCATTGGAGGAGGAACAGCCCAACCATGTGGCGGTGAAACAGTTTAAGGCTTTCAAACAGGCGGCGGGCAAGACGGCGAAATCCATTTTGGTAAGCGCCGCCGTGCGGCTGGCCACCTTCAATATCCCGCAGTATGCCAGAATGACAATGGTAGATGAGATGGACTTTGGCAGTTTGGGCGAGAAGAAAAAAGCCATCTTCTGCGTGATCCCTGTTGATGACAGCAGCATGAACTACCTTGTGGGAATGCTCTATACCCAATGCTTTCAGGCGCTTTACCGCAGGGCGGACGAGAAGCACAACGGGCGTCTGCCTGTGCCGGTGCGTGTCATTCAGGACGAATGGGCGAATGTGGCCCAGCCGGAGAGCTATCCGAAGATTCTGGCTACCTGCCGCAGCTACAATATCGGGCTGAACATCATCGTGCAGAACATTCAGCAGATCAAGGCGCTGTATGAAAAGGAATGGGAGAGCATCATCGGCAACTGCGACACGCTGCTGTTCCTCGGCGGCGGCAACGAGCCGACTTCGTTGGAGTTTATCGTAAAGCTGCTGGGCAAGGAGACCATCGCCACCCGCACACGCGGGGAAACGAAGGGGCGCAGCGGCTCCAGTTCTACCAACTTCCAGCAGACGGGCCGCGACCTGATGACCATTGACGAGGTGCGAAAACTGGACACCCATAAAGCAATCTTGTTTATACGAGGGGAAGATCCCGTACTGGACAAAAAGTACAACATCAAGCGACACCCAAACATTAAGCTGACAACAGATGGTAAGGCAAAGCCTTATATCCACAAGCCGCAGGGCGCGCCGGATTATGCGCTGCCGGATCTGCCCTATGCGTTCAAATCACTGGACGATTATGATTTTATTGACGTGGAGGAACCTGAACATGAATTATCTGAAAAAGAAAAAGATTTCAAACCCGACAAGACTGAGTAAGGTAAAAAAATGCTATTGGACGGCGGCTGGGACTGCTGCCCTCTGCCTTTGCTGCGTTACGCCTGCGATGGCGGCGGGCGGCGATCCGCTGGACATTGTAAATAACCTTTCCGATTTTATTTTCAGCATCATCAAGGCGCTGGGCGTTATCATTCTCGGCTGGGGCATCGTGCAGGTGGGTATGTCGATCCAGTCCCACGATGCCAGCCAAAGGACGCAGGGATTCCTCTGCTTGTTTGGTGGCCTGATGATCGCCTTTGCAAAGGAAATTCTGACCGCCATCGGCGCGATCTGATAAAAAGAGCCGGGAGATACTGCCTTGCGGCGGATCTCCCGGCTCCTTTGTGGGAGGTGATTTTCATTTGGATAATAACTGGATCGTAGAAAACCTGACCAACGCCTTTGGCGTTTGGAATAGTAAAATGACGGAAATGTGGTCACTGCTGACGGAATCACCCCAGACCTTCAAGGGCGGCACCATCTGGCAGACCATTGTGACCATCAATGGCGGAATGCAGGCCATCGGCTACGGGCTGCTGGTGCTGTTCTTTGCCATCGGTATCTTTCGCAGTGCCTCCGGCTTTCGGGACTTTCAAAGGCCGGAGCACTTGCTGCGGCACTTTATCTACTTTGTGCTGGCAAAGGTGGGTATCACCTATGGTATGGACTTGCTGGTAGATGTATTTGATGTGTGCAACGGCATTGTGGCAACGGCGGCGGGCAGCGTAGGCGGCTTGACCGGCGCATCCGTGGCGTTGCCGCAGGAAATCGCGGATGCCATCGGAGATGTGGGCTTTTTGGCAAGTATCCCCCTTTGGCTGGTGACGCTGCTGGGAAGCCTTTTTATTACGGTGCTGGCCTTCATTATGATCCTCACCGTCTACGGACGCTTTTTTAAGATTTATATGTACGCCGCGCTCTCGCCTGTGGCACTGGCATCATTTGCCGGTGAGGGCACATCCCATTTTGGCAAGGCATTCCTCAGAAGCTATGTGGGCGTGTGCATGGAAGGCGCGGTGATCGTTCTGGCCTGCATCATCTTTTCGGCCTTTTCCTCCAGCGGAACACCCGTGGTAGATAGCAGCGCGTCCGTAGTGACGCAGGTGTGGAGCTATTTGGGTGAGGTCATATTCAATCTATTGGTATTGGTAGGTTTGGTAAAGTCCGCCGACCACATCGCAAAGGAAATGATGGGACTTTAACCAAAATCATGGCGAATACCGCCACCGCTTCCGATTTCTTCAAATGCGCGAATAATCTCCTCAATTTTTTGAAAGCACTCATTGTCATCAAGACGATCATCTTCAATAATTGCTTTGATTTTACAGAGCGCTTGATAGCATTGTCCTTCCACTATCTGTGTAAATGGCTCATTCTGCTGCGGGAAAGTGATCTGCACCTCACCTTGGGCAAGGATGTGGCTTAATAATTCCATAGCCAACTCCACTTTTGAACACCTCAACTTTCTGTATGGGGATTATATCCCCTTAATACATGGGATTATAACCCCCATAATATGAGTAGTCAAGCTGAGGAGGTTCCCATGATTAAATTCGACAAGCTATGGGTGGTTATGGAGCAGAAGGGTGTCACTACCTACGCCCTTCGTGAAAAGGGCGGCATTGACAGTAAGACCATTCGGCGGCTCAGAAATAACGAGAACATGGAGACAAAAACCTTAGACAAGCTGTGTAAGGCGTTAGATTGCAAGTTGGAAGATATTGCGGAGTATATCGCGGATTGAGTAAAGATGATTTGGAGGCTATTCCAAATCATCTTTTTATTATATTTGCAGAAAGAAGGGCTTTAATTGGAAATCAAAATCAACAAGGAAATTCGAGCCTACCGCGAAACGCTCTTTTTTGGACTGTCCATGCGGCAGTTTGTATGTTCCGTTTTGGCGGTGGGCGTTGCTGTGACGCTGTATTTCAGTTTGAGCCGCGTGCTGGATCGTGAAACGGTGAGCTGGGTGTGCATTGTCGGCGCGGCTCCCGTGGCCGCTGCGGGCTTTTTTCAGTACAACGGCCTCACGCTGGAGCAATTTTTGTGGGCATGGCTGAAATCGGAGGTCATCATGGCAGGCAAGCGTGTCTGGAAAGCGGAAAACTACTATGAAGAAGCGATGAAACGCGAGGTGAAGAAACATTGATCTTTTTCAAGCATCGGCGCAGCGCGGAACGGGACGCCTTTTCCGTTCCCCGCAGCGTTCAGAAATCCATTCCCATCAAACGTATTTATCAAGACGGCGTGTTTCAGGTAAGCGGCAAGTTTTCAAAAACTTGGCGCTTTTTTGATGTCAATTATGCCGTGGCCTCCCCGGAAAAGCAGCGGGAACTTTTTATGACCTACTGCTCCTTCCTGAACTCGCTGCCCATCGGAGCCACGGCGAAGATCACACTCTTTAACCGTCAGCTCAATCAAAAGGACTTCGGGCGGACGCTACTTATGCCCATGCAGGGCGACCGCCGTGACCTCTACCGGAACGAGTATAACGCGCTTGTTTTGGGCAAGGCGGCGGAGAGCAACAATCTCATTCAGGAGAAGTACATCACCGTTTCGGCAGAAAAGAAAAGCGTGGAGGAGGCCCGCGCGTTCTTCTCCCGTGTCGGAACTGACCTCACTACGGGACTTTCCCGTATGTCATCCAGTGTCCGGGAGATCACGGTCAATGACCGCCTGCGGCTTCTACATGACTTCTATCGTCCCGGCGAGGAACAGCTATTCCGCTTCGATTTGGAGGACACCATGCGAAGGGGACATGACTTCCGGGACTGCATCGCTCCGGACTGTATTTCCTTTCAAAAAAATCACTATGAGCTGGGCGATCATGTGGGCCGTACCCTGTTCCTGCGGGAGTATGCCAGCTTTATCTCCGACGCGATGATCACGGAGCTGATGGACTATCCCCGGAATATGATGCTTTCCATTGACATTATCCCTGTGGCGATGGACGAAGCAGTGAGCGATATTCGCAAGCGCATTATGTCCGTGGAATCGGATATTAACCGCTGGCAGCAGCGGCAGAATCAGAACAACAATTTTACCGCCAATATCCCCTATGACTTGGAGCAGATGCGGAGCGAAACGAAGGAGTTTATGGACGACCTCATGAGCCGCGACCAGCGCATGATGCTGGCTTTGGTAACGCTGACGCACCTGGCAGATAACCTTGAACAGCTCGATCAGGACACCGAGGCTCTGCAAGCCATCGGGCGGGCACGCGGTTGCCAGTTTAATATCCTGCGCTATCAGCAGGAGGACGCGCTGAATACGGTGCTGCCCCTCGGTCTCAAGCGCATTGACGCCACCCGTACTCTGACCACGGAGTGTACCGCTGTCCTCATGCCCTTCAAATCACAGGAAATTCAGGACGCAGGCGGCATCTACTACGGCGTCAACGCCGTATCGCATAACCTCATCGTCTGCAACCGCGGAAATCTGCTCAACGGCAACGGTTTTATTACCGGCGTGTCCGGCTCTGGTAAGTCAATGGCGGCAAAGCAGGAGGTCTCCGCGCTGGCGCTCTCCACCGACCATGATATTATCATCGTGGACCCGGAGCGTGAATATGGCGAGCTGGTACGGGCATTGGGCGGTGAGGTCATCACCATCTCCGCCTCTGATCCAAACGGCTGTCACATCAATGCGCTGGATTTGTCCGAGGGGTATGGCGACGGCAGGGAGCCGTTGGTGATGAAGTCTGAGTTTATCATGTCGCTTTACGAGCAGCTTATGGGCGCGGATAAAATCGAGCCGCAGGAGAAGTCCATCATTGACCGCAGCGTGGGAAACATCTATCGGGAATATTTGAAAAGTTATCAGGGACAGCCGCCCACGCTGAAGGACCTCTATGACGACCTGATGAAGCAGGTCAACCCGGAGGCACACCGGATCGCGCTGGCACTGGAGCTGTTCACGGTGGGCAGTTTGAATGTATTTTCCCACCAGACCAATATCAACACAAAAAGCCGCATTCTCTGCTTCGATATTCAGGACTTGGGCGAAAATCTGAAATCTGTGGGCCTGCTGGTGATGCTGGACGCCATTTACAACCGCGTTATCCAGAACCGCAGAGAGGGAAAATACACCCATGTCTACATCGACGAGATCTATCTGTTTTTCGCCAATGGGAGCGGCAGCGGACACAGCATTACCAATTACAGCAGCGAGTTCCTATACAAATGTTGGAAGCGGTTCCGTAAATACGGTGCGACGCTCACCGGCATTACACAGAATGTGGAGGAATGTCTGCTGTCCAATACGGCGCGTATGATGTTCGCAAACTCTGAGTTTCTGCTGATGCTCAATCAGGCTACCACCGACCGGGAGCAGCTTGCCCGCCTGCTGGGTGCGTCGGATACGCAGATGAGCTATGTGGACAATGCCCCGGCTGGCCACGGGCTCATTAAGGTGGGCGGAGCCATCGTGCCTTTCGCCAATGAGCTGCCCAAAAATACGGAACTGTACCGCTTAATGTCAACACGCCCCGGTGAGGAGTGACGCCATGCGGGACTTGAAAATTAAACCCGGCATGGACACGCCCAAGGCTAAGCTGAAGAACCCCACACCCAAGGACGCGGATTCCCTTCTGAAAAAGCACATGGACAAGCGGCAGCGGGAAAAGGAGCCGGAGAGCCGCGATCCCGTGCGTTACGCCACCGACCGCGTGGAGAAAAATATGCGCCGTGGCGCATCTGGGGCGGCGGATGCCTCGCGGCGTATGATAAAGCACTACCGAGGAAAGCTGCGACAGGGTAAAGAGAATGCGATAAGAACTCACAGCACGACAGAACCGACAGATATGGGGATTGGTTCAGGAAGCGGCTCTATCAATGCACCAATGGGATATGACTCCTCAGCCCAACCCGCTGCACGAAACGGAGCCGGAAATCAGACCACTTCTCCGCAAAATCGCGGAGGTCCAAAAAGCGCAAATGCCGCCCCGCAGGAGCGTGGGCGGCAGAAAGCCATACAGGACGCAAAAGCCGCCTATCGGCGGAACCTTGCCGAGAAAAGAACAGCAGAGCGGCACATTGTACCTCCACCGTCCGACCGTGGAGGCACAACGGCCCCTCCGCAGAAAGGCAATTCGGGCGCATCGGTCAAGGGCGGTCCTGCCCCCAAGAGCGGACAGGTCATGACCAAGGTCACGCGCACCATGCGTGTTCGACCAACTGACCACGCAGCGCCGAACAATGCAATCATCACGCGCCGCGCAAGGGCGGCGCAAAGAAAGGCACAGCGGGCGATGCTTCAGGATTCTGTAAAGAACGGCGGAAATGCCGCAAAGAAGCTGAGTGGAACAGCGGTGCAGGCGATAAAGGCCATGGGCCGGGGTGTGGCATCTGCGGTCAGCTCGATCCTGTCGGCAGGCGGCGGTGCGGTGGTGCTGGTGCTGATACTGACGGTGATCCTTGTGGCGGCAATCGTGGCGTCCCCCTTCGGTATCCTCTTTTCCAACGAGAGCCGGGAGGCGGGCGTTGTGCCGATCTCCGCTGCGGTGGCGCAGGTCAATTATGAGTATAACGAGCGGTTGGAGGAATTGCAAACAGCGGACAGCTACGACTCCATCTCCGTGACCGGGCAGTCTGCCGATTGGGTGGAGGTGCTGGCGGTGTTCGCGGTAAAGGTGGCAGGCAGTAACGATGCGGATGCCGCGGACGTGGCCACCATGGATGCCGACCGCATTGCCCGCCTGAAAGCAGTCTTTTGGGACATGACCACCATTGCACACCGCATCGAGGTCATTCACCATCCCGGCAGCGGTGATGACGATGGCTGGACGGAGCGAAACCTCTATATCACCATTACCGCAAAAACGGCAGAGGAGATGAAAACCGCATATCACTTCAACCGCAATCAAATTGCGGCGCTGGAGGAGCTGCTGGAGCAGCGGGCGCTTCTGCTGGAGCTGATCGAGGATGTGTACTCCGTCAGCGGGGATACGGCGGCGCTGCTCCGCGATCTGCCGGAAGATCTATCGCCGGAGCGCGAGGCGGTGGTACGCACCGCCTGTTCTCTTGTCGGCAAGGTGAATTATTTTTGGGGAGGAAAGAGCCTTGTGATCGGCTGGGACGTCCGGTGGGGCGAGCTGCGGCAGGTCACAGCGGCAGGCAGCTCCACCACGGGGACCTACCGCCCCTACGGGCTGGATTGCAGCGGTTTTGTGGATTGGGTTTTCTACAATCAGTCCGGCGGCAGCTATGTCATCGGCCACGGCGGAGGAGCCACCATGCAGCACAGCTATTGTACCAATATTTCATGGGCGGACGCACAGCCCGGTGACTTAGTGTTCTATCCGGATAATTCCCATGTTGGCATCGTTGGCGGCAGGGACGCAAACGGAGAATTGCTCATCATTCACTGCGCCAGCGGCTATAACAATGTGGTCATTACTGGCAAGGAGGGCTTTACATCTATCAGTAGACCAAGGTACTACGCAGAGTAAAAAAGTTTTACCTTTCCTTTGACGGTTCGGCATGGTACAATACTCATCGTGTGTGATGGGAGGTACTGTGATGCAAAACTATACAGAGGAAGAAGCGGCCATTTTATGCGGCTTTATCGGGCGGTATATTGACCGTGATTCCACCTGTGATACGGTTCTCTCCGCCTATTCCCGTCTGTGCAAAGGATTGGAACAGCATACTTTGACACATCAGGACTATCTATGGACAGAGCAGGTGCTACAATTTCTGATGCCCCAATGGTGGACGGAGCGGGAAGATCACCGTACGCTGGCAGCACTTTTACTGAAAACACAATCCTTGATCCGAGCAACGAGATAATTTTTGGAACTTTTTGGGCGGCTTTTGCGTCTAAAGAAACAACTACTGATGAGGAGGACTCTGCCATGAAAAAGCTGCTTTCCCTTGCCCTTGCGTGTTTGCTGCTCTTTTCGCTCTCGGCCTGCGGGCGGGAAC
>OMCS01000381.1_pt1 | contig 23415 bp, 32 predicted proteins | sample 1674241 | NCBI WGS metagenome assembly OMCS01 (sample SAMEA103958153, study PRJEB25191) | human gut metagenome
TTAACTATTCATCTTAAAATGCTTCAATGCCTCCACAATTGCACTCTCTTTATCTTCTGGACACTGCGGTTGCCTCTTCAACTTCATCTATTTTATCATATTGGGTATCTAATCGTCTCTGTAAATCTGAAATTTTTTTATCGTAATGAATATCTGTAACATCCAGATTATCCATCTGCCGTTCAAGACGTGTTTTAATTGTCTCTGCCTGATGGAGATTTGCGTTTAATACAGATAACTGCTTTTCCAGATCAGAAGTATCAACTGTTGCCCCGATTCTGTCTTGAATGGCATCCTTGAATTTTCCTTCCCTAGTCATTGCCGTAATCAATTTTGCAAGCACATCATCAATTTGAGACTGTTCAATGTTACATCGAAAAGTACATTTATGTCCTGTGGCATTTACTGTATTCTTGCAATAGTAGTAATATCTGGTTTTCTTATCTTTCCGCCCTGCTTTTGCAATGTTGCCATACATTCCTTTTCCACAACATGGACATTTCAATATCCCAGACAAAATATGTGCATGCTCCGGATTATGAATTTTTTCTCTTCTGTAATTATTTTTAGAGCGTTTCTCCTGTGCAAGATTCTAGTCATCCTCAGAAATAATTGCTTCATGGATTCCCTCATATACAGGGAACTCTGATTGTTCCACTACATGCGTTTCATTACGGGTTGGTCTCTATCAAACACAATCCATGGGATATTCCAAATTCCATATATGGTTAGCGCAATTATATTTCATAAAAAGGTTCTTAATGCACCAACCAACTATAATCTCTTCTGCAGTCAAGAATATAATCCACATACACGGTATCATCCTGAATCTGATAAAGAATTAGGTACCATTTTTCTACGAACATCTTGTGATACTTGTTGGGTGGTATATACATTTCTTCAAAGAACGGAAAACGCTGTGGCATTTTCGATAATGACCGCAGTGCCGTTACAATCTCTTTTTTCTTGTCCCTGGCCGCATCTTTATTGACCTGTGCCATAAATCGGATATGAGTTCCAAGCATCTGCTTTGCACGGTCAGATACTATCACCTTATATGTTTTATTATCTGCCATAGACTACACCTCTTCGATTATGTCATCAAGGTATGCATCTAATTCATCCACCGTTGTTCCGGTTCTTCCTGCCATTCTGTCTTCTTCTACGGCGAGCAGTTCCTCACGGAGCCCTAGCATTTTCTCTCTTCTGTTGTATGTTTCGATATCCATGACAACCAGATCCCCTTCTCCATTTTTTGTAAGGAAAACAGGCTCTGCTGTTTTTCTGCACATTTCTGCAATCTCATTATAATTCTGACGAATTGCTGCTGATGGTCTAATATTCATAACAATGCCTCCTTGTTTTTGATAGTAATATTCTAATCATATTATACCCGTTTATTGCTATAAAATCAATGTCATTCAAAAATTTTACCGTAATGTGAATTCTTTAATTCTTATTTCCTTTGAAACGGTTGAGAAATCATTAAGCATTTCCTAAGATGCGTTCATAACAAAAGGCCCATAACATCTTCATGTTACAGACCTTTCTATCATTTTATGCTATTTAAGATTTTCCACATATTCTTCCAAGCACAATCCACTCTGATGAATCTCCTCTGCTGCTTCTCTTCCCACATAGCGATAATGCCACGATTCATTAGCAACTCCTGTAATGCTTGTCTTTCCAGACGGATATCTTTGAATAAATCCGTATTTATATGAATTATCCAGTAACAAGTTATAAACATCATCACGAGAACATTTAGAAGTATCTGCATTATTCTATTGCTCATCTACTACCACTGCATTCATTCTCTTCTTACATAATACATTTGTCTGGTATATAATCAGACCATAAATAGATATTTTCAGCAACATACCGATTGTAGTATTCATCGATACCGGTTGATTTGAATAATAGATTGTCTGAATAATTGATAACAAAATTCTAACAATTCCAAAGATGGATGATAAATACACCAAAACCGGTAATCTCTTATGATTTCTTCCACATATAAAGAAAAGAATTGACGTAACTGCTCCTACTACACTTGGAATAATCAAAATGATTACTAATATTAACATCTGCCATGTTGCATCTTTGGGAATATTAGTAGAGCCCGTAATGCACATGGATGAAAAAAATGCAGCAATAACAATTCCCATTCTTTTTGGTGATAAGCTACCTCTTAATGAATGAACCAATCCATAAGCAAAAAATACTGATTGAATCACAAGACCTAATACATTGATTACAATAAGCTCAATATCACTATAATCAATATATTCTGATTGCAATGGGAACCTAATGATAATATCGATCATTGTTGCCACGAATGAAAAAACTATACAAGCATATAAACCTATCATGACATTATTTGCTGCTTTGCTCTCAATTACAGGATTTCTTTCTACTACTTTCTTCATTTCTTTTCCAGATAATAGGTCATCAAGACTTACCTCTAAGATTTGCGAGATTTTCTTTGTTGTAAGTAAATCTGGGTACCTATCTCCACACTCCCATCTGGATACAGACTGTCTTGTTACATATAATTGTTCCGCAAGAGATTGTTGAGTCATTCCCTTTTCTTCCCTCGCTTTCCTCAGTTGTTCGCCAAATTCGACCATATCAAATCTGCTCCTTTCATTTTTTCATCTGCAGATGTGATATTAGTATCCTATAATCTACTCAAAACATCAAGCACCACCCCATATTTGAGTGTCACCATATTGGTGCGTTTAATAATTTTCCCTATTTATAAGCCTTTTCTAGTTTTGTTTATCTCTAGCAACTCATAAGTTTTTTGTTTATTACAATCTCACCAGAAAATTCTGCTTTACTTTGTATAATAATCTTATTTTTTTCGATTGCCCTGTTTAAACATGCTCCTATTGTTCCGTCAGTTCCCATCCATGCTCATCACTTGCAATGGGATGTTCTTCCTGTTTTATGGTTCCAAAACCTTGTAACTTTTCCAGTAGCCTGACCGCATCATTAGTTACAAATGTATGTCCTACATGAATAAACAAGAAAAAAACGAACAACAGAGTTATCTTTTTCAGAAAGCTCTTTTTCCTTTTCATCTACTTAATCTCCGTTTTATGATAGACATGATACATAAGCGGAACCATCAAAATACTTAGGATTCCCAATATGCTGATAAGATGCAATATTTTCCATAAATCGAAGGAAGGTTTCCTGTGTGAGATCTTCTGCTTCTGCCTGATCCAGACAATGATATCTGCAATAGGATAGAATTTCTGCATAATATTTCCGTACAAATTTATCAAAAGCCTTTTCGTTGCCCTGTTTCATTTGTAGGATTAAAAGAAAATCATTCAAGTTGCCCTCCTTCGATTTTCTTTAAAGCTTTATGCTTCATAAACTCTTCTTTTATATAGTTTTTTCAAAACAACTATGGTAATATAGAGTTATCACAATCTTAGCTTCCTACTATTCAACGGTTCCTTTTCGCCATATCCAGTGGGGTGGGTAAAGATGACCCAATAAGTGAATGTAATTGAAGAAATTAAAAAAAGGACTATTTTTTATGAACAATATAAAAGAAAGAATAAAAATATTTTCAGGGGCGCAGCTTAAATACATTGCTTTTCTATCTATGCTTATCGATCACACAAACAAAGCGTTAATCTATCCGAATTTGGATGGAGGAGCATTGAATCGGTTGAGTGACTTTTTTGATATTTTAGGAAGAATCGCATTTCCAATATTCATCTTCCTTCTCGTGGAAGGCTATTTCCACACAAAAAATAAATGGAAGTATTTAATTACACTTCTTGTATTTGGAGTAATATCAGAAATTCCTTTTGATATGTGTACAACAGCTACATTTTTTGAAGCCAACTGGAACAATATTATGTTTACGTTAGCCTTGGTGCTTGCCATGATCTGGCTGATTGATGTACTCAAGGAAAAGATGGCAGCATTGCCGAAAGCTTTATGGTATTTCGTATCATTTCTCATTGTGGCAGTATTGTGCTTTGCTGCAATGAATCTGGGATTAGATTATGAACACCATGCGGTGCTGATTGGCTATTTCTATTATATTTTTCATGACCGACAGGCACTTGCGATTCCATTTTCCTATCTTTCCATGTTCAAAGAACCATGGGCTTTGCTTGGATTTGGCCTGACACTTACTTATAATGGAGAACGTGGAAAACAGAATAAGTGGTTTAATTATCTTTTTTATCCAGTACATTTGCTGATTTTAGGAATTATAAGAATGTGTCTTAAGATTTGAATATGAAATTTTAAAGAGGACTTTTCTTTTAAAATGAACGAAAAGTCCTCTTTTTGCGTAGATGACTGTTATTTCACAGCCCCTTCTACTTTAATAAGTTTATTCATTTTCGATTCTTTTTCTTATTTCATTAGCAATAACATTGTAATCATGCTCACTTAATTTTCCAAAACTGCCTTGTACTTGTGATCCCCACTTTGTTTTATTTTTGTCTGGAAATCCTGCGCATACAAACTGATTGTCCACATCCCATTCATAATCTATTTCATTTGTTACAATCATATAATAATTCATTACTCACCTCGTTTCTAGCATACAACTATAATTAGCCTTGATTAATTTCATAACCTTCTAAAGCTTCATGTATGCCTTTTGCAATTTTAGTTGCAAGCTTAACTGGGACAGCGTTTCCTATTTGGGTATACATTTTGTTTAGGCTTCCAGTAAAATCATATTCAAGAGGGAACGTCTGTAAAATTGCACATTCTCTTGCACTAAGTCTACGCATTTTATTGACATGTATCTCCGGGCTTGTAGCTGTTATAGTAGGGCTGCTTATGATACAACGTTACATGTCTACCTGATTCGAAAGTATGCTTGAAGACATTCCAACAATGCTCTGTATTAACCGATTTAACTTCAATATACTTCTCCATTTCCCTGATAACCTCAAAGTATGAGTCATACAATAATTTCATTTCTCTTTTTGTAAATGACAATAGGCATCCCCTTTTCAAGTGTACTAAATACACCTTGTGAATTTTTTTAGTTGTTTGATTGAATTTTCGTGTCGAGCTGACACAAGATAATATAATTTGATTAGCTATGTGATCGTTACCAATCACATAGCTAAATAATGATTTGACTTCTTCGTAATATTTATATGAATTCTTTATTTTTTATCTGCTTTGATTTTATAGTAATCCTCAGTGTCTAAACCGATTTCTACATAATCTTTCTTCTTAGAATTTTTGTTGTTCAAGAGAACAACAGTCTCAACGGTACTTTCGTTGTCCCAACAAAGTTCCTGTGTCTCCCTGTCTCCAAAATACACCGGAAAACGGAACTTTATGTGCTTCAGGAATCTGCCATCTGGCTGCTCCTGCTCGTAAATGTCCACCTGTTCCACAAAGCTGTTAAGAAATTCTTTCTTCTCCAGGTCGGTGAACTTATCATATAGTTTATCAAAATATAAAAGAAATTGATAGACGTTTTCTTCTGATATTTTCTGTTGCCGGATATTCAGCAGGCGGTTCTTAACTTCTTCTATACTGTTCTCCACGCCTTCAATTTCATCATATAGACGATATAAGCGTGTCTCCATATCCTGATATTTCTTTTCATAAAATTTATCCATGATATCCAGACTATCCATCTGCTGTCCAAGTCTTGCTTTTGCTCCGGTCAACTGCTTGTGCTGCTTTTCCAATCCTTCAATCTCTTTTTCTATTTCTTCTGTATCAATTCTTGAACCGATTTTATTCAGAATTGCTTCTTCAAATTTAGGATTCTTCACCAGCTTCCGGATAACTTCTTCCACTGCATTGTTAATCTTCTCCTCGCTCCATTGTTTACGATATCCACATTTATGACCGTCTACCAGACGACGATGTTTACAGGCATAATAGAAATAATCTTTATATAAGGTTCCGTCTTTCTTTTTCTTTCGGTTCACGTTCCCATACATACCGCTTCCACATAACGGACATCTCAATATTCCAGATAAGATATGCTCATGATCCAGACTATGCGTTTTTTCATATTTCACACCTGTTTTTTCCCGTTTTTGATGTGCCAGCTCCCAATCTGTTTCTGAAATAATCCCTTCGTGGATACCATCATGCAGCATATAATTTTCCTGTTTTACAATGCGATATTCATTTCTTGTTCCAGAAACTTTCTCGTTCTTCCTTCGTCCATAAGCCAACTTTCCACAGTATACCGGATTATCCAGAACGCCTTTTATAAAGGAAGAGGCAAATGCGTCCAATGTATTATTCTGTCGTTTTTTCTTTTTATATCCATGCTGGTTCAGCCATGCAGCAATCGCAGAGATTCCCATATTTGTATGAATAAATTTGTCATAAATCAAACGAATAATCTCCGCTTCGTCCTCTGCAATCTGTAATTCTCCATTTACCAATTCATAACCATATGGAGCGAATCCTCCATTCCATTTTCCTTCCCTGGCTTTCTGCTTACGTCCCTCCATTGTCTGCACAAGGATATTCTCTCGTTCAATCTCTGCCACCGCAGACAGAACAGAAATCATCAGCTTTCCGCTATCTTTTGAGCTGTCAATCCCATCTTCAACACAGATCAGATTCACTCCAAAATCCTGCATCCTCTGCAAAGAGTTTAATACATCTGCCGCATTACGACCGAATCTGGAAAGCTTGAACACCAATACAAACTGTACATCATCTGTGCCATTCTCAATATTATCCAACATTCTCTGAAATTCCGGTCTGCCCTCTACGCTCTTTCCAGATTTACCTTCATCGGAATACTCATTTACGATTTCCATGTTCTGAAATTCCGCATATCTTTTGAGTTTTTCTTTCTGAGCATCTAGACTGTATCCATCTACCTGCATGGTTGTGGATACTCTGGTATATATATCGCATTTAATCTTTTTATTCTTCATAATCTTCCTCGCAATATAACTCCGTTTTGTTGTCCCAACTTTATTTTAGTACTTGTTCCAACTATTTTCAATACTTCTTTTTATTTTTTATTGACATATTTTCGTTACAACCATATAATAATGATAGAGACAGGATTTCTGTCATCGAAAATATTGTTCGCCCACCGTTGGCGGCTTATAAGTGATCGGCTCGAAAATATTGTTCGCTCACCGGAAGCGTCTAATAAATGTCCGGCTCGAAAATTTCGGCCCTGCCGCATGGCAGGGCTTATTTTATAGGTGATAAACATGATATATCAAGAAGGATACGTTTACCATATTAAAGATGAATACTTTGAAAAAGTACAGGATTCCAACTTAATGCAGAACAAAGAGGGCGGTACATACCGTCCTACTTTTTACTGTCTGCGTGACAATAAAACTTCTCTGTTATGGATGGTTCCACTCAGTTCTCGTGTAGAAAAGTTTAAAGCAATACACTATAAACAGGTGGCTAAATACGGAAAGTGCCTAACGATTGTTTTAGGTGAATTTGATGGAAAAGAAGCTGCTTTTCTTCTCCAGAATATGTTTCCAATCAGAGAGTACTATCTTGACCATATACATACTCGAAATAATAATCCGGTTCCTGTTAAGCATTCCATTCACAGGGAAGTAACAACACGTATGAAAAAAATTCGTCAACTTCATTCCAGAGGCAAAAAAGTGGTATTTCCAGATATTGACCGACTAGAGCAGATTATGCTTGCAGAAGTAAAAGATAACGCAACCGAATAATTTCACAAAAAAGCGACAGTCTGATTTACATTTTGTATTTCAGGAAACTGCCGCTTCTTTTTCTTCCTTATTCTGTTTTTCTTCCTCCAACTCCCGGAGGACTTCTTCGCCGTACTTATCAATCATCCGTACCAGAAAATCAATGCACCGCTCAAATTCAATATTCTGTTGCATAAGCTCCTCCCGTTATTGTTTGTTCTGAGCTTATTTTACAGAACCTGCCTGAAAACCACATTGAATAGAAATTGATTGTAAATTGACACAATCACTTTAAAAATATCCGTATTTCCTTGAATCGAATGTATGTTCGTGCTATGATAGATATACTCAATCTTAACTACGAAAGGGGAATTTCTATTGAATCGATGCGATTTTTCTTCTATTAGCACTTGCTTAAAAAATCATATCAGCGAAAGTAATCAAATGAGTCAGCCTGATTTTTTATACGAATTATTTGAAGATTTTATGGATGATCCGGCAAATCAGGATTTTTCAATGGATAACGGTCTGGTTTGCCGCTGGATGACTGGTCAGGCTAAAATCAGTCCTAAAATATCCGCTTACTATTCCAAGCCATCCAATCAGGAAAAATTAGCCCATACCATCCACCAGAATCTTCTTCCACTGATGTCTGACTGTAATATGGCTATACAAGATATTTACACTTTATTCATTCAGGATGACAGCATCTCAGATGCGAAAAAGAAAAATCTGACTCCCTTATATAAACCAGCCAGTTCAAGACTGCTGTTTCTTGCAAAACTGATTTCTTTTGGCATGGAACGCCAATTCATCAAACGTAATACCAAAAATCAGAAGCTGCTCGCCGGAGGCGCTTTATCCCCCATTGTGCTGGATTATATTATGGACAGTGAGGTTCCGAAACCATGCCGTCATTTTATCGGAAGAGATAAAGAACTGGAAGAATTATATACCATGCTTGAGGAAAACCGTCATGTTTTTCTTTGCGGAATCGCCGGAATCGGAAAAAGTGAACTTGCCAAAGCCTACGCAAAGCGGTACATAAAGCAATACACCAATATCCTTTATGTAGAATATACCGGCAATCTTCATCAGGATATTACTGACATGGATTTTATTGACGATCTGCCGGAAAGCACTGAACAGGAACGGTTTCAAAGACATAACCGTTTCCTTCGTTCCCTGAAATCCGATACTCTGCTTATCATAGATAATTTTAATGTCACTGCGACACAGGACAGCTTTCTGTCAGTAGTATTAAAATATCGCTGCCAGATTTTGTTTACAACCAGAAGCAAACTGGATGAATACTGTACTCTGCCATTAAAAGAAATAGAGAATATGAACGCTCTCTTCCAGCTGGCATCAGTATTTTATTCAGAGGCAGACACGTACCGGGCAACAGTTGAAAAGATCATCGAAACTGTTCATTCTCATACTTTTGCCGTGGAACTGGCAGCAAAACTTCTGGAAAATGGAATCTCAACTCCAGACCAGTTATTAACAAGACTTCAGGTGGAAAAAGCATCTTTCCATAACGAAGATAAAATTAAAATAATCAAAGATGGACAAAGCAGCAAAGCCACCTATTACAGTCATATCCATACGCTGTTTTCTTTATACACTTTATCTCTTGAACAGCAGGATATCATGTGTAATATGTGCTTTCTTCCTTCCACCGGTATTTCTGCCCGTATATTTGCCAAATGGCTGGAACTGCCCACACTAAATGAAATCAACGATTTAATTGAGACTGGTTTCGTTCAGACAACAACACGTCGCACTATCTCTCTGCATCCGATGATTCAGGAAATCACCCTTTCAGAGACAAAACCATCTGTAACTCGCTGCCACATATTACTGGATTCTTTACAGCACATATGTTTAATGCATGGAATGGAAGTTGATTATTACAAGAAACTGTTTCAAACAATCGGAAATATCATAGAATTGATTGAAAAGGATGATATACCAAAGTATCTGCTTTTTCTGGAAAATGCATTTCCATACATGGATAACTATAACTACCACAAAGGTATGAATGGAATCATTCAGGAATTGAAATGTCTATTAAAAACAAAAAGTATTGGCACCGACTCCGACCGGGCATTATTACTGGATTTTCAGGCAACTCTTGAAACTAAACCTGAAAAAGCAATAAAACTGGAAAAAGATGCACTTGCCCAGATAGAAACTATCACTGTTGACAATGCTCGCCTTGTTTCCAACCTTCATGCCAATCTCGGTGGACTTTACCGCATGAACGGTCATCCCGATCTTGCAAGAGAACACATGGAAAAAAGTATCTCACTGCTTGACCAATTTAACCTGCTTCATATAAATGACAGCATACCTCAGATTGCCAATTATGCAATGTTCCTGACAGAACAGCAGGAACCCGAAAGAGGAATCTCCGAATTGCAAAAATTATCCGGCATCATCAAGGAATACCATTCCGATCACTGTCTGGATTATGCCAAAGTACAGGAAACCCTTGGAACCATTTATCTAATGACTGCCAATCTTCCGCAAGCCAAAACACATTTTAAAAGAGCTTTCAAAATATATGAAAAGATCTGGACTGATGAACCAGAAATGATTGAAGCAAAATATCAGGAAATCCAGGAGTTATATCCACAGGTTGGTTTCTTTCTTGGACAACAGCTATCAGACTTTTTAACAAAACAGACATAATTTTACGGCGGACATAATTGTTCGCCGTAAAATTTCTTTTTCCCACTTTTGGGAGAAAGTACTTATTTCAGTTTTCCATATATCTCATCCGTTACTATTTCACACCATTCGGATGATGTTTTTTCTCCCGGTACTTCAATTGCCAGATGTGAAAACCATTCATCTGGTGCTGCTCCATGCCAGTGTTTTACTTCTGCCGGAATATTGACACAATCTCCGGGTTTCATTTCTACTGCTTCTTTTCCTTCTTCCTGATAGTATCCACGTCCTGCAATGCAGATAAGAATCTGTCCGCCTCCGCTTTTTGCATGATGAATATGCCAGTTATTTCTGCAACCAGGTTCAAAAGTCACATTGAAAATTCCAACCTGTGACGTAGACACAGGAGCCAAAAAACTTTTCCCTGTAAAATATTGTGCAAATTTATCATTTGGCTCTCCAATCGGGAATATCATCTTTTTAGCATGAGCTCTCATTGCTTCATCTTCATATGAAAGATCACCTTCGTCTATACTCCAGACATCTTTTGCAAGATTGAATGCCGCCCATCCTTTTGGCCACCCTGCATAAAATGCTATATGGGTAATCACGGCTGCAATTTCTTTCTGAGTCACTCCATGAGCTTTTGCATTTTCAAAATGATGTACTAAAGATGTATTAATCATTCCTGAAGCGATAAGTGCTGTGACTGTTATAATACATCTTGTCTTTACATCAATATCCTGATTATTCCAGTTTTCTCCAAACAAAACATCATCATTAAAATGTGCAAACTGTGGTGCAAATTCATTCAGTGCGTTTCTTCCTGCTGTCTGTACAATTTTTTTCACTTTAATCACCTGTCCTTATTTTAACTTTGCTCCATCCGTAAAAGCATTTCCCACACGTTCTCCAAGTCTGTAATATCCGTGATGTACCGGATCATATGTAATTGGTGTAAACTTACTAAGATCAATTTCTCCGTCATCACCGAGATATTTCTCATCTGCACTTACATTTTTAATTTCCGCAAGATACTTGCTGCCATCAATGACTTTTACAAGTTCACACTCAAGAGTCAATGGAAGTTCATTGATGATTGGTGCATTTACAAATTCACCTTTCGTTGTAGTAAAGCCTGCTTTTTTCATCTTATCTGCTTCTTTATTTGCAGAAACAATTCCCACATAATCGCAGGCAACCAGATGTTCAAGATCTGCCACCCCTACTGTAAAAGCCTTATTTTTTATAATATTGTCTGTTGTCTTATGGGCAGACAAATCTACAATAATCTCATTTGCACCTACAATTCCGCCCCATGCAGCGTTCATTGCATTTGCCTTTCCATTTTCATCATAGGTTCCCAGAATCATAACCGGCTGTGGATATAAAAATGGCTTTGCTCCAAAATTTTTTCTCATTGTTTTATCTCTCCTTATGGTTATTTGTTTATATCAGTATTTATCTGCCCAATCCATTCTGTAATCACCTCTTCTGAAGTTTCCAGATGATCTTTTCCTTTGGAATCAAACTGAATCTGCATTTCATGTGCAAAGGCAGCTCCTTTGCAATTTTCCTCCATATCTTTTATAACATGCCCCGGCCATCCACCATTTGTCATAAATGGAATCACTGTCTTTCCTGTAAAATCATTTGTTGTCAAAAATGTAAGCATTGCAGGTGCCATCGTATACCACCACGTTGGAGTTCCGATAGCAATCACATCATAATCAGCAAGATTTACAGATATCGGATTGATCTGAGGCATAAAGCCTGCCTCTACCTCTCTTTTTCCCTGTTCAACCACATCTTCATGACTGCCGCTGTATGGCTCTGTTGTTTCGATTCTCGCAATATCTGCACCTGTCCCATTAGTCAGCTGCTCTGCAATTCTTTTCGTGTTTCCATTTGACCAGGAATAATATACAACTAACATTTTCTTCATTATCTCTATTCTCCTTTACTTATTTTAACCCCTGTAAACAGATAGATATAACCCACCATGACTACCGCTAAGAAAGCCACTATTACCCCGATGGTTATCTTTTTCCTTGTTTTCATTGCTCACCTCTTTTATTTCTTCTGTATTTTTGAACCTCCAAACACCTGCGACATCGGCATATGGGCAAGCATCTCATCAATAGATTTTACTTCATCCTGAGTCAGCTTTATATCTGCTGATTCCATATTTTCTTCCAGTCTATTTACTTTTCTTGTTCCCGGAATTGGTACGATATATGGTTTCTTTGCAAGCATCCATGCAAGAGAAATCTGTGCAGGCGTGGCATTTTTTTCTTCTGCAATCACTTTCATCCAGGACATAAATTCATTATTTTCCTTTAATCCTTCTTCTGTAAACTGTGGCATTGCGCTTCGATAATCTCCCGGCTTTTCAAATTCCCCATGGGAATGATATGCTGCTGTCAGTAATCCATTTGCAAGCGGCGAAAATGCAACAAATCCTATTTTCAATTCTTCAAGCAACGGGAATAATTTCTCATAATCCCTGTACATCATGGAATATCTGTTCTGAATCGCTGTAACCGGGCATACTTTATGTGCACGTCGAATAATCTCTTCACTGGCTTCTGATAACCCCCAGTGTGTGATTTTTCCCTGCTCCATTAACTCCTTCATAGCTCCTGCCGTCTCTTCAATCGGTACAGTCATGTCAATACGATGAATATAATATAAATCAAGATGGTCTGTGTTAAGTCTCATTAAAGATCCCTCAATCGATGCTTTAATCGTCTCCGGTCGTCCATCAGGAATCAAAGGTTTATTTACAGTTGTTGCAGTTTCATCAAAACGTATCCCACACTTTGATGCAAGGACAATTTTGTTTCTATATGGCCTTAACACTTTCCCAAGCAGTTTTTCATTGTGATGAGGGTCTTCTGTTGTTCCGTATATCTCTGCCGTATCAAAAAATGTGCAGCCTTCATCGATCGCTTTTTCAATCAATTCTTCTGCTTCTTTCTGTGTTGAAACAGTTCCATATGCATGACTCATTCCCATACATCCAAATCCGATTTCTGATACTTCTAAGTCTCTTCCTAAAATTCTTATCTCCATCTTTATCTTCCTTTTCTATATTTCAAACTTTACTGTAAGTATAAGAAAAAGAGACTCCGGACAGAAGTCTCTCTTTGTTAGGCAGTTTAAACCTAAAGGTTATGTCTTACTTATTACGATTCCTCCAAATATTTTTATATTCTTTTATAATCCAAGACTGTCTATCCATGAACTGATATCTGATTCAGACGCTCCACCATGGAATCGTTCCCCTTCTTTCCAGTCACCTGTTCCTGTCATCTCTTCCAGAAGATTACCGCTGTCACCGATTCCCGAAGTCGCTGCTGTACAGAATGGGATGACTGTTTTTCCTGTAAAGTCATTCTCTTTTACAAAGTTATCTACTGGCCATGCTGCAATTCCCCACCAGATAGGATAGCCAATGTATACCGTATCATATGCATCCCAGTTATCAACTGTTGTAGATACCAGTTCCACATCTCTTAAGCTCTCATCATCATGTTCTCTTGACACCCGGCTGTCATCATCTGTCCAGTCAAGGTCATCGTCTGTATATGGCTCCACAGGCTCTACTTCAAACAGATCTGCCTCTGTAATTTTTGCTATCTTTTCAGCAACATCTTTTGTATTTCCTGAAGCTGAATAATATACAACCAATGTTTTTCCATTTCCTGTTGATGTATTTTCTGTTGTATCTGTAGTGTTTTCGGAATTTGTATCCGCTTCTTCATTCCCAGACTGGTTTGTACTTGTAGACTGGCTGTCATTATTAGAAGCAGACTGGTTGGTATTGCTTGCTCCACATCCTGCCATCAAACCGATTGCCACGATGCATGTTAAGAGTACTGCTGCTATTTTCTTTGTTTTCATTCTAAGGTCACCTCCTGTCGTATAAAATGTTTGTCACGCTAATTTCTATCGGATGAAATTGGTAAATACAAAATCCGGTGCCTTTGGCATTTCAATTCCCATTTTTGTCGCAACATTTTTACAGTTAATGAAATATGCCATATTGTTTCCAAGGATCTGCATAACCTGCATTCCTTCGAGATCCTGTTTTACTTCATCCAGATTCGTCCCATGTACCATATTCCAATATCTCGATGTGATAATCGGCATCTGCATCAGACCAAAATATTTATTTACCTGATCCCATGTGGCCGTTGTTCCGGCCCTTCTTGCTGAAATTACCACAGCGGCAGGTTTCAGGCGGAATCTGTCGCCGCCACCGTTTAAATCGGCATAAAAGACTCTGTCCATAAAGGATGTGATTGCACCGCCTGCACCACCCCAGTGTACCGGAGTTCCAAATACGAATCCGTCATAATCCCCTGCTATTTCCAGAAATTCATTCACGATATCATCCAGGATGCATTTATTTTTTTCCTGACATTTTCTGCAGGCAATACATCCTGAAATCGGCTTGTTTCCAATCCAAAAAATATCTGTACTTATGCCATTTTCATTTAATGCACTGGATACTTCACAAAGAGCTGTATAAGTACAGCCATTTTTGTGTGGACTGCCATTGACAAGTAATACTTTCATTGATTTTTCCTCTTATGCTTACCAGTTCTTTTTTTCTTTTGAACTGTCATTATTCTTTTTTCTTTCCTCAACCATTTTCACGAACCATTCCACCATATTCGGATCCTGATGCGAGAAGAAGGAGCTTGTCTTCTTGTCCAGTTCTGCAATAGTCTTCATATCTTCATCAGAAAGTGTGAAATCAAAAACATTAAAGTTTTCTTCCATTCTCTCAATGTGTGTTGATTTCGGAATAACCACTACCCCTCTCTGAATATGCCAGCGAAGCATAACCTGTGCCGGAGTCTTCTGATATTTTTCTGCAATCTCTGCGATGACAGGATTCTCAAAGGTGCCTCCTCTGCCCTCACCGAATGGTGCCCATGCTTCTAACCGGATGTCATATTTGTCTGCCCATTCCTTCATCTCTTTCTGCTGATTGAAGATGTGGGTTTCCACCTGATTTACCATAGGTTTAATGCGGTTGAAAGATGCAAAATCAACCATTCTGTCTACATAAAAGTTGGAAATTCCGATTGCTCTGATTTTTCCCTCATCGTACAGATCTTCCAATGCATGGTAAGCACCGTAAGCATCTGAAAATGGCTGGTGAAGCAATACCAGATCCAGATAATCTGTCTTTAACTTTTTCATGGATTCAAGAACTGATTTCTTTGCTTCTTCATATCCATAATGTTCAACCCACACCTTTGTTGTAAGGAAGATTTCTTCTCTTGGAATGCCTGACTTTTGGATTGCATTCCCAACCTCTTCCTCATTAAAATAACTCTGTGCTGTATCAATCGCCCGGTATCCAACTTTTAAAGCATCAAGCACACATCTTTCACATTCCTCTTTTGTTACCTGATATACGCCATATCCCAGTATTGGCATTTTTACACCATTATTTAATGAAATATATTCCATTGTCGTATCCTCCTTGTTTTCTTTCATTCATCTTACATTCATACTATAATACTGATAGATTCCTTTGAGAAGTTTCGATAAGTTTTTCAGTCTTAACCTTTCGGTTTATTCTGGTTCTTACTGATTGAACAGCCATCCCATAATTTCTTTGTCACGACAAAACAGATAGCCACCGCCATGCTGATAAGTGACCGGTGTTCCTTCAAAGTAATCTTTATCTTTTACATCCAGTACCACCAGTTTATCAATCTCTGATTCCGATAATCCCTGTTCTTTGTAAAGCTCATGTATCTGCTGGTATGCCTCTTTAAAAGGTTCTGATCCATAGTATTCGTCGCTTTCGCCAATCGCAAAATATACCGGCGTTTTTATCTCCACAACCGGCTCATATGCACCATCCCACTGAGAGCTGCACATAAGTGCCGCTGTATATAATTCCGGCTGCTTTGCCAATACCAGTGACAGGGTTTCTCCTCCTCCGGAATAACCATTAATATATACTTTCGATGGATTAATAATATAATGCGTCAGAAAATACTGTGTCAGTTCAATTGTCTGATCTGCTGATGTCTGTCCCCAGTCATTTAACTGTGGAGCTACAATAATCATATCGGTAATATACTTCTGTGCTTCAAATCCAAAATCTTCTGTCCGGATATTTTCTCCCACGCCCTGAAAATATAATCCCTGATATCCGGGTAATGTTACATATAGTGCATATTCCTTTGTCCCGTCATATGCATCCGGAATATATACATTGTAATGAATGTCCCCTTCATTTGGAGAATGAAGAACATTATCCAGGAGGAAGCCCCGGTATTCTTCGCTTCCCGGCGTAACATTTTCCAATTCATCTCCGGATGTATTTTTTTCTGTATTTTCTTTTTTCTCATTTGTCTTCTGCTGTACGGTCTGTACCTGGTTTATTGTTTGTTGATTCTTCTTTTCATCCTTGCCAGGTTTTGAAAAGTAGATATATACCATGATTACCATTGCTAAAATAACAACTCCAATAATTGTAAGTACTAATTTCCGCTTTTCCATAAATACACCACCTTCTTTCAGTATGAACCTTTTCGTTTTCTCTTACCTGTTTTCTTTAGAAACACTCCACTATAATATCCAATAAATGCAATCAATATCATTACTGCCAGATAATCCAGCAGAAAAGGAAAGATCCCCTTTTCATAATCATAAAATACAAAATGCATCCTCATAATCAGATAATCTCCTATCTGTCTCCTGTAAAATGCATATAAACCATAACCTGCAATTGTGGTTGCGACAGATCTTGCTGCCCATGTTCTGATGACGGATGGATGTTCCCATAATCGTCCTGCCATTGCTACCGCTATATTCCAATGAAATCCGAGATGTAATGACATCACCACCAGTCCCCAGTATGCGCAAAACATATGTATCTGTCTGGCTGTCATATATGTTCCGGAAATCTTTATCCATTTAAATATGTGATTTGACAATAATATTCCACTTATCATGGAACCCATTATAAGAATAAGCATGATGATAACCAGTACTGTCTGTATCACTCTGAACGCATTATATTTTCCTTTCCTTACAGAGGTCACCCATTTATGATTCAGTATGTGATGTGAAATAAAAAGCACAAGCATCGCCATACCAATCCACTCATGTGCAGTCTCGCTGAGCAGACTATATGGCATAAGAAGAAGCAAACATATCGTCATTCCTATATCTATCAATATTTTTGCTGTAAATCGTTTATTTTTCATATCCTACCTCTTATCTAAAGCATTCATATTGTCTTCCCAGAAAGATATTGCACGATCAATCCATCCTTCTGCTACAGTCCCCTCTCCCAATCCAAATCCATGAGAAAGGCCTTTAAATACTTCTATTTTTGTATTTGGGCCATTTTGTTGTATCTGGGAAATATATTTTTCCATACTTCTGTATGATGCAATTCCGTCACTTGTTCCGACACAGGCATAGGTTGGCGTGAACATGATAACAGTCATGATGATTCCTCCAAGAGCTATCCTCTTTATCTGCATATAGTATCCTCCATTTTCACTTCAGCTAAAGTATAACAAAACGAGACTCCATTAGAAGTCTCGTTTTGTTATTCAGTATTAACCTTTAGGTTTCTACTCGCATGTATTCAATTTTTATTTTACCTTGTTAATAGCATTTATCAGCCGCTTAACCTTAATGGACGGTTTTTTCGAATGAAGAATTCCAAACGGCATAGTATAATCCCACTCTACTGGAATGATTCTGATCAGTGGATGAACACTTTCCCAGCTCTTGAATGCCAGTAATACCTCATTATTGTTTTCGCATCGGTTAAATGCTTCTACATTGTACAGATTAAAGTCTACAATATTGATTTCAGGATGATTTTTCATCATATCATCCCTTAGCATATCGCCATAATAACTCCATCCTCTTCGCATGAGCATAAGATTTTCTCCAGCCAGATCATCAAGTGTAATTTTTTCTTTTTTTGCCAGCCTGTGATGAATTGATACCGCCACACAAAATGGTTCTCTTGAAATCTCAGTGCCATCACAGCCTCTGAGTTCAAGCATTGTTTCATCAAAGATTCCAGCTATCACATCAATATTCTTTCCCATATTAGCCAGTATCTCTCTTGCATTCTCTGGTGTATTTTCAAATGTAATCAATTTAAACTTCATCTCCGGATATATTTTCTGTATCTTAGGCCAAAGTTCCACAAAAACTTCCGGTGGCGTCATCGGAGATATTCCAACACGAATGATTTCTTCATTATGATTCATTGCTTCCTGCGCCCGTATCAACGATTCTTTTGAATATTGAATCAGATATTTTGCATCCTGATAGAGCGATTTACCAGCTTCCGTAATAATAAGACCTCTGTGTGTTCTTTCAAATAATTGCAAATTTAAGCTGTTTTCCAAAGAATTTATCTGTTTAATAACCGCAGGTGCACTTATATATAATTCTTCTGCCGCTTTACTAAAACTTCCAGCTTCTACAACGCAGATAAATGTATCAAGTTGTGGATTATACATCATGTAATTCACTCCTCTTTGTGATTTTAAATCATCTGAAATGCTTTCAGTGCCCCAATAATTGCCTCTTCTTTCTCCTTCGGACATTGTGGTTGCTTTGCTCCCTCTGACCTAGGAATATTAAAATTCTCCGCTAATTCAATTCCTTCTGAGTTGCTTTGTAGTGTTCCTTGGCATTAGGAACGGTTTCCGACTGGTTTCCCTTTAGCACAAAGGTCAGCTTGTAGGAGGCTGAATTTCCTTCCTCATCAAAGCCTCCAACCAGAACCTTCTCAATAATGCTCTCAAACACCACTCGGTCAAATTCATCCAGAACCTGCTCGCTGCTTAGTGTCTCACGAAGTGCTGACATTCGCTTGCCAACATCTTTCTGTTTGTTAATTGACTCCTCCAAAAGATGTCTTCTCTCGGAAAGAGTATGAAGTTTACGGGTAAATTCAAGTACCTTTTTGTCATAAACTTCCTTACTTATTGTACCATCAATGAGCATATCTGTCATTCGGGATTTTTTTGATTCCAAGGAAGAAATGTCCTTATCCCACACCTCTCTGGAAACGATAGGCTCTTGTCCTCCGGGTGATAATCATAACCAAGACAACCGTTGAAACCAATCAGCTCACCACGCTTCATTTTCATCTTAAGGCAGAATGTTTTCTGTTGAAAAAGAATTATGGAAATGCTATGGGTACAGATAATGACTATATGAAGACTACCTATCGGTATCTGAATAATCTGTATGCACGGTGGAAAAAGCCGGAGAAGGCGATTGAGTATAGGGATAAGTATTTTAACACAAACAGAATAACTACAAATAAAAACGCATAAACTATCAATACCACTAAAAATCCATTTGACAGCTTTTGTCTTCGAAGGTATATTATATTTAGTGGTTGTGCTGCGGAAACTTGCGATGCCCGCAGCCGGTGGAGTTCCATGCGTGGGCTCCACTTTTTTATTGCCACAACATAGGAAGAAGGGGGACATTTGGCAAAAACATTTCTAACATGCCAACAACAATTGCATATACTTGAACATGACAAGCAACTGGCAATTCCCGACCCGGATTATGCCAAGAAAATGCTAGAAGAAATCAGTTATTATTCCCTTATTGGCGGATATAAATCTTTGTTTAAACACAATGCAGATTTATAGTAGGTATGGTTATGCTGTATTGCTTGGAGACCGTTTCAAGTTTTGTGTAAACTCAAAAAACTGACATAAGATTTTATTGATAGTTATACTAAGAGCAGAGACCCGATTTTGGTTCTCTGCTCTATCTGCATTATACAGGTATAAATGCACATGTCAAATAGATTTCCCTAGAATTCTGCTTTTTCCAGCTGTTCTTCAAAGTAGATTTCCAGCTGGGCTCGTATCTGGGACCAGTCCCTGCGGCGTCCGGTCCATTTTTTAGTGATGTCCATAGTAGCCAGATAGAGCATTTTTAACAGGCTGTCATCGCTTGGAAATACTGTCTTGCTTTTGGTGACCTTACGCAGCTGCCGGTTGAATCCTTCAATCGCATTGGTTGTATAAATGAGCTTCCGCACTTCATTGGGGTATTTAAAATAAGTGGAAAGTGTAGCCCAGCGTTCGCTCCAGGATTTATAGATCTTCGGATATTTGCTGTTCCATTTTTCGCCAAAAGATTCTAATTCCTTCAGGGCTGTAGCTTCATCAGGTGCTGCATAAACCATTTTTAAATCTGCCATAAGTTTTTTCAGATCTTTATAGGATACATAATTCGTGGTATTCCGGATCTGGTGGATGATACACTGCTGGATCTCGGCCTTTGGATAAACTGCCTCGATCGCCTGCAACGGACGTTCCTGCCATTCCTTTACAAGTGGCATTATTTTATCGGTAATACGGCTGATCGTGCTGTCTGAAATATCCAGATCATAAAGCTCTTTTAAGTGTGCTTCAATGTCTCCCGTGGTCATTCCTTTTGCATACATAGATATGATCTTTTCTTCCATGTCCTGAGTGACCGTATTCTGATATTTTGGTATCAGCTGCGGTTCATACTCCCCTTTGCGGTCCCTGGGTATTGCAATGTCCATATCCCCATAACTGGTACGCATTGTTTTCCTGGAATGTCCATTCCGGCTGTTATCGGTATCCTTATTCCGATAATCATACTTAGAATAGCCTAATTCTTCGTTAAGTTCCTCGTCGAGAGCCCCTTCCAAAAGAACGGACATCATGTCTCTCATGATGGAATTCACATCCGTTCCGCTCTTAATGCTGATATCATTATCTCTCAGATATCCTTGCATCATTTCGCGCATTGCTGCTTTCTGTGGTGTGTCACTTTTTCTTCTTGCCATAATAAAAACCTCCAAACTGAGTAATTATATCTTACACCAGTTTGAAGGTTTACACAAACTTTGGGATACTCCCGATTTTATATTATGCGGCTGCTCTGGCTGCATCTAGAAGCATTACCGGATAGTATACCTCGGCAGGCTGTTTGTTCCCAATGGACTGAGGGCATCTTTCAAAGTTATAGGTGTAGATATACCTTCCGATGGCTTCTCTTGCTTCCTTGAGATTAGCATACTCCGTGAGATATGCTTCCTCATACTTGAAGCTGCGGAACCAGCGTTCAATCATGATATTATCTGCCCATCGGCTTTTGCCATCCATGCTTTGACGGATTCCGCTATTACGAATAAAATCGATGTATTTGTCACTGGTGAACTGGCTGCCCTGATCCGAGTTGATGATTAACGGCTTAGCTACTTTAAATGCTTTTTTACAGGCGTTGATGACCATAGTGGTATCCAGAGTATCATCAACATCCCAGCCAACGATACAACGACTGTACCAGTCGATAATGGCTGTCAGGTAAAGAAATCTATGCTTCATTGAAATGTATGTAATGTCAATCGACCATGCCTGATTAGGACGGTCTATGACTGCGTTACGAAGCAGATACGGACAGACTTTTGCCTGCTTCATGCGCTTAGACAGATTCATCTTTGGATAAATTGGTGTAATGTCCATTTCACGCATATATCTGCCTGCTTTACGGCGTCCAACCTGATATCCGCGCAGTTTAAGTTGAGCAGACATCTGACGGGCTCCCCAGGTAGGATTATCCGTATGCAGATGGTCAATGATAGACTTGCATTCCAGTTCTTCCTCTGAAACGGGGATACCGCCATAATATACGCTGGTGCGGTTGATTCCGAGTAGTTTAGCTCCTGTAGAAACCGGCAGTTCCTTATTCGTCGAAAGGTTTCGGACTAAATTTACTCTCGTAGTCAGGTCCGATAACTTCTTCAGATTTTTTTTTGAGCCAGTCAACCTGCATAGTAAGTTGACCGACCTTTTTGGCGTATTCGGCTTTTTCCTTGCGTTCTTCGGCAAGTTTTTCCCGGAGATTGTCTTCCCGCTTATTATTGAATGCGAGAGAAGCATTTGCAAGGAATTTCTTCTTCCAGTTGCGCAGGAGATTTGGTTGAATATCGTTTTCAACAGCAAGGACATTAAGTTCTTTTTCTCCCTTAAGCAGCTGGAGTACGAGGTTGGTTTTAAATTCAGCACTGAAATTTCTTCTTGATCTGGACATAATAAATACCTTCTTTCATTTGTTGGTTATAATATATCAGATTCATTAAGAAATGTCGCGTTCAGTGTCTTAATTTATGAGACCATTATATCCTAAGCTATACTCTTTATTGACGCTTGCGATGGTTCGTCCTTCTTCTAATACCAGCCGGACCATCTTTTTTTTGAATTCAGGCTCATAACGTTTGTTCGTGTTTGCCATTTTAATCACCTTCACTTTCATTTTGATTATATCATTTATTCCAGTGTTGGTGTTACAACTTTATTATACCATCACATAGCGTGTAGAACAAAGGAATGAAAAAGTATAGAAATATAAGGAAAGATGTAGTATAATAAACTGAGTTGAAAATCTTAAAATTATCAAAGGGCTGGTCTGCTTACATTTTTCCGAAAAACAATTTACGCTATCGACATAATAAAACAATTTGACTTTTACGCCCCAAAACATTATAATTGAGGGCAGAAAAGTCAATTTTACGTTTAAAGAAGGTGATTGGATGAATGTATCAGATAAAATAATACAGCTTGCAAAAGAAAATAATGGTGTTGTTACGACTGCTGTTATTTCTGAAAAAGGAATACTGCGAGGCAACTTAAAAAAACTTGTTGACGAAGGTAGACTTGAAAAGACGGCAAGGGGAGTATATATTCTGCCGGAAATATGGGAAGATGAATTTGTGAATTTGCAGGCAAGATTCAAAAAAGGTATTTTTTCTAATGAGACAGCCTTATTTTTATGGGATTTAACCGATCGCACGCCGAATAGATATGATATGACATTTCCGCATAATTATAATTTAACAAATGTGAAGAATGAAGGAATAAACTGCTCCAGAGTGAAGTGGGAATGGTATACTGAGGGAAAAACCTTAATAGAATCTCCGGGAAGAAACAAAATAACAGCATATAATATGGAACGGACTTTATGCGATATTTTGCGTAAAAGAGGAGGAACAGATATG